>JAABUL010004780.1_pt1 | contig 17662 bp, 19 predicted proteins | sample 5559151 | NCBI WGS metagenome assembly JAABUL01 (sample SAMN10711876, study PRJNA513368) | rock metagenome | isolation source: Antarctica rocks | place: Antarctica: Victoria Land, Pudding Butte sud | reverse complement strand
AAAGGGGATAAAGGGGGGGTGAGTGTTTGGGAGATGCTGGCTGGTTAGTGGTGTTGTTTTGGATATAGCGTGTTTGAGAGGGAGAGATTAAGGGGTTGTGGTGCAAGGTGTGATTATGCTGGTGAGGTTTTAGTCGTGAGTTGGATATGTAGGTAGTGGTGAGAGACAGAGGGGAGCTGAAGGGTGGGTTGGGATTGTTGTAGGGAGCAGGATTGCGGTTTGATTTGAGCGGCGAGGGGGCTGCATATTCGCGTCTGCTTGGAGATATGTGGTCAACTCCTAGCAAAAAGGCGGCTGCTATGAGGGATCTTGGAATGAGTTTTTGCTGTATTCAGACCCGATCGCAGTTCAGCAATATCTGCAAGCCAACGCCTCTTGATCCACCGCAAAAGTCTTAGTTTCCTTAATCATGTATGCCTGACTCATAGACCCCTGATCATGCAAGCTCGCATCCCGACCTCCTACACCAGCCACGGCGCTGGCTGCATGTCTGCCACCTGTCATGTCTCTTAACCCTATAGGCGCTTTACTGAAATGGAAATTCATCATGTCCGACTGAGAGGAAGCTTTCCTTCGTGTGATACCGCTTTCTATGGAGTCATCTTCTTCGCTGCAGTGTGGCTTGAGACAGGGAAAGCAGGCCGAGACGATGCTGAGACATTGAATTATTTGAGTGCAGATTGTTATTGGCCATGTGTGGAGGATTGGGTCGGGAGTTCCGAGGTATTTGCGTAGGTAGACGAGCTCGCATATTACTGCTATGATCACCCTACAAGAGAAGTTCTTTAGTGGTTTGATAGCCTGGGATCTTGGTTGTATGGGTAGATTTAGCGTACGTTATACGAAAAGCGAAGAATGAGACAGCGGAAGCCTTCTTCGCTAGAGAGGCTTGGCGGCGATGTAGGCATACGAGGGGAAGCAGAATTAAGGCGGTCTCTGTAAGAATGTTCGTGATCTCGAAGAAATTCCACCACGCATACTATCGATATCATCAGCTTGCATTTCGTAGGAAGATTGAGATTGGCCCGTACACGGTGGATACATTTCCCTCCAATATGATTCCATGGCTGGGGAACATCGCAGCCAAAAGCGGTGGCAAGTTCTCCGATGAATGTCCATAGGCAGACAGTGACTGCAACAGCGTAGACCGCCCTTTGTTCCTTTCGTAAAGGTATTGTAGTTCTAATGAGAGCCAAGACCGCGAATTTGGCGACAGAAAGGGCTAGAATATAGAGGAGAGCTGCTACGTATCCAGCCTGTATGAGATTAGAAGGCAGGAACCAAAGTTCAACAATATCTATCGAGTTGAGCTACCTTGAGATCCGTTTCCAGATCAGCCTGGCTTGAAGCCCTCAGTGGTTTGCCGTAGCCATGATAGGTCTGAGTAGCGACCGCAACTGTCTGTCCGATGGCGAAAAGCTAGATGACAACGGTAAGCTAATGCTTGCGAGAGCTGAAGAGTGTTTGCAGGTGCTCTTACTAACGCTGCTGAGACCACGTAGTCGTTGAGCTTGATTGAATGGACAGTGGTGATCTTAGTGACCACTCTCGTTATAACAGCTAGGATGCTAGTAATGACCGTGAACCAGGTAACAATTTGAACGGCTCTTGTGTGGTCTTCCTCCATGGTCTTATTACCTCAACAAGAGACAAAGCAAAGGCATAGGAAGTCTAGCAGTGGGGGAGAAATTGAACATCTGTTCAACTGCGTTGAAGGACGTCATGGTTGCAAGTTGGGGAGCAAGCAATCTGACAAGACACACAAACACGGCTGAGAAGAAAAGCTAGTATATTCCTCGAAAGGCTTCGGAATATATACTGACATATCAACGAACGAGTCTTCGTACGTGAAACCTGCTCTTTACCTTGTTCGACTGGTATATTTGGAGATAAGCCAAGATGATTTGTTGGTGGCTGCGGATCTGTGTGGGAGCTGTAGCAACCTAATATCATTGATCTATATCCGGACGAATTATGGCACCTGCAAGGCACACCCCACTCCGCGTGCCTGGCGTGAGGCCTGGATTAGATCTGTTTCGCGTCCAGGCGTGCCGTCTGCAGATCTGCCAGCATTGAGCTAGTACGGCAGAGCTAGTCGGATTCGGTTAGCTTGAGAATTCTGCTGTCGAAGGCTACAACAACTTTGTTCATCTCGATATAGGATCAATATTCGTTGTCGTGACGCTGGCGCTTAGTATGAGCTTCCGTAGGCCCTATTGAAGATATGTTCTCGAGGCGTCTTTTATCGTTTGCTGTATCTGCAATACGACGACAAGCTGGTCTCTCAATTCCTATCTGAAACGTTGAAACCAGAGCCTCGGAGCTCTGTCCTTCATCTTCGATGAAGAACTCGTTGCAAGCTCCATCCCGGTCCTCAAGCTAACATTCCCGTTCCTTTCCCGTCTAGCATGGGTCCACCGCTGCATTCCAGCTCTTCAGCATGCGCCCTGCGCTTATTGGTTCATATTTATGGTAAATTCTCAAATCTAGGCACCAACAGCTCCACTCCCAAAGTCCTAAACATGTGTCAGCAAAGGAGAGAAATGACTGTCATACTATGGGGGCAAGGGGGTTGCTGAAGAGCAATGGGGATAGGACCACTGGCTCCCTAAATACAGGTCTTCAGCGCTGAATATTTTGCTGACGAGAGATTTTGCGAAGTGGGTCCTCGCATTATTGATGGTTCTATTTGCAGACTGGCAATGCCCTCATGGACTGTTGCATCTCTTATGTCCTGTCGGATGTTATGGATACAATGTCTCAATACCGCACGATCCCGGAAGCAGTATGAATTCGCAGAACATAAGCATGACCATGTCTTTTCATACAGTCAATGACAGGTAGGCGTCAACTAATATGACGTTAATCTAGGCTAGAGATTTCATCTCAAACAAGCTGTGGTATTCAGTCAGCCATTCCGTAGTGATGCTCAGTCAGGACAATACCTTCGCAGATGTATATTCAACTGCGCATACCTGCTTGCTTCAGCTCTGGCCTGTTATTCTCAGCGCTTTGCCACGCAAGCTAGGGTACATTAGCAAACTTGTTCCTATGTGGGTCCATATCAGAGGCTTAATTGTAGGGAGACTTCAGAGCTGGCAAACAAATTAATGTAAGCTTGGGCTGCTAATGACACGAAATCATATGACATTGGAATTAGGACGTATGTGATAAGCAGTCAAGAGTGCCAACATTCGAGCTGGTAAGGGTATCATATGGACAACACTCTTGCTCCTCTGTCACGCAATATCGTCCAGTTCATCCGACTTCTCAGCCTCAACATCCTCACCCACCTCATCCGCCATGCCATCCTCGGTGGCATCTATATCCATCTCTCGTGGAAGTAACATTGAGTTCCCCTTCTTCAACATTTCAACTTTCGCTCGTGTCATCTCAAAGACATACTGCCCCAGATGCTCCACGCCTGCCATCTCTGTCCCCTCAGCTTCATCCTCGAGCTGTCTCTGAGTGGGGAATACCTGGCCTGTCGTAAGGATGAGCTTCTCGGGTCGCTTGAGGGGAAGTTGGAATGCCTGGAGCAATTCTGGGGATGACTGGAAGACGGAGCGGCGACCAAGTATGTACAGTCCAAGTCGAGCGCGAGAGAGCGCTACAGTGAGGCGGCGAATATCTCGTAGGTAGCCAGGGTGCTTGGTGCGGGTCAGTGATAGTATGATATAGTCATTCTGCTCTCCTTGGTACTTGTCTACAGTCGTGACGATTCTTGGCAAACCAAAAAGTCTATTCTTTGCACATCTATGAGCCAGCACCTCCCTGATCAACGCGCGTTGCCCAGCATAGGTGGTCAAAATGGATATTTTGCTCGCTGGGTAGCCGAGCAGGCGCATGTACTGGTATACTGCAACAGCGTACTCGGCTTCTCCTAGATTCTGAAAGTAGTGTGGATTTGGTTGTGATTCACCGGCGCCTTTGTAGTCAGGCACATCAATGAACTGGTAATCGTACTTGAAGCCGGCGTTTGCACGCAGATATTCTGGCTCAGAGAGGACGTTGGGCAGGTTCTTGAGATCTGGATAACGCCACTTGTAAAGCTCTGCGATGCTAGGTCTAGCACGGCCTTGGTGGTCTAGGTGGATTGTTGGAACGCCTAGGCGAACGAGGCGGAGGAAGAGCGACTGTTCTAGATTCGCAAATTGGCGGAACGCTAGGTTGTGGATGATGGGAGAGTTTTGGAGGTGATCTCCGCAGAGGACGATTCTTTGTAGTGGAAGGTTGCCATCCTTAGCATCCTGCATAGCTAAAGGGATAAAGTTTTCAATCTCGGTGATTTGGGCTGCTTCTTCCATTATTACGTTATCATAATGGAAGCCCAATTCAGCAATTTCCTGTCGACGCATAGCTGCGTAGGTCGTGGTCATGGCAATGATGCGTGCTTCTTTGATCATTAGGTAGGTCGTCTTGTCCTTATTAGAGCGGAGGATCTCGAAAGGCCGAATGTCTTCGAGCGAGGTGAATAGTTTAGTTATGTGGCGTTCGCAACCTTTGACCGTGTCTAGCATAGCGTCTTTGGAGACCCCTTGCGGGAAGAGTGGGTGGGGGACGTTTTGGAAAAATTGGTGGAAGGGGAACGATGCGATAACCTCTTCTGGAGTAGACTCGGAATTGATAGCTACATCCCAAAATTTTGACCAAGCAGGTTGGACGTAAACAAAGTTGAAATAGCCAGCAGTCTCACAGGAGCTGCCATGAGCCCCTGGTGCGCCAAAGTTTGCGGCAAGTCTGTCGACCTCAGCTAGTAGATAGGCTCTATTATCGAGGAATGAATCGACTCGTCCATGTTTACTGAAGCTCTGCTCTGTCTGCAGCTCCCCTTCCCCTTGACCAAGGCGCAGCAAATGGCGTCCGTCGATATCAAGATTCATGATCTTCTGGAATAACTGGTTCAACGCTTGATTACTGTGAGCTATGAGCAGGGTACGCTGGGAAGGAAAGTCATGGTAGATGTTGTTGATGATCTGTGTGGCAACATCTGTTTTGCCAGTTCCCGGAGGTCCCACAATGACGGTAAGACCCGGCTGAGTCCCCGATGCAATAGCTTCGACTTGAGTAGGAGTGAAACGTACACGATTCTGCTTGGGCGCATCGATTGGGTAGGGTCCACTGGGAGGCGGCTTGTACGTCCTGACCTTGGTAGACTCCATAGTCTGTGGCACAGGCACATCACCGTTGCGTCTTCGCTTTTTCGATGGTCTCTGATCCGGCGGAGCGGAACTTGTTGAAGCCTCAAGTACGAATGGAGGCCCCAAAGTCTCGACTTCGGCGCTCTCATGCTCAATTGTCTGAATGGCTCTTTAGCTAGCGAAGTGGACAAAGGAGCTTATAGAGACTTTACCTTGCCAGGAAAACTATCGACCAAATGCTGCCAATCCAAGAACGTGTCGCGGAAATCGATTGCCTTCAATCGATTTTCGAGTCGAGTATAGGAAGCAGATGTGGGGTCACCATAACCTAGAAAGACCTCTTGCAACCAGATGGGCATTGGAACGTTAGACAGCGCAAGGCTTTGAATGGTCTCTAGCACTTTCTTCCAATTATTTTCCCGTTGATTTCGGCGAGCGATGACGTTGATTGACTCGTAAACATCTGGTCTGCCCTGGTCCTTCCGCTCCATGTCCGCTTTGTATGCGGCAGGATCCAGGTGGACCACCAGTCTACGGATGGATGATCTCCTACCATATCCATTGACCTCATCAGGCGGGTGTTCCCGTATGAGGCGGCTTTTTTCGTCGAGTAGCTGAAAAACCTCTGCAGTCCGCAGAGTGAGTAGGCCGGTGGACTGCGGGGTTTTCTGCTCCGAATGTCCATTAGTCAGTTTGCGTGAGGCCTCCGTCGGTTTGATTGCGAGCAAGTAGATTAAGTCCCCTGGACGCAGAGAATCCCAGTCTCTCTGGACAGTATCCGCCATCTTGCTAATGTTGAGCGTTATCTCGGCTTTCACGTAAGCTGGTCTGTCATGTCCAACTTTCGCTGGCGCAGCTTCCAAGATAGCAGGGTTGGTTATTGGTATAGCCAAGTTTGAGAAACCAGCAAATTTGACAGCATTTGAACCTGTCTCCTCCGGTTGTAGTCGTTTTATGATTTCCTCGAGAAACTTCTGTACTTCGAAGAACTGTTCGCACCGGTAGAGGATAAAAGACCGCCAGAGGAAGTCTCCCACGCTAAGATATTGTAGGTTGAGCTTTGGTATAGCAAGTGATCGAGCGCCATTGTACGTTTCATTACGCGCAAGGGACGCGTCGTACAGCTCGATCTCGGTGGGTTGCGTACTCAAATCACTCACAGCTTCCTGAAAGGTCTTCCTCCTTTCATGCGCCGACACCAAAACCTCCATTAAGAGTTCTCGGGTGACTTCAATGTGTGCCGTAGCTGGGTATGCGGTCCGAAAGCCAAGCAGCGAGCAAAGCCCAGTAAGCTCCTCGTCTGTTAACTCGGATACTTGACCCTCTAAATCCTCCCTCCGATCAATCGCTCCGTAGTTTGAAAGTGCAAGAATGGTGAGCTTCGATTTGAAATGCTTTAGAGCAGTCCTCTGTAGCCGGGCTAATGTCTCATAGTGCTTTTCGTACGACTGTGCTCGTGAGTACTGGGTACCTGTGTTGTCATCTATAGAGAAGTTCACAAAGTGCCGGAACAGGACATATAGATCACGCAAAAGACCATTGGCTTGGCTATTGAACATTGGAGACAATCTAATAAGGGCCAGAAGGTTGAGGTCCTGCAACAGAGTATTGACATATCTCCTCGTAGGCAATTGGCTTTCGAGATCAGTGAGGAACTCCAGGAATTTCTCGCAGTATACCACGTCATCTGGAGCCTTGTCAGTAGACGAAATGGACCTGTCAGTAGAAGAGAGGCTCACCCGCATTTTCACCGTAAAGGCGACCGACAAAGTCAAATAGCAGTGTATAGAGCCATGATCTTTCAAATCTCAATCTTGCTTGTTGGTCTTCGTCAGCAGCTTCGTACCGTTTCCCGGAAGCACGCCATGCTTTTCGAAGTGCGCCAGCCTCCTGGAACTTGCGCTCTCGAGTCGAGTCGGCAGCTAGACTGTGCCATATGGATATCGAAACCAAAGGAGCACATTCTTTGCGCACGAGTCCGTTGTCCAACGACTGGAAGGCACTGAGGATAAAGGACAAAACGTGGGTACGAACAGTCGCTGCCAGCGAAAAATCGACGCTCATTGACAGAACACGACGAAAGAAGGACGAGAACCGATCGGGCTCGCTGGTGAATATGACTGTTCTTTGTCAGTTGAATCCATACGTATCATACTGTAAGATTGGTGTGCATACCCCATGTCGGAAGGTTCTCTCTGCTCTTGACAGTCACAAGCAGGGTAATCAGGAGGACATGGGGATTCGTCGAAGCATCGCTATAGCCGGGCCACAAGTAGCTGGATCTTGTCAGCAAGGTAGTCCCCAAGAAACATGACGGTCCTGTACTTCTCCAGTAGCTGTAGGCTTTCGAGCTGGATAAGCGATCGATAGCCAAAAGATTCTCCTTCCAGAACATCCCAGATCTCTTTCTTAATGACATCTGCCTTGACCTTCTTGATCTTGTTGGTCGGCTTCGACCAATGCTTCTGTGCCAGTTGTGCCCAGTGGACTTCCTCTTCAGCAATTCCATCGCCTGCTCTTGACTCGACTGCCTCGGCCATCACTTCGTTGAGAGACCACGAAGGCGGCTAGCTTTCGATTTATCATATTCCCACAGTTCCTCGCATACTCTGTATTCTTTGAGTGAGCGCGTCTGCCTGCAGAATAGGATGGAGATCTTGCTCGTCGCGTAACTTCCTCCCTGTACTAAAATTTATTACCGCTAATGCGCGCCGTTACCCGCCGAGCCTCAATTGCACGAACGGTTCATTGTCTTCGACTGCAATGGTAATCCGACAAAGATGCTGAGCCCCAGGTGATACTCGCAGGCCCGCGCGTTTGCTCATGTTCTTCAAAAATGTCTAAGATCGGGGTGCAATCGGTGGACGACTTCACAGCGATACTTCGAAAGCTGTTGGCGAATGCAACAGAGGTCAAACCAAGTGGAGGCGTAGAGCCAGCCTTGATCCCGCAAGACGTTGGTGTGGATGTCCTTGAAGAGATAGATATACAAATTAAGGCGCTCAGAAGACCGTGGCATGCGCCAGATGTTCATCCTCACTATGCACCCATCGAGACAGCTTGCCGGAATATCTTTTACGACGATGTAGTCTCACAGCGCATCGAGGAACCGGCATTTGGAGAAGTCTGGAATTTGTTTGATATCTTGTCTTTCATGACCGATACAGGTTAGCTTGAGAAAGTGCTATGATCGGTAACATATTGACGATGAACAGGAAAATGTGAACCTGGGCTTCTGCTTTGGCTCGTCGAAGAACTCCTTGACACACAGACCATTGATGGATGCAGGATTGTCTTTGACTATCTGGACTCGCGAAGAGAGCGTATTACCTCAGTAAGTGCAATCTGTAATAAGGTCTCTACGTGATCGGATCCTAATAGCGGTCTGTTGCAGAAACTCTTTGACAAAAAGTATCTTATAATATTGCGCTCCTGCAATGAACTCCTGCGTCGACTGTCACGAGCGGAAGATACTGTATTCTGCGGCAGGGTATTTATCTTTCTGTTCCAAAGCTTTCCCCTCGGTGACAAAAGTTCGGTCAATTTGAGGGGAGAGTTTCACACGGACAATGTCACAATCTTTGAAGACAACCCGCCCAGCACACAACATAATATCGAAGATGGCATGGAACTTGATCCGGAGGGAAAAGATAAGAAGGAAGATGATAGCGTTCCGATGACGGATGGAGTAGAGCCGGCAGTGGCGGAGCAATCTGAAGCTCCACCAGGGCAGACAATCACCTCATTGAAGACGGCCAAGCTTGATGCAAAGGTCGAAAAGAAGGAGGAGAAGCCCCAGGAAGCCGCACCGGATACGGATACATTATACCCAATCTTTTGGTCTCTCCAACAAAGCTTCTCAGACCCTACAAGATTATTCGATGACAGTAATTTAGACTCGTTGAAACACGGACTCAGATATACGATGCTCAAATTCAAGGAATTGCGTCAAGAAAGCCCCACTCGGGCCAATTCAAAGGTTTCAGATGAGAGCAGGCGTGGCGTCAAACGAAAGCGCAATGGCCAGGAGGACGGAATGTCCGCCAGCTTCAATCCGAAGTATCTAACCAGCCGAGATCTGTTCGACTTGGAGATCAGCGACCTTGCATTTCGCCGTCATATCCTGGTGCAAGCTCTAATACTGGTAGACTTCCTCCTATCTCTTACTCCAAAGGCAAAGAAGAAGCTTGGGCAAACATCAAATAAGTCGGTCCTTTACGCCTACACACTGAATGACGAGAATGCAACGTGGGCTCACAGCATGAGGAACGATATCGCAACATATCTACAGCAAGGCCCGGAAGGCAAATTCTACTATCGCATGGTAGATACTGTTGTGTCAAGGGACAAAAATTGGGTTCACTGGAAAGCTGAAGGCTGCCCGCCCATTCAACGTGAGCCTATCTCCGCCGAAGATTACGCGGAGGCGGAGAGAGGGGCTGGAAAGGCATGTGCCAACAAGAGGATCAGAGCGATACCCTTGGGAACTCTAGACCTCTCATTCCTCTCTGACAGTGGAGACATACATGGTATGGAGAAGCTGAAGGATCCTGAAAGGTATTCGATCCCCACCGCGGAATCGTTCCAAAGGCCTATTGCGGATGACGATTTCGAAATTGAAATGGCAAAAACGGAGGAAGAGAAGCGATTAGCTATAGATGCAAGAGCGAGCAAGCTATGGCGGACGCTTCGAATCGCGTCGAAGAGCAAGTTGAACCTCTTCGACAAGATAGACGACGGGAATAACCTCCAAGCTCTTTTTGAAGTCAATGGAGATGAGAAGCAGGAAAAGATGGATCTCAATGAGTCAGTCGAGAATGCCGAGCAAGCTGCCAAAGGCGTGGAGGAGAGCGTTGATCAGCGCGCCCAGGTTGCAGAAGCGGGGGATAAAGAGCAAAAGCCATCGGCTGAGCATGGAGTTGAAGTGAACGGAGTTGAGGTTTCCCAGGAGGGTGCGAATTAGATACCCAATCAAACGATTTGTTTATTTATGTTTTCCGTATCCGTAACTTTGCCGTCTTTTCCAGGTGACCTAAATAATTCTAGTGGCACGCCAGAACTTAATCCAACGACAACATCTCATCCCTCGCCAATTTCGACCATCTTCATCCAGCACCTCATCACGCTGTCTAAAGCGAGTACACAAACAGGTTGTTGTGACTCTCTTCTGAAACATGTCTAATTTGCGAGAGCACTAACTATGGTAGTAGTATCGCCGCAAGTCCCCCTGTCACCTCGCTTCGGTTGGAGCCAAGACACCACCAGATGATTCGATCACAGAGTCACAACGATTCAAGGGCTCGATGCCCAATTGCCGGACCATACACTAAGGATGGAGTCTAAGGTCAGACGTATGCCAATCTATCACGTACGCAATTTGGTGTGACAATCCTCGCAACATTTTCCTCTCTGTGGAAAGAGATACTGCGCATGTGTCACCTCTCAACGATTGAGCTCTCCTATCAAGTGCTCCTGTGGCATTCGCGAAGCGGGCAGTTGCATCCATCACTGCCCATGAATGCATCGACGCATGGTCAATAAGTACCTCCTACGCAGCAGGACTCATGGGGCTAATGCGCCCACTAACGGAGATCTACACATCTTGCACTGCCGTGGAACCCCGTCCCTGGCGTGTGCAACCGACGCCATCTGTCACGAGAGAGAACTTCAACAAAGCATACTCCAAAAACCGGGAGACCAAAATCGCAGTGGCGCCATTCTCCTTGGCTGCTGTTCGCATACTGACTTTTCCACCGATGGGAGACGCAAGCGTGCGTACCCGGTTGAGTGACACAATGCTAAGCCTGTAAATCTCCGACGAGCTTCGGTGATTGCACTAGAATACTCCGTACCGTCTAGGCAACACGACTAGTATGTTCGTCTGACGGGTGGTGACTAACCAATGTTACTAACCAATGCGAGTATTTTGCAATAATGCTTCTCCACAAGCTGAAACAGGCCCCTTGTCTACGGCCGCGAGCACTATAGGTCATGGCATAGACGAGCTTCTTTCTGAGATTAATAGTCGTTGGATCTTCACAACCTGCAGCTGATATCCTTGCTCTGAAGAAGGAGAGGAAGTCCGTATCGGCATGCCCTGGTGGTGCAGCCTTGTACTCTGTACTGGATCCGCGACATGACGTTCACTTGAATTGGAACAAGCAACACTGGCAGTGTATCCATGGCTGGTCTGCGGATTAACCAGCCTCCGAACACTCCGGCACCACGCCGTATCTGCTATACTACGGGCTGAGCAGCTTTCCATCCACAGATGGTTCGAAATCCCGATCTCGGAGAGACGCATTTTCCGCCATTGATGCCGGTCCCACTGGCAGAGCTAGACTGTGCCATTTCCACCTTTAGTGACACTTCGTTACGACTGCCTCATTATTGCATGAACACTCAGACCTCATCTCAACCCATGATCTAGCATGCACACTCTTGCAGCTCGTGGTTGATGATGATATGTATGGGTCGCATGACTAGGCCAACGTATTCGCTGTCAAGTCTACAGTATGCAGCTCCCCTCCCGGAACGCCGTCACCCTAATTCCGGTGCAGGCTGCCATGCTGACATGCTTTGTTCAAGATTGTCCAAGTGGCGCCATCTTCGGCGCCACACTGCTGTCCTTGAATTCTTGGGCTCTTTCACGACGAGCGCAACGGTAGCTAAGCCGTGTCAGCTTGAGTGACGCAACATGATCAAGCCCTGTCGTGAACAACGCCTACCGAAGCTCCAGTCGTCAACATCGAGGCTCCCTCAAGACGCGTCTCTGCGGGTGCCTGCAAGATTAGCATCATGCATGCAATGAAATACTCTCCTAGGGCAATGCGGAGGCGTTCCAACTGACAAGGATCCGTCCCCGCTTCACTTGCACCACTCTAGAGAATCTTTCCAAGGAATTATTGACCTCCAGGCTTCTACTGTGATCATCTTCAGTACCGGCCCGCCTTGCATGAAGTTTATTCAACATCCGTCCGGCCCAACTTTACCTGTTCTTCAAGATCGAATCAGCCGAGAAAATAAACCTGGCAAAGGACTTGACCGAACGAGAAGGTGAGAGAACGCAGTCGCTGATTTCCAATATGCTTCACTAGAGCCTTATTGCTTCTGGTCATGAATGGCTGGCTCATCTTCGTCTTAACAACATTGTCCAGCATCTTTCTAGGACCCCAAACGGCCTCTCCACCTTATGCCTTGTTTACGGCCGTGCCACATAGTCGCTCACCAGTATTCCTTGTCTTGCCCCAGTCGTGTACCTCAACAAATCACTCGGTATCAAGAGCTGGAGGTACTGACGTAATTAGTAGGCAATGCCCCACTAGATCTGTGGATTGTTACCTGATCGCTTTGAATCTGGCTGTCTCTCGCTGCTGGGCAACTGGGTACCTACGCAATATAGACGTGGGATGCGATCAGCGGCAAGGGGATCTCCCTTCGGCACGCTTTAGAGCTATCAGAACCTTGTTTGCCTTTGGTGAGCTTTGTACAAAAACGCACAGACCATCTCAAGTGTTCATGTTTGTCTGGCTTTGGAAATGACTGTCGGAGCCGACCTTCTTATTCTAAGATCGCTACCGTGTCCCCCAAGAATTAGCCATCAATGTCCCGAAGCCCAGCAAGACCTGAGGAAGCTGAGCAGTACTGTCCTGGTTTGATGATACGACAATGTCGCCACCCTACATTTGAAGAGTATGATATCACTACCTCAGGCTCAATCCACAACCTAGCTTGCATACCTCGTGTAAATACGTCGGGCTTACAAACGCACTTGCATCAAGAAGCAACCCATTATTCACCTCAAAAGAATCCTCAAATCACTATGCCAGACCGGTCCAATGCAAGAGTATCGGACACCCAACGCACACTGCTAGTGTCCCCAGTTCCAGCGCCAGGTTTTGAAGAAGGCAGAGATGCCTCACTTTATTACCCGCCCTCAGGTGAGGCCAATGCATCACTCCAATATACACCAGATGATGCCTTGAGTCAAGGGGAACGTCAGTCAGAGGGGGAGGAGAACCTGGAATCCACAGGGTCAGATGGAGATGAAGATTGTAACGGGGGAGAGAGGACCAAAGTTGAGCGATTGGCGGAGAAGCGTAAGATGAAGCGTTTTAGGTCAGTGTCAGCTATTTCACTCGCCCACACCCATCAGACTAGCTATCAAGCTACTTTGCAGCTGGCGGGGACCGCATCCCAAGATATTACTCATCACAGCTTTCGAAGGCAAGATCTTGGTAAAATGGTAACTCTGGGCAAGGTGCTTTGGGCATACTCTCCCATAACCGCCTGCATATACTGAATAAACGCAATTCGACGACGCCTTGATCTTTTCGATATCTCGGGCATCGTACCACCATCACCACCACTTTCTTCAGTAGCTAGTTTGCCACGTGCTGACCCCTGATTAGGTTGACGCATGCTCAAACTCAATATCTTCTGGGCGAGTTTGCTCGTCAAGCCCATCCGGATGCAAATCAGAGGGAGAGACTGTCGCGGGATATTGCTGGATTGAGTCCGCGCCAAGTTCAAGTCTGGTTCCAGAATAGGTATACAGTACAGACTGCTTGACCCTGGTACTGAGTAATGCTGAAAGCTTCTGCAGAAGGGCGAAGCTTAAAAGACTCACCACTGACGATCAAGAACGTATGATAAGGTTCAGAGTGCAACCTGAAGACTTTAACTTCACTCACACTCTTCCAACGGCCTATGAAGCGCAGCGTCCTTCATGTAAGCCTGTTACCTCCCTGTCAGATCTAAGCTGGATCGATGCTGGCAGAAGACCAACACTGACTTCGCGCCAAGACCCCCAAATCCCCTGCCCAGCCAATGAGTCCCCGGTCACCAACATGCCACATAGCCGCGGGTCTGCATCTGCATCGTTTGCTCTTTCCCCGGTGTCATCTCTCAACGAAGGATCGTACGATGGATTACAGTACTCGACCTCCGCTTACTCAGTGAATGGTTCTCCAACCATCGTACCTCAGTCCAGGGATGAACTGGCTCCTTCAGACAGCCTTTCGACAAGCTTGGTTTGGCAAGGACGAAATGACACAATTCAACAGGGAGATGTGAATCAATTCAGCGCCGTGTCGCTTGCAACTCCCATGAACCCGTTAGGCAAAACTTTTGTGGATAGTCCATACGGTTACGGAAGAACGCCATCACGGTCATCGCCCGCGCCCCTGGATGACCAAAGTATCAACAGAAGAGTCTCGCCACTCGTATCTCCAATCAACATCTCTCCCATTTACGAACAAAGCTCGGCACAATTCTCACCAGCTGCAGGATCGGCTGGTTTCCCCTTTAGTTCTGTCTGTTACACAGGGCATGTGAACATGCATATGTCGCAGAGTGGTCAATCGGGAAGCCTGCTTCAATCTGGGCAACTTCGGCGTCCCCTCGACCGGACGATGAATCCATTCCAGCTTCCAGCATCATCCAACAGCTACCCTTTGCATCGAGCCAACATGGATGATGTGAATTTACTAGGGCAGCAAAGATTCTACACTGAGCTTGACGTTTGATAATTCCCGGAAATTGCACGGAAGCCAGCATATGATCTCTCTGCGGACAGGCGGATCATCGATACTCCTCTTTTTTATTATATCATGGAGAGATTGCAGAGCCTGTCATTCTTGTATCGATCACCCTATACTAAGGCAAAAGCCTGTAAATAATCTAATTTCATACGGACCCACGCATTATGCTCCCCTCTGGCAGCTTCATAACCACAGAACAATACATCATTAGATTCGCAATGGCGGATGCCATGAGGAAGTTGGAACCCACTTTTGCTTCTTGCTCGTCTCACGTCTAATCTTAGACCTCCACTCCCCAATGAGTGAAAACAACGGACGTTGCATCCAGAGGAACAAGTCCCCACCCTCCCCTTCCCTCCCCTTCCCTCCCCCTACCACCTGAATCTCTTTCGCACCTTCGCAAGGCACATTTAAGGACGCAACCCCATTCTATTGCCACAGGCTTCCATCCATCTCCATCCGTTCTTGATCATCTACAATCCTCAATATTTGTCTATCTACTCACAATCCACCTTTTATAACATTACGGTGGTTTCATCACCACTATGGCTCTTGACGAGAAATACGATGTAAAGACATGTAAGCAATCTACGGATGCCAATCCCAGCTTAATCTCTCAGCTGCTGGGCGTTAGAGAGAAGCCATCAACCAACCATCTACTCCAGAGGGATATCAATCCCAGCTTGCTCTCTGAATTGCTAGGCGCGAAACAGAACCCATCAACCAACCATCCCCTCCCAAGCCGTCTCGACCATTCCCTTGATTCCGGAGCGCAGTTGCAATATACATAAAGTACGCACGTCCATAGTTATTCCGGCGCCGCTAGAGGCCCGACGTGCCGACCGTGCCGAGGTGCCGTGGGGACCTACTTTAAGTCGTGTAGAGGCTAAGCTCGGGGAAAGCGGGGGTGGCGCTAGGCTGAGGTTTTTTGCCAAGATTGCCTCCTCATCGACGATTGCCTGCATGGAAGTCGTGAAGAGGTGCAGATAGCGGCGTCGTCCGACAACGAGAGACATTGTTATAACTATGGATTCTTGGCATCATGTGGGGAGGCATGCTTTCCAAACTTCGCTTTCGCTACACGATGCTTCCAAAAGACGAAGAAGGGACCGGGACCATCGCACAAAGCACAGCCCACATCGAGGATGAAGCTGAATCTGCGTCTCACGGCAGAGACAGGTCGCATGATGAACAAGTGATGTTCAGAAAGTCTTAATGGTGGCGCCGTGATCGGTATGCTCAGCCTCCAAGCGGCGCACCTCTGTTCTGATATCAACAAGATATGGTGGCGCTCTTCTCTTCAATATTCTCGCTTTTCTTTTGCCGGCTTTGTACTCTACTCTGTCGAAGCTTTGGGTGGCCGACATCGATACGAAACTTGTAGCGACCACAGACAGCTATACGTACATTGGTGTAGTATCGGAGGTCATCAACGAAGGCCTACCAAGAGCGGCATGGGTCATTATTGGCGACAAGTCTGCCCGTGCATTCCATTCGCGACTTGGCCTTGCACATACACTCATACTCTTTCAAGCATTGTTCGGATTGCTGCTGAGCATCATCTTTGTCTCTTCCGCTTCGACATTTGCCCAGGGATTCGTGCCTGCCGGAACGCGAAGTGCCAGTTTGTCGTACATCCGCCTGAGCTCTTTTCAGTGTCTCAGCTCTGCTATAGAGACTGCTGTAGCAAGCGCTACAAGATCCTTGGACAAGCCTGATGTACCACTGATAATCAGCTCCATCAAATTTGCAGTCAACATCTTACTGGACCTACTCGTCATCTCAAGGTTCCATGTCGGCACCCTGAGGCCCTCTGGCAACAGGCAAGCCTCAATCAGGCTTGCCTGCGACATGTCCTCTGCCTTTGCTGGAGTGATCTATTTCTTGTACGTGACAACCATGCGACCCCAACGCTCCGCTGAGCAGAAGGGCGCGACAATCCCAAGTCTACGTGGATTGAAGATACTCCTTCGACCAGGCAGTACAACATTCCTCGAGTCTGCCATCAGGAACGCACTCTATCTTTGGCTCGTGCATGGCATCGTATCCATGGGCTCCGATTACGCCACTGCTTGGGGTGTCTTCAACACGATCCGTTGGGGGCTCGTCATGGTCCCCGTCCAGGCCCTGGAAGCCACTTCGCTTGCCTTCATCGGTCACGCTTGGGGCCGCTGGAGGCGTGAGATGGGTGTCGAGAGTCGGACACCAAAGATGTCACGCCGGCACTTGACAGCGGTCGTGAAGCCCGCGTTGACGTCGTTGACGATCGCCCTGATTGTCGAAGTTCCTCTTTGCATCTTCCTGGCAATCTTTGGCTGTCGCCCGTTTGCGTTGTATCTCAGTGGCTCTGCTACAGTCGCAGCTATCACGGCGCATATGTGGCAAACCATCGATTGGTAAGCTGCCTTCCGCTTCCACAACCAAGCATTACGCTCAGATTCGAACAGGTGCTATATTTTCTACGCAACGTCAACCCAACTCGCTACAATATTGCTCGCAACCCGACCACGCTGGTACCTGTATCAATCGCTTCTATCCAACATCTTCTACGTCCTCCCTTGGGCGATCGTTTGCCAGGTATCAAACCTGAATGCTGATGATGCTTGGACCTATCATAGCCTCGTCTTCGGCGCCAGTCTCGTTTTCAGCTTCTTCGCCATTTCCATCGTGGATGCACTGTGGGCTTGGAAACTCCTGAAGGGGGGGATGCGGCTTGAGGTCTTTCATGGATCGTGAGGTGCAACAATGAAAGCCAACTAACTGGCTTTGAGAGCAAAGCGCGTAAGTATGATAAAATATCCTTGCCCAAGGCGTAGAACAGCTGCGCTATGGCTTCATAGAAACGGTGTCAAATATACAGCTTTTCAGCTCCGGTTGGTTATAGCTAACTAACCCTTCTCTAGCTTAATATCAATCCCTACCCTCACTCACAAAAACCCCCAAAACCCACCCTCCCATCCACAATCATACCATACTTAA
>JAABUL010004778.1_pt1 | contig 17667 bp, 1 predicted proteins | sample 5559151 | NCBI WGS metagenome assembly JAABUL01 (sample SAMN10711876, study PRJNA513368) | rock metagenome | isolation source: Antarctica rocks | place: Antarctica: Victoria Land, Pudding Butte sud | reverse complement strand
TCGCTCCGAAGTGCAGTAGAGTCTTTGGTGCGGAAAGTCGCTCCGAAGTGCAGTAGAGTCTTTGGTGCGGTATGTAGCAGTCCGGAATTACAAGATGTCAGAATAGATGTGAGAAAGGAGAGAGTCTGAGAGAGTCTCTGTGCTGCGCGTAATTCGGGGTCCATCAAGCCGCCAGTGTCAACTATACACTGCTCAGTTCAAGGTAGAGTAAAGTAGGGTATCTACTATGTAGCTTTCGACCAGACACGCTAGGCTCAACTGGTAAGTGGATATACTAGCCCGAAAGAGAAATGTCCCGAGGTCTACCTACATGTATTTCGGCGGCAGAGTCTTGTTTTCGCACCACTGGTTGAGATGGATGGTCTTCTTACCCTTGGCATCTATAAAGCCAGTGAAGTTTGGGACCCGAGCAAAAATTTCCGTGGTCTTTCCACCCTGAGTCATGCAGATTGTATTCACTTCGCACAATGCTGCAATCGAGACTCATACATGACAAGTATTAGAACGATTCCGACACACGATCCATCTCTTCAGCAATACGAGATCTCTTGCGTACTTTATGCAAAAAGCTCTTCGATCGCTTAAATAGTCTCCGCCATAACCGAAGACGTAGTCGGATAATAGCTACCATTTTTCCGGACGCGTCCACAGCGAGAAAGGGTGCTTCTAAATCTTAGACGTTTCCTAAAATTTAATATCGCGCGATCAAGCCCTCTTCCCACCTTAATTTGGTAGCACTGCCATAGTAATTTCCAGGAATCAGAATCTATACTTATTGTCGTCGTTTCATCTTATTGTTGCTATTGTATCTTATCGTTGTTGTTGTTGCGCTTTCTCTAGAAGATCAAAGATCTTCTAGAGAATACTTGTTTGCTCTCTCGAAATTTTAATAACAACATTATCAAAAATCTTGAGAAACAAACAAACATCTTATTGTCGCTATTTAATATAGTGATATAATTTATTTATTCCTATCTTTTCTTCTTTTTACTATCTATGTATTTTTGTCTCTTTCGTATATTGATTATTAGATTATAACTTTTCTTTTAAAACTTCTTTATAGCTTAATAAATATCTCTTTTTCTAATAGATTTAATAAGTTTGTTTAAATAATTTATTTACTTAACAATAAATAGATTTCGCTTATTTGTAAATTACTTTAACAATAATATTGTTTCAACAAAATTATAGTAGCAATTCTTAATTTAATCAAGATTTTTTTGTATTTCTAATAGATATCTATTACAAGCTTTAATAGTATTATATAAATTTTTAATAATATACTTTTTTATTGTTAACTTGTATATTTTAAAGTTGTTATTCTTAAATATAAAAATCTATAACTTTTAATTCGATATAATTATAACTTTATAAAGAAAATATAGTTGCTATAGATATTAAAAAAAAAGTTAATATTAACAACACAATAGACAATCGATTAGATAAACTATTTTTTTGTCTAATAAAGAAGACTTCTTTATATTAATATTAATTTTTAAAGCAAGTTTTAATTATTTTATTATTAAAAGCTATATAGAATTAGAAAAGTATTCTAAATTAAAATAATTAACGCAATTAAAGATTTTTGTAGTTTGTTATTAAACAATTAACTTATTTGTGTATTCTTTTTATTAATTTAAAATACAAAGAATATACTTTGCAATTTCTAATAACAAGAACTTTAATATTGCTCTTTTTTTTATTAATTAATTTGTTACAAATTCTATAAAGATTTTCGATACTATTATCTAATTAGACTTAGCGTCGATCTTAGATTCTTAATCTTAATCGATCTACCTAAATATTTGTCTTAGATATCTTAGACAATAAAAAATCGAATTACTTTATCTACTATATTTGTATTAGATTTATTAATCTCTAATATAATTAGTAAAACAAATCTAAAAAAGAAGAGATTCTAGTTTATTTTTAGTATATATTTTAAGAGAATAATATTAAAACTTTATTATATTTGTAGTTATATATTAAAGTAACAAACAAAAGTATTGTTATATATAATTAGTTTAAAATTTATAAATATTTTATTACTTTTACTTAATATAGTTTTGTTTGTTAACAAAAACAACAACAATAATAAACTAAATATTATTTTTACAATTGTAGCAAATCTTTTTAAAGTAGAATATTTTATAAAAGTACTTTCTTATTTGTTTGTATTTGTTGTTAATAAAAGTGCAATTTAGCAATTGTTTAAAATATATACAATAAAGAAAAGAAAATATTTTTATTTTATTAACAATAAGATTTAAAAAGATAATATAAATAACTCTTTGCTTTGTTGTAGAGTTGTTACTAATAATTTATTTGTATTTTTAAATATATATTAATTTCTTAATACAAACAAGAAAGATAATAATAATAATATTGTTCTCTTTATTAAATAATATATATATATACAATTATTAAAAGTTTTGTTTGTTGCAAAACAAAAAATTAAAGAAATTTACTTTAAATAATTAATATTATATATAAAATCTATTAGAAACAAATATTCTTTGTATATTAAAAATTGTATATATTCTAAATTTATTATAATTAGAAGACAAAAATAATATTTAAAAAGAAAAAAGAGATTAAATTGCAAATCTCTTTTTGCAAAGACAACAATATAATTTTTTAATTATTTTTTCGCTTAATGTAACAAATAATTAGATAGTTTTATTTGAGACTATATAACAAGAATACTAACTATAGAGATCGAAACAAAAGATAGAGAATCTTAGATACTATATAGACAATTAAGAGAGACACTAGTTTCGATTAAATCTAGAGCAATATTTAGAGAAGTTTACAATATCTAGAATTGTAATATTATCTTTTCTCTCAAAAATTGTAGCTTCTGCAAGATAAGAAACAAGAGAAGACGTATTATATTGAGTGCAAAATATATCGCTTCTTTGTAGAATTCTTAAGTTCTCTTTGTTTGTTTATCGATTAGAAATAAATCTAAAATATATCTTTTCGAATACTTCAAATTCTTTAATAATTTGATATAATTAATTTACATATCTATCGTTTGTATATCTAGAAAAATATCTGAAAAAGTACTTGCTTTTAATCTACAAATATATATAATTTTCTAACTTGTTTACTTCTTAATTAACTGAACTCTTATTTGTAATAATTGCTTGTAATATTATTATTGTTTTCTTTTATATTTATTGTAGCAGATTTATTATATATTTTGATACATACTTCAATATGCAAAAGATAGTATAGATAGTAGTATAGATAGATTGATATTGCTATTAAAGCAGACTTACTAGAATATTTAAACAAATTTTGTTGTTGTTTGTTACGAAAGCAGAACGAGAAACACACAAAACAAGTATTAGGCAAGTTGTAATAAATAGTTAAATTAATAATCTATCTAGCTATACGCAAATCTATCTTTATTTGTCGAGCTAGTTCTCTTAGAGACTAGCGCAATTTGTCGAGTAAAACTTGTCGAGTAAAGCAATTTGCTAGCTAGATATATAACAAATACTTTTCTCGAAAAAAAGAAACAACGCTCTTGTTAATAATAATTAATAGAAATGCTTGTTAAACAAATCTATAATAGTATATTTATAAGACAATTAAAGTAGATTGCGAAGATAAAAGAAAAACAATTAATTTCTAAATTCTTAATTTTTAATCTATTTACAAATTAGTTAATTTATTTATTATTTATTAATATTAAGTAAATCTATAGTAGTATATCGATTAAACAACAATTAGAGCAAAATTGACTTATTTATTAACAAATACTTATCAAATTATATATTGTAATTTTTTGAACAACAAACAACTTATTCTTATTCTTGTACTATTATTATTATTTGTATTTTTATTTTTCTTGATTTTTCTTTTGTTGTGTTTGTTAAATATAATAGATTAATTTTCTATAATAATTAACAAATTGTAGAATTTAAGAGATTGTTTTCGATAAGTCTTTTTGAAGACTTTAGTATATATATTGTATATATATTAACTAATAAAATATATATTACTTTGTATAATTTGTTTGTTTCTAAGAATCGAAGCTAGCAAATCTAATAATTTTTAAACAAATTTAGCAATTCTATTTAGAATAATATCTTTGTATATTTTTGTAGTATTATTGTTCTATATTGTTAAAATATTTATTGCAATAGCTTTGAATTTTGCGTTAATTTTTTAAGACTTGTTGTATAATTTGTTAATTAAAGTATTAATAGTTTTAAAGATTTTTATAGTCTTAATTTCTATAGAATTAAAACAAATAAAAATTGTAATTTTTGTATTGTTTGTCAATATACTATGCAAGAAAGATAGCAAAACAAAGATTTATTTTTGTAGTTTCTCTTTGTTATTTATTAAAGAGATACTTGCTTTTTGTTTCGAAAAAAACATATTATTTTTTGCGTTATTTTGCAAACGTATATATGTTAATTTATTAGAACAATTAATTTTAATATTGTTATTAAATAAGTCGACAAATTTGTAATACTTAATTAATCAATAATTAAAGTTTAAAATATATACTATCTTCTTTCTTATATATATTTTGATTAATATAGATACGTCGAATGCTTTTTGTAACTTTTGTTTAATTAAATTAATAATTTTCTCGAACTAAGATTTACTTTTAATAGTTTTAAATCTAAATTCAATAAGTTTAATATAAGTAGAATTAATATAAAGATTGTTGTAACTTATTAAACTTATTTAATTTACAATATTTTGTATATAAGTTTATAGAAACTTCTTAATTGTAGATAAAATTAATACAAATTTTGTTATTATATAGATTTTGCTCTTTATTAGATTTATAACTATATTGTTGATTTTTGTTGTACAATAGTTAATATTCGATACAATAAATATAATATTAATCTTCTTGTTATATAGTTAATATTTTTGTTTATAGATTAATATATAAAGCAGTTCTTTGTATTCTATAATTGCAAAAATATTAAATAATTTGCAAAATATTTGTAAATTGCTATTAATATTAAAGATCGCTAACTATAATCGATCTTTTTTGCTAATTTTAATTTTAGCAAGAATTACGCAAACAATATTAAAATCGATTAATACAATAAAAGTCTAAAATTAGATTATTTTGTTGTTGCTATTAACTAACTTAGCAAATTTAATATTAGACTTCAATTAATTTAGAACTAAGTAATTGTTTTTAATTGCTATTTTAAATACTTTACTTTTAAAGATAAGAAATTTTAATTCTTTTATAAAAGTATAACAAATATATATTTTAATAATAAAAGAATTGTTGCAATTCTTAATTTTGTTTTTAACAAATATCGAAAAAATTTCAATATTTAGATAACTATAGTTAAGCAAACTTTTGTTGTTGTTACTATTCTAATTTTTGTTGTTTTTGTTTTTAATAATTTTGTATTCGATATCTTTCTACTTAAAATTAATAAAAATAATTTGTTTTTTAATTTCTTTAATTGCTTTTTTTTTCAAAATAACAAATTGTTGTTTGTATTTTTTAACTTAATAAGTTGCTACAACTTTTTAAGCAACAATTATAGATATATTAGTAAACTTAAGAAATCTTATAATAACAATATAATACTTAACAAATTAAGCAATTAATAAAGATAGTAGACAACGCGTAAACAAGTAATAAATTTTTGCAACTTACTAAATTGTAAAGTTAGATAAATTGTTAATTTTAGAAATAAATTATTAAATAAATATTAATAGTTATTAGAATTACGCGTCTAGTAATAAAAATTCTATTAACTAATATTATTAGTATATTAATAAGAACGTTAATTAATATTAATATTTTGTATTACTACTAATATAATACTGCAAAAACTATTTATCTAGTATTGTTTAAGAAATTAAAAGCTATAGTATAATAGCTTGTTATAAGTCTCGATCTAAACTATACTAATAAAGTTGAAAATTATTTAATTAATAATAGCTTGCTTATTTAATATCTTTATTTAACAAAAATATTTGTTTTATAATTTTCGAGAACAATTATAGTTTTGTTGTAAAATCTTCTTAATTTTGTTAATTAAAAAGTATTGCAATATTGTAGATATAACTTTTTCGAACAAGTCTTTTACTACAATAGACTCTATAGATTGATCGAAATATTGTATAATATTATTAATAGAAATACTATATTTTATTTTGTATTCTTTAACAAGATTTTCGACTTTGTTTAGCAAATTCTTGCTATATTAATAATTAAACTCGAATCTATAATCTTTTTAACAAATTAAATATTTTAAGATAGATTTTTTGCAATTATAACAAAAAAGTTGATAATTAACAAAAAAACTAACTTTGTAGATATATTACTTGTTATTAAATTCTATAATTGATTTAGAATATTTAGATTGCAAACAATTGTAAAAATTGTTTTCTTTAGAAATTGACTCTAAATTAACAATAAAAATAAATAAATAAATTTTTTAATTAACAAATAAATTAAATTTATAGACTAGATTATTTTTTTGCTTAAGTACTATAAAAAAATTAATTTGCTAAATAGTTAACTTTGTTAACTTTACAAAAGACAAACTGTAACTCTTATATAGATAGAAAAAAATTAGTTGTTTACTTAAAAAGTTAGAAATTAATAATATCTATTGTAGAAATTTTTTGTTGTTATATTAATTTAGACAATTGCAATTTTAGTTTCTATTATATTTACTAACTTTTTTTTAAATTAGTTTTCTTTTTGTTTATTAAATTTAAAAAAGAGTTAAAGAATCTTAAATTTTAAATTCTATAACTATCTTATTTAACAAAAGATTAATAGAGAAACTAGATAAATTATTTAATTGTACTCGAAAAATTAAGAGAAAGAACATTTAATTAAATTTAAAATTGTTTGTTATTATATAGCAAAAAAAAAATCTATTGTTTAATTAATTTTTTTACTTTGATTATTGATCTAAGAATAATACGCAACAAAAATTAAAAGATTAATATCGAGTTTCTTAAATACAACGCGCTAGAACTTAAATAGAAACTTTTTATTATAATTATATATAAAAGTTTTCGATATTTTCTAGTTTGCAAGTTTGTTTACTATTATACTAATTTAGTTTTTAGCAATATGCGTATTCTTATTAACTATAGTTATTACTTTTTTAAAAAATTTATATATTGCAATAAGTGCAACGTTTATATTTTGTTTATTCGATAGAATTAATATAAAATCGAAACTTATTGTATAAAAAAGTATTAAAAAACTAGTAATAGAATTTAAAGTATTATACAATTAATAATATTTTGTTTAATAGAAATTGTATTCTTAACAATATATTATATAATACTATAAACAATTGCTCAACTTGCAAAAATAAAAATTAATAGAAATTATCTTATATAAACAAGTAAAATTAATATAATAATTTTTGTTATATATTTAAATAGAAAACTCTTTCTCGAACTTCTTTAATAGATAAAGTTTTTTTCGATTAATATATTTTATATAGTATAGCAATCTATTTTTTACAAAAAATTGTATATTCGACAATATAACAAACTTTTAAACAATATTTATAATTTTTATTTATTTAACAAATTTAATATAGATATTAAGCAATTATTTTTTAAAATTAGTATTTATTTCTATTAAACAAACATAAAAAATATTGTTATATCGAAAATTATTTGTAAAATTAGATTTTTCTTTTTTTTTAAAATTTGCTTAATTAATTTACTTACTTTTAAGATTTCGATCTTAAATATAAAAGTATTAACTTTGTTAAACTTTTTAATATTATTTGCTTTTTTTTTGTCGATTAATATTAATAGTTAAGACAAAATATTAGATATTATATTTAGATAATTTGTCTTATATTAAATGTTAAAATTGAACTATAAGAGATATTGCAATATATATATAAGTCTGAAATTAAGTTTGTCTATAGCAAACAACAACAAAATTATTTGTTTAACAATATTAAGTATAGTTAAGTAATCTATATAAATAATAATTAATTACTTAAAAGTTTTAATTAGATATTTTGTTTTTTTAATTGTTTAAATTAAGCAAGCAATTTTTAGTTTTATTAATTAATAGTAAGACTTAACAATACTTAATATTTTAAACAAAAACAATATATATTAAATATTAGATTTCTAAAAGTTATTGTCGACAAAATTGTTTTTAATATAATAGATCTTAATTCTATATTTTTGTTTTTTTGTTATATTAAGTTTTACAAACAAACAATAACTAGCATTAAAATAAATAAAAAAATTCGATATTGTAAAAGTATACTAAAACTAATAGAAAAAGCTTGACAAGTTTAATAATTGCTCGATAAAAATATTTCGAAAATATATTTTATATTTTTGATTATTTTGCGCAAACAAATTTTTAAACAATTGTATCTTCTTCTATTGCAACAAGTTGACGCATTGTGTATATTAAATAATTTTGTTATATTAATAATTAATAAGATTAAGATATATTTTTAATATTTTAAGATTTCTAAAGAATTAAATAGTTTTAATTGCAACAATTTTTTTCTTAATAATAGATAAATCAAAGATATTAATTTTTTGTTTAAACAAGATAATATTAGAATAGTTAAAATAGATTTTTTTTAGAATTTAGTATAATTTGAAGTTTAACAAATTTAGTAAAGAGATTTTGTAAGTAATTAAGATAATTTGTAAAAAATTTAGAGAAAAAAACAATATTATTGATATATATCTTGCAAAACTTGCGTAAAAGTCGTAGTTGTTTATCTATAATTTGCTATATATAAGTTGAAAAGTTTTTAAATTCTATAGCAACAATATTAAGTTATTTCTTGTTTCGATAAATAATAAACAAGAACTTGTAACAATTTTGTTCAACTATTACAAACTAAAGAAAGAAAACAAAACTATTTATTAAGTTTATTAATACAAAAAGAAAGACAACTGTTGTAAATACGAAACAAGCAAGACAACTAATTGTATAGTATAATAATAATTGATAATTAAACTAGAAACAAATACTAGTTAGATAAATCCTAACTAATATAAATTCTAACTAGACAATGCTTGCATCGACAACTAATTAGACAATACTTATATTACTTATATAGTTGCAGTTTTTCAATTGCGCTATAATATTGCTCTATATAAGTATTAAATAACTATTAATAGTTGTTAGTTTGTTTAGATCTCTAATATTTGTAATTATTTAATACTTTCTAGCAGACTAATTATTAGAGCTGTTAACTATATATTAAATAACAAAGATCGAGAAGTTAAAAGAAGTTAATTGCGTAGACTATCTTATCTTCTTTTGCTAATAAAATTTATCGAATTTTTTATTAGCTATCTTTCTATTTTGTTTGTCTAGCAAATAGACTTTTTGTATAATTCTAAAAATTGTTGTAAAGTTTTAATTGTTATTTAGTAAAAAAGTTATTTAGTTGTTTTTTGTTAATTTAACAATTCTATTATTGTTCTTTTAAAAGACAACAAATTTATTAACAAAAGTATAAAGCTCGACTATTTTAATCAATAAATTACAAATATATATACTATTAGATAGAATTATTTAATATTTGTTCGATAACATTTTTACTTTTATATTATTTTTAGCAATTTAAATATATTTGTTAAAGCTAATTTAATAATAGTCTTGCTCTTTAAACTTAATTGGACAATCGAGATTTGTCGACTTATAAACAATAATTAACAAAGAGCTCTTATTGCGTATATAAATTGTCGATAATAAAATATTTATTATATATATATAAACGTCGAAAAGATTTAACTTAAATAGAAAATTACAATCTAATAAAAACTAACTAATTCGAACAAATATTCTAACAATACTATTTGCGTCGACAATTGTTTTATATTTCAATTTTAAAACTTAATAAATCTTAATATTATTGTGTGATATAATATTAAAACTAGTTGTTAGTTTTTAACAATTATTTAGAGTTAGCTGTTTAATATTAAGACTAACAATTATTTGTTTAGAAACTATAATATTTATATTAAGTAACAATTTAATTTTAAGATTATCGATAATATATATTTTTTAACAAATATACGCGATAGATTTTCTATTGCGTATATAGTTTTTAATATATATATATAGTACAAAATAGTTATTAATTAAGTGTTTTGCAATATTAATATTGCAAATAGAGATAAGTATTTATATCTTTTTAATAGAGAAATTTAATATAAGATTCTCGAGAAACTTGCAATTAATAAGATTTATAGTATATTCGATATTTATATATATAATATACAACAAGCTCTATTAGACAAATTCTAGCAGAATAATAATATAATAATATAAACAAAAGATTAAGTCTATATTAACTATTGCTTTAATATTTAATTTAATTAGTTCTAAATTGTTAATAATTTAATTTAACTTTACTATTATTTTGTCGATATAAAAGATCTTAGCAAATACTTGTTTTATTTAATATTTAGAATTGTGTCTTTTCTTAATATATCGAAAAAACTTGTTAGTTAATTGAAAAATACAATAGTATTTTGTGCAAGTAAGTTGTTTAAATAATAGAAGTTTTACTTTTAAATCGATATAAAAGATATTGTAACAAGATAAGAACAGAATTTCGATTAGTAGACAACTATAACAACAAAGACTTATCGCAATATATATATAAATTGCACTATATAGTCTAATAGTATATAAAGTAGCTAAGATTCTAAGTTTTAAGTAGAAGAGATTGTATATATATTGTAGATAGATTGCTAGTATTAATAGCAAAAAATTTTAAATTTATAGTCTAATATTATCTAATTATTCGACTATATACAATTCTCTTTCTTTTAGTAATTGTTTCTTAACTACTAAATTAAGAAATTGTTGTTTTTGCTTATACAAAAGTTGTAGTAAAAAAATATATATTTTTTTTTTTTTTTTAGATTGTTAAACTAGATTCTTTGTTTCTTTTGTTATTTAAATCGATTGTATAAAGAATATAATAAATTAGTTTATATAAAAAAAAATTAGAATTGAAAGAATTATTAAATCGAAATTAAATATTTAATAAAATTAATTGCTATAAATCTTGTTTACTTTTTAAAAACAATAACAATAATAATAAGATTTTTTAATATAAATTTGAAAAATTAGTCTAAATATAAATAACAATAATAGAGTAAATTGTTGCTATTATATTTGCATTAAATTTTTCGAAACAAAAAATAAATATATAGTTTTAGAAATTATTTTTAGTTTCGAAATACTCGATCTAGATTGCTAACTTAATTTTGATTTATAATATTTTTTTTCGATTTCAAATTAAGATAGCAGAATTTTTTCTTCTTTATTAAAACAAACAATTAAAAATTCAAATTTTGTTATTTTTTTATAGTTAGTTAAATAAGAATTTAATTTGTTTTTAATATTAGATTAATATATATTAAATATTTTAGAATTTTTAGACTTTATAAATTGTATTTACAAATATAATTTAAATATTTTATTTTTTATTTTTTAAATCTTTCTTTATATTAATTCTATATAATATGTTATATATTTTCGAGTTTGCTTTATTAGACAATTAAATTTCTTTGTATTTTTAAACAATATTTTTAACTTTACTTTTATTTTTGTCGAGTTTTAGAATATATATTCTATAATAGTATTCTTAATATTAGATATAGAAGAAAAGTTAATAGTTATTTTAAAACAATAAAATATATTAGTTAAAAATAGATTTAACAAAATCAAATTTTAATAAATTGTAGCAATATTGCTTCTTGTATTTATTTATAAATTTTTCAAAACTTCTTTATTTTTTAATAGAATTATATAGACAAAAAATATTTTACTTTTTATATTAATTTCGATTTTTAGTTTGTAATAAAAAATTCAAGATTATACAATTTGTATATTTTTAAATTAATAAAATATATTTGTTTAATATAATTTCTATTTTAGCAATTTTTTTTTTGTTAACTTAGTTTTTAATATTTTTTAATTTTAATATTTTTTTCTTATTGTTCTTTGCAACTATATATCGATCTAAATATAAAAATTATCTATTAAATATTTTTTGCAAAATAGATTATTTTGTATAATAATAAAAATAATTAATTGCAATTGCTAAAACTCTTAATAGATATTCTAATTTATATTAAAATTAAAGTAATATTTTAATATTTAATTTTTATACTTTTTAAAGACTAACAAATATAATATTGCTAATAATCTATATTTGTAATTGTTTTGTAGAAATACGTGCATTATATAAGGATCTAGATTTATCTATATTATTATTTGCAATATAAAGAATAAATAATTAAGAAATTCTTTTTCTTGTTAATTATTGTTTCTTTACTAATAATATAATATTATTTACAATTTGTTCTAAAATTGCAACTATATTTAATACTTCGAGTTTACAATTAAATAAACAAACTAATTTTAATAGACAATAATTTTATATTAATTCTATTTTGCTAAATTAGTATTATCTATTACTTGAAATTAAATATTAGTCTATTAAAAATTATTAGATAGAAAAATTAGTTTTTCTTTTTTATAAATATACTGTTTTAAGAAATCTTTAAAAATAGATAAACAAATATTAAATTCAAAATTTAATCTATTTTGTTTTATAAATACTAAGAAATTGTTTTTTTTTATAATATTAAATTACTTGTTTTTTAATTTAATTATTAGAAACTCGATTTATTTTTAAAAGAAATTCTAGCTTTTTTAATAAACTATATAGATAATCGATTTTAATATAATTGTAACTAGATCTTTTTTTTGCTTTTTTGTCAATATAGCTAGTTCGATTAGTTAAAAGACTTTAATTAATATTGCAAAACAATAGTTAATTCAATATTGCAAATTTATACTTATCTTTATACAAGAATAATTTTTTATATTGTTTTTCTTATTTATTAAAATAAAATTAGCTATTGTTTTTGAAAAAAAATTGCAATTTTAATAACTAAAGTATATAATTTTGTTGTATTAATAACTTTAAATAGTTTAAGATCTAATAAAGACAATTTTAATATTAAATTTTGCAATTATAATAACAAAGAAGAAGTTTTTTTAAAAAAATTTAAATTTTTGTTTTTTTCTCTTTTTCTTTTTGTTTTGTTTTTTGTAAATTTTGTTATTTTTAAATTTTAACTTTAATTTTAACTAAGAAATTAACAATTTAGATTTTTTTTATTTACTATTTTAAGTCTACACTCTTTCTATATTTTTTGTAGAAAAAAACAAAATTATTTAAATTTCTATTTAACAAATCTTCTTTAGCTTTGTGTCTAAATTTTTTATTAAATTAAATTCTCGAAAATAATCTTTTATTTTAACTTTTAAAAACTCTTGTTTAATAGATACTATTGTATTTTTAAATATTTCGATATTTATTTTGTTATAGTTGTCGATTATATAGTTAGCAATATATTTTAATTTTATAGTACAAAATTTAAATTAATTGTATATAGCTCGATTTAACTTTTTTAAAACTCTTTTTAGATTTTTGCGCTTTTTTGCTATTTATGATATTGCTTTTATAGTTAATTAATCTATATTTTTAGACAATATATTTGTAGTCTCTAATAGCTATAGTTTGCAAAATTAAATTTAATTATTTTAAATTTGTAGTTTTTTGTTTTAAGTAATTTTTTGTATTGCGTTTTTCAATTTTTGTTACAATAAGTTATCTATTAGTATTTAAGTATTTTTATTAATTGTTTGTTATAGATTTTGCGTTTAATTCTTAACTATTTTAAAGATATTTAGAACTATATTTCGAAGATTTTTCAATTTTTTTTTTATTATTGTTAGTAATTTTATTATATTAAAGAAGAATATCGACTATTTAAATACAAACGCAATTTTTAATAATTAGATTGTTTTTTATAGATTAAATAATTGTTTTTTGCAATTTAATTTAAATTTAAGTTTAAGAAGTTTAATATTATAATATTTGTAGTTGTTGCAATAGTATTTGCTAATTTTGTATTTAAAATAATTTAATCGAAAAAATTAATTTTTAATTACAAAAAAAATATATCGATATTATTAAAATTTAACTTGTATTTTGTTTAACAAATACAAGTTGTTATTTTTTACAAAACTTTTTTGTTAATATAAATAATAATTCTTGTTTTTAATTTTAATTTTTTAATAAAGATTAAGAAGATTTTTTTGCAAAAAATTGTTTATATTTAGTATTTTGTAATTGTTGTTCTAAATTTGCTATAATACAAACTCGATAAAAAAAGATTTATACAAAAATAATAAATCGAAAAAAAGAATTTTGTAGACAAAAAATTTAATTATTAAATTGCTATATTTTAATAAATAAAACAATAATTTATTTTAAATATTTAATAAATATAAAGTTTTAAATATAGAGAATTTTTATTTATAGACTTAATTGTTGTTTGCAATATTTATACTATTAATTACGCAAAAAAACTATATTAATATTTATTTGTATATTAATTTATAGACAAATATATAGCTAATATAATTAATATATAATTTTGCTATTTTTATTGTTAAGAAGTATTTTGTAAAAAATAATTAAAACTTGTTTATAATTTGAAGAAATTCTTAAAATTCTAGAATTTTAAGTTAAAATTTGCTATTAATATTTTTAGATTGCTTTTTAATTGTTAATTTTAGTTAATTAGAATAAACAAATAAATACTAGTACTATTTGTTTGCTTTTAATTGATCGAAATTGTTAGTTTTTTAATTTTTTAATTTTTTAGTCTTTTATTTGTTCTCTTTAAGTATTCGAAATTATAATATCTTGTAAATTATTTTGCGTAATTAAATTTCTTTCTAATACTTATAAATTGATAAACTCTATATTAAAAAATTTATAGATAAAATAGATATAAAGATTGCAACTTTTTTTTTCTTAAAAAGAATCTTATATTTTTATATAATTTAAATAATTGTAATAAAATAGCAATAATATAATAATTGCAAACAATCTTTTGTTGCTTTAGTTAAACCAATTTTTTGTTTTTTGTATAAAATTATCTTTTATTTTTTTATTTTTGTTTTTTAACTTTACAAATATCTAAAAAAATTAATTTCTTTTTATATATTTTTTTAATCGATTTTCTAAATAGATATTTTTAAGTTTTGTACTATTAATTTTTTTTAAAATATAAAAGTTTTTAATTTTGTTTTTTTCTTTTATTTTAAAAAAATCTAATTATTGAAAAAATAGTTTTATATTGTATTTTTTATCAATTTTAATATTATATAATTAAATTAAATTTTTAATTTAAAATAGACGCGTTTGTAGTTAATAATTATTATTAAAGAGATTTTTTTTCTTTTTTTTAAAATAACAAAAATATAAAATTGTTTTTTAAATATTTTTATTTCTTTTTTTCAATTATTTTGTTTATAGTATAAGTAGATTTCCTATTAAGTAAACTTTTCTTTAGTCTATAATATATTAAATTAAATATTTTATCTTAATTAACAATATAGTTTTGTACTTAAACTTAAGATAAAATAATATTTTTTTAATAAATTTTTGAATTGTTGTTCTATTTGTTTACAAGATTGTGTACAAATATTGTAATTAATTTATAAAAATTCTTTTTATTAACTTAAATAAAATGTTAACAATAGATTTGTATTTTCTTTCTATTATTTTATTTGTTTATAGATAATAAGTCGATATTGTTATTTTTTTAATATTATATTTTTTTAGAAATTTAGTTGTTATTTCGCCTTTATTTTCGAATTTGCTATTTATAATTATCTTTTTAATATATTTATATTAATAGAAAATATTTTTTTATAAAAATCTTACTATAATAAATACTTTAAAATTTAAAATTTAAAATTGTTTTAATTTTTATTTATTTTGTTAAATTATTTCGAACAATTATTAGATTTATTTTGACAAATATTTTTGCAATTAGTATATAAATACAATTTACAACAATCTTTTCTTACAAGTCGAAAATATAAATTAAATATATAATTTTCTTTTGTTTGTTAGAAATTTTTTGTTAATATTTATTATAGTTTACAATATATTTTTTGCAAAAATTAAATAGATTTTACTATTAATATTAATTTGCAATATATTAATATTTTTTTTTTTATAAATACTTTTGTTATACAAACTTTTTACAATTCGATTTTTGTCTTTTGTTTAATTTACTATTTTATACAAAGATATATTTTTATTTGTTTTTCAAAACAAATGCTTTTCTTTTATTAGAAAATAAAATATATAATTTTTAAATTTGCAAAAATTCTTTTAATTTATATTTAATTTTTGTAGCAAAATTAAATATTAAACAATTTGTTTAAATTTATCGAAATATTTGTTTTCGAAAATATTTTTGTTTTTTTTAATATTGTTATTTGTGCGAAACAAACGTAGATACAATTTAACTAATTATTAATAAAATTATTAATATCTTTTTTATTAATTTTGTTAATATAGTCGAATAGTTTTTTTAATTTTTTTGAAAGTTTGTTAATTGTTGTATATTTTTAATTAAATATATATTATATATTAAAGTTGAAAAAATAAATTTAAATTAATTAGCAAGTTATTAAAATATTAGATAGATTTGTTGCAAAACAATTAAATTAGATTATTAAAATATTTGTGTTAATTTTAATTGTAAATCGAATTCTATATAATTAGAATTATATTTTTTTTAAAATTTTTATAAATTTTCGATATTTTTGTTTTTTAATATTGTATCGAAATTTTTGTTTGCTTTAAAATTTACTTTTATATTGTAAAAAATATTTTCTTTTTTTTATTATATCAATTTGTATTAATACAACTTTTTAACTCTTTAAACTAGAATTTATAATCAAAATAATTTTATTAATTAAAATAGAGTAGTTTAAAATATATATTGTCGATATATTTATTAAAACAATTTTTAGTTTGTTTATAATATTTTGTTGCTTAAAATTTTAAACAAAAATATATTTTGTTTTAAACAAATAATAGATTAATTTTGCAATAATTACAAACTCTAGTATTTAAATTCGATAATAAATATATATTTTTATAAAAATTCTAATTTTAGAATTATTTTTGCACAATAGTTATTTAATAATCTTAATAATTTTAATACTATTAAAAGATTATTTATTAAAATTATATATAAAATCGACAATTTTAATTTCTAACTTATAGAATTAAAATTTTTTGTCAAATATAGTATATTTGAATAATTTTATATTTATTAATATTGTATTTAATTACTAAATATATTTTAGAACAAATAGTCTAATTTTTGAAATTGTTTTCTTATTGCTATATATTACGCTGGTACTTTCTTCGAAGATATTAGAATAAGTTATACTTTCGGAGAGATCTGTAGACATCTTCAGACAATACAAGCAATTACTTAATAACAAGAGTTTGCAGCTATAGACAGTTTCTATATTTAATAAATCTTAAGAGAGATTCGATAAATCAGAATAACAATAAATAAAAATCTATAATAAGTTGAACACAATTTATAAGAGAGTCGCGTTCGAAAGCTATATATCTTTCTATTATCGAAAATTCAAGATATTTAAGATAGTTAAGCTTTTGATTATCTTAATTATTTTAATCTCGAATTTAAGATATTCAAAAATTAAACTATCTTAATTATTTTAATTCTGTCGGCAGATCTTTCTTTTCTGATTATCTGTAAAAA
>JAABUL010004777.1_pt1 | contig 17667 bp, 16 predicted proteins | sample 5559151 | NCBI WGS metagenome assembly JAABUL01 (sample SAMN10711876, study PRJNA513368) | rock metagenome | isolation source: Antarctica rocks | place: Antarctica: Victoria Land, Pudding Butte sud | reverse complement strand
AGGGAATGCAAAGAGAGTGTAGAGGACATCTATACGAGGACGACTATACGAGAAGTAGTTAGTCGGTCAAGCCAGCCGACTTCCCACTCTCGATACGTCAAAAACAGTCTGCAAGGTGGGGCTCGAAGACCGGAGTGTCATCAAATGGGACGAGTTCACGAGCTGGTCTTTTCCCTCAGGCTGGCAACATTGCATCAATAATGTACTGCCAGATACCGAACTTTGCGTATTTGAACACGTTCGCATCTTCACACGTGTAACGCATTAGTGAAATTCAGATATTATGGTACGTAGGAATTGGGGATGCAGCAGGTGCGTGTACAAGGTAAGGCAGCCATCGAATCGTTCAGAAAATTACCGATCAATACCGTTAGATTGCTGTTGCATTTCAGGCGCTAGAAATAAACAGTGAGAATACCTCTTAAAGCGGCGTCAAGCCCATCGCGCATTCTCACTTGCACACAAAATATCCGCGTTTGTCTGGAAATGACCATTGCAGCGTACAATGAAACGTAAAGCAAAGTCATTGGAGGGAACTAGCCCCGACGTAGATGCCAAGCGACGGGCTGTCGGCCAGCATGGTCATTTTCGTAGAGGCCTCTTCGACCAAAGTGCGTTGGATGGCTATACCAAGAGCTACACAACTTCCGTGCCGTGAGGATTTGAGAGATCCAAACCAAACTACCAGGCCTATCTCTGACCACTTGCAGATACCGCCATGGTGTGATTCAGGATCTCATCTCTCCTACCCTCCTACGCAATGTGCGATCCGAGATTCAAAAGCTGTCCTTCACTCCCAAAGAGACCGACATCTATAAGATACACCAATCTGGAGATCTCGCAAACTTAGATGGCCTGGAAGACTCTTCGCTCGAACTCCTTCCGTCGCTCCTTACTCTCCGCGATGCACTGTATTCTTCAGACTTCCGGGTATACCTCTCCCATATCACTGGCTCCGGTCTGCTCTCGGGCAAGAAGACGGACATGGCAGTCAACGTCTACACCCCGGGATGCCACCTTCTCTGCCACGATGACGTAATCGGAAGCAGGAGGGTCAGCTACATTCTCTACTTGACAGATCCGGATCGCCCTTGGAAGGAGGAGTGGGGTGGAGCATTGCGGCTATATCCCACGCAGGGATATACGGAGAAAGATGGTGCGGTCACTAAAGTCCCTAGCCCAGATTATAGCACAAGTATACCGCCAGCTTTCAATCAATTAAGCTTCTTCGCCGTGCAGCCGGGTGAGAGCTTTCATGATGTGGAGGAGGTATATAGTCAGGCGGGAGCCGGTGACGACGAAAAAGATGATGCGAGGGTCAGGATGGCAATCAGCGGCTGGTACCATATACCTCAGGAAGGGGAAGAGGGCTACGAAGAGGGCTTGGAAGAGCGACTTGCAGAGAAGAGCAGCCTCATGCAGCTACAAGGCAAGGCTGATAAGTACGATATGCCACGGTCTAATGTCCAACCCTACCGACCGACGCTTGGGGATGGCGGGATGCCCACGCCGTCTTCCCAGGAGGACGCGGTTCTCACAGAAGATGATTGTGATTTCCTGCTGAAGTACATCGCTCCAACGTATCTCACCCCTGGTAAGTGTTCACTCAAAATTTGCTTTGCGCTGCACATTTTGAGTCGCAAGAGACGCTTTGGGATACATGTCAAGTCTCCTGATTTAGGCCGAAAAAAGGGCAATGCTGACGTACAGAACATCATCAGATACGCTCGAATCTGTCTCTAGTATCTTTGCCGAGGAATGTTCTATGTGCCTCACGACTTTCTTATCACGCACATTCGCTACTTCAATTAAAGATTACATCCAGTCGGAGGAATCCCAAATAATGCCAACATCTTCCACGGAAATTGAAATGACAACACCCTGGAGTGTTGCCCGGCCACCTCACAAACACCGCTTTCTATTTCAAGGGAATGCTACTTCACCACTCGAGGATAATCCGCTGCTTGATCTGCTCCATACTCTCGTGCCTTCGAAAGCTTTCCAAAAATGGCTTTCACTAGCTACCGGATATGAGATAACGTCGCAAGATTTGTTAGTTCGCCGCTTCAGGCGGGGGAAGGATTACACGCTCGCGACTGGCTATGAGGAAGACAGCCCTCGGATCGAACTATGCTTAAGCTTGACACCTAGTCCAGGTTGGGGCGATGACCAGCCTGAGGGATCAAAGGACGGGAATGGTACCCCACCAACGTACGCGCCTGAACGGAACCAGGGTGAGGATAACGACTCTAACGTGGGCGGATACCTTGCTTATATGGCTGGCGATGAAGATAACGACGGGCGTGAAGATGAGGCCGGAAGTGATCACGGCATCGAAGTACCTATCGATCTGACAACTGGAGCCCGATCTTCAAGGGCTGCCAACCCCAAAAAGGCCAAACAAGATCCGGCTATTTACCAATCTACCGACGAAGATGATGGAGTGCTGTTCAGCATGCCAGCTGGTTGGAACCGTTTGGGCATTGTTCTGAGAGACAAGAGCACAATGCGATTCGTCAAGTATGTCAGCCGAATGGCTAAAGGTGATCGATGGGACCTTGTGGGAGAATTCGATATTGTGGATGAAGAGGACAATGATGATGCCCGAGACGAGACCGGTACTGCTGATTCTGGCACAGGACAGGGGGTACGAGACGACGAAGACACTGATGACGACCATGATGATGTAGAAGAAGAATCTGACTCGGATGATTGAATCGTCACCCCCCCCAACTTGCCTTCCTTGTTGAGTCGCTGTGATTTGCTATGCCAATCCCCAGGCCATAAAGTAAAGGGTGGCTTGGCAGTTGGCACGGACCGCTTCGATTGTGCAAGCCCGAGGGTCGGTGTCAAAAGTCGTTGCCGACTCTCTCCTGGAATTAGGCCGAGAAAGTTGGCAACGACTTTTGACACCGACCCTCGGCCCTACAATAATGTTGTAGTAGGCCTAGGGCCGACGCTTTCAGCTGCATCGTGATAGCAGCTGCATGAACTGCTACACCCCGATGAGGCAGCTGTCAACGTCGCCGATTACGCCACGATGCAAGCTACATCCCAGTCCACTCTGTGCGCCAATGAACAAGCTCCCTTTCTTCTTCTGAAGACGCCACACTGCAAGATGTATCTTTGAGCGCCCGCCAATGGGCAGACCTCGTCCCTGCTGCTCCTCACCGCTCTCGATATGTGTGAAGATATGGAATTGGCACAGAGCAACATCTTACCTCTCGATCATCTAACTGTACCTTGAACAAGGAACGTGCTCTCCGCCTACACGGCTCATTCCTCTCAAGATGGACAAAGAGAAGGACTCGGAGGTTGCAACGGTCACCGTTGAAGAAGCTCCCATTAATGCGTCAGGTCATCGTCAAGAGCTCGATCGAAATTTCACCTTGCTCAGTCTTTGCGGCCTTGCAATCTCATCTGGCAATGACTGGATCGCGCTGGGAGGCAGTGTGACCGTGGCAATATACAACGGTGGTCCTCCCGGTGTCATTTACGAGTTCATCGCCGCGACTGTCTTCTACTGGCTGATAGCAGCCTCGCTCGCCGAGCTTGCGTCTGCAATGCCTTCTTCCGGTGGTGTTTACCATTGGGCTAGTATCACGGGAGGGAGATATGGACGAGTCTGTGGATGGTTCGCTGGTTGGTGGAATTTCTGGGCTTGGATATTCGGTAATCATGTCTCCTGCTCCATTGCTCTCTCAAATGGAGCCCATTATGCTATCGTTTTGAGCCGTCATTCCGCCTACCGGAGCTTCGCCTCAAGCGCCTCCGGAGGGGCTGAACCTGCGCCAGGGGCACTTCATTGGGATGCAGCTGCTATTTCAAGGTCTTGAGGGGCTCGCTGTGTTTTCAATGATCCTCAGACATGTCTCGAAGCCATTCACTTGGCCATAGTAAAGTGCTGACCCCTGAACATTCAGGTTTGGCTGGTTCAGCCCAAATCATCGCGGAACAGACCGTCTCCATGTACAAGGCCTTTCATCCAGAGTTCACAACGCAGAGGTGGCATGTCTTCTTGGCGTATCTCGTTTGCACCTGGGTCTGCTGCTTCGTGGTTCTCTATCTGAACAGGACGCTCCCCATGTTTGCAACTATGGACGGTGTTCTGGTCATCGTTGGGGTTCTCATCACCATCATTGTCTGTGCAGTGATGCCACATTTTGGTGGGAGCTATGCTACCAGTGAGTTTGTGTGGCGCGAATGGCAGAATACCACAGGCTATGAAAGCAATGGATTTGTGTTTCTTCTGGGGATGCTCAATGGGGCCTTCGCGGTTGGTACGCCAGACGTAGTCAGCCACCTGGCAGAAGAGGTTCGACAGTGGGTAGCCATACATCCACTACTTTGTTCCTCAGACCCAATAAACATCTACTGACAAGCCTGCAGTCCGAGCAAGAACATCCCCATAGCAATGTTCGTCCAATTCGCCTTCGGCTTCGTCTCAGCCTTCTTCTACCTCATCGCCATCCTCTACAGCATCTCCGACCTCCCAAGCGTCCTCGACAGCGCTTACCTATTCCCTCTCGCCTCCATATACCGCCAAGCGACCAACTCAGCCGCCGGCACACTCGGCCTCCTCCTCTGCGCCTTCCTCCCCTTCTTCATCGGAACTCTAGGCTGCTACCTCACCGTCAGCCGCATGTTCTGGACACTAGCGCGCGACAACGCCACTCCTTTTGCCTCTTTCTTCGCCCGTGTCCACACCAGACACAGGAACCCCTTCAACGCCATCGTCCTCTGCGCCGTTGTCAATACCCTCCTCGGCAGCATCTACCTCGGCACAGCCGCGGGCTTCAACGCTTTCGTAGGCGCTTTCGTCGTGCTTACCTGTCTCTCCTACCTAGCAGCTATCCTACCTCATCTCCTGCACGGCAGATCTACGATCGAACCTGGTTGGTTCTGGATGAAAGGCCCTACAGGATTCATCGTCAACGCTGTTGCATGCGCGTACATCATCGTCTTCACAGTGATTTTCCTCTTCCCCTTTTCATTACCGGTTTCCGCACAAACGATGAATTATTGTAGCCTTATCACCGGAGGTCTCTCCTTGTTTGTGGCTGCGTTCTGGTTCTGGAGGCAGCGGGATTATATTGGGCCGAAGTATATACCGCCGACTGCTGAGATGTTGGCTGTGGATGCAATATGATTTGGGGAAATTGGGAGGGGAATATGTAGGAGGGGGATGGGTTGGGGCGTATATTACGGATTCCAGGGGAGTTGGGTTGAGTATGTAGTTTGAGATGAGAGATTGGGGATTGGGTAAACTCGCAGACCGCCCCCTGTTGTGACAACACGAGGCAAACCCAATAATGCAATTCCGAACATGAGTTGTCCACATCATTCACACATGCCTCTTAGATTTCCCGTACGCATAAGATATAGAAGATGTGAGCTATACTGTAATACTGATACAAAGCTCTCATTCGTCTGAAACCGACGTACTAGCATCAATCCAAATGGTGACGTTACCCAATATATTTATTCCGAGATGCTACATAGATGCCAAACCCCCTTATACTACCATACCTCGTAGAGTACCAGTCCCCCCATCGCATCTAAAAGTCGATTTCTCCCCTCAGCTCTTCGATATCCATCCCATACTCCACCTTCTCCGCCAAATCCCTCCTATCCATATTAAGCAACACCCTCCTCAGCGTCTCCAACAAATTCGTACTCTGATCCAACGCCACCATCCTCATCACTTCATCGGTGCCCATACCCCCACCGTTATTGGGATCATCGCCAATGACTTCTTTGACACGCTGCATACCTTCACGCTCGACGACACGATGCATACTCAGTGCGCCAAGCAGATGCTGCGCTGCCTGGGGGAAAACGCCGATGTTGATGCAGGAAACACCGAGATTGTAACGGGCGCGGACGAAGTTTGGTTTGAGTGTGAGCGCCCTTTCGTAGGCGGCGATGGCTTCTTCGCTGCGGCCGCTGTTGGCGAGGGTGGCGCCGAGGCGGTTCCAGAGGAGGTGGGCTTGTTGGGGCTCGTTGATTGTGCCGGCTTCGGTGGAGGCGAGGGCGGCTTCGAAGCAGTCGACTGCTTTGTCGTATTCTTCTGCGCCGTAGAAGAGCACGCCTAGGCCGACTTGGACGTCTGGGTCCATGTGCTCGCCGTCGGGGGAGAGTTGGGCTGCGCGGATGAAGAAGTCGGTGACTTTTTCGTGGAGGACGTGGCGGTCTGTGAAGCCAATTTCGCTTTCTGGGGTGAGGTTATCTGGCGAGACTATCTGGGGGTATTTGGTGGCAAGCCATCGTTCTAAGGTCCGGTAAGCTGTTGAGTCGTAGCCTTCGTTCGTGTAGGATATTGCGAGACCCATTAGGGCTGGGAGGTTCGAGGGATCGAGTTTCAGAGCTCGCTCAAGAGCGCGGATGGCTGGGCTTTCTTTCTCGTTTTGGGCTTGGGCACTGCCTAGCTGGCACCAGGCTTGCACATGTTGTGGATCCTTCTGTACTGCAGCTTCGAAGGCAAGGGCGGCAAGAGAGAGATTGCCCCCCTCCTGGATGATATTGAGGCCTTCTTCGAACGGATCTTTCGTGGTAGTGAACGGATTGTCCTCCTGAAAGAGATACTCAGTCAGGTCGGGATTGCGATAGCCGTCTTGGAAATTGCTATCGAAGTTGTCCCACTGATCGAAAGTGTTGATCGGTATGTCATCGCCCATATGCATGTCATATTGCTCGTCGTCCAATGTCGACCTGGCCGCAATAGTCTCAGCTTGTATGCCCTTCCATACGCTCTCGAAGTCGCCATATTCATTGGTCTCTGAGAGAACTGACCTATCCATATCATTCAAGTCTCTTTCCATAGCTGCATTTGCTTCAGCATCTAGATCGCGCTGTCCAGCCACATCCATCTCATGGAATTGCTGCTCCCAGTCCTTATCGTCTAGTTCCGTCATTCGTCCTTTACCTTTTCCATTGACTTGCTGTTCCAATGGCCTTCGTTGCATGCTCGAGTCTTGGTACCTCGAATTCTGCATGCCTAGTCCATAGCGCATACCCATTGATCTCTGATACCCGTTCATTCCCATAGGCGTATGTGACAAGGGATTCGACACCCGTGGCGAACCGATCCTCTCCATTTGCTGGAACTTCTGAAATTCTGCTGGTGTGAATCCTGCGGGAACAAGACCTTCAGTCTTTGGCGCCTGAAACGCAGTCTTCATCCGCGCTCCTTCTGCTGGATCGAGTTCAGCTGCCCATCTAAGGGAGTGCGTCCTCCCATAAATCGTTCGGTAACCATCCAGATCTCTTTGCATTTGCTCCATGATATACGGCGGTGGCATATCATGCGGCAATTGTCCATTCTGCTGGAGGAAATTTGCCATCATCTGTGCTCACATATCAGTCTTTGGTCCTTTCCCATGCGCACATCGTAAATGCGCCACATGGATTGATTCCCACCTCATCCTGAGCTGCTCCAGGCTGCTGACTTCGAAAACTCTCTTGCAAGCCTCCTGGTCCTTGGCCCACCAATCTATCTCTTTGCAAAGACTTGTCATCCTGTATGTGCTTCGTAAACTGGCTAAGAGGGTTGCCGGCCGTTGAGCATTCAGCGCCGCCTAGAAAAGACATCTTTAATTAGGTCTGTGAGTCGAGGGTTTCAGATGTCTGGGAGAAGGAAAGAGCGATGAAGGGGCAAAGACCGAGGCGGGGCAATGAAGGGTCAAGTGTCATGTCATTTCTTGCGGTATTGTTGTTGAGACCTGAGGGACGCCTCGGCTCATGTTCGTCATTACTATTCCCACATCCGTATCGATATACCAAAGTAATGCCAAGCGATGTCGACAGCGACAACGAATCTGCCCTCGTCTCCATATTTTGGGACTGGCTCACCTACCCCCAGGTTCCTAGCGCCCTGCAAATATACCACGCACAACTCCATACCTACCACAGAAATCGTCTGCAGGCACCACCACCACGGCAATGCCAACCCCCGAGTCCGCCCTCTTCCTCGCCAAAAAGCCAACCGTCCCGCCCACCTTCGACGGCGTCGACTATGCCGACACATTACGATTGAAGGCCGCGCAGGATTCGATTATTCGGGAGCAGTGGGTTAAGAGTATGATGGCGCGATTAGTGAGGGAGGAGTTGGGGAAGTGTTATTATAGGGAAGGGGTCAATCATCTGGAGAAGTGTGGAGCGTTGAGAGGTATGTGTCTTTTATGATTTGCTGTAGATAGGTCTGAAAGTGGAATGGGTCCGTACGTGCAAATTGGGGAGCTCAATGGCTGATCGACTGGGCAGAGCGATATTTCGAGGCGCTGAAAGAGGCGAAGGTTAGGGGCTATTTATTTCAGCAACAGAATTACGTGGAAGGACAGAACCAAGAATCATGATCATCAAACGGCAGGACTGTTGGTAGGACGAATCGAACTCAAAGAACAGGAAGTGGGGGGTTGCATACAGCAACGGCGTTGAAAAGGGCTCTACAATGGGCTCTGGCGTGCTATAGCATGCTACAGTATTCACAATTCCCAAGACTGTTCTCGACATGAAATAGAAAGGTCGGCCTGGCTTCGCTAATAATAATGATCGTTGTTGGAAGCCGTGGTGGAAGACCCAGGAAAAGCACCTGGAAGGTCACCTTGCATCTTGCGTTTCGCGCCATCATCGTCACTATCGCTGCTACTGTCATCGAGTGCCGATCTTCCCACATTTTCAGAATCCGGAGGGGCTCGCATGCGGGCTAATGTCTCCTCATCGAGATTTGGTGGAATATATGGCTTTGTTGAGTGGATGTCTCTACCTGAAGGCATGTTTGCTACAAGAGGATCCGCAGGGGGTATCGCTTGCGTGTTGATCTATCCGTCTGTCAGCAACGATCGTTTCTGGATGAGATGCGCAAGATTTACTGTGTCATTCATCTTGTTCCATTTCTGCTCCAGCATCTCAATCACTCTCAGCTCTTCCAGACGACCAGCGTCACTGCCCCATTCACCCCCTTTTTCAATCTTCTTATCTTCTTTTCTCTCCTTCCAATCTTTCTTGAACTTTGCCAAACCCTTCATACTTGAGCCCTCGTCATTCGGACCACCAAATGCCAATTGCTTCTTGCCTCCTGCAAGCCACGCTATCCCCTCGCCTGTCTCACCTTGCAGCTCAGCATTGATACCAAAGAGCCTGCATGCCTTTGCCCTTGAAGCTTTTTTCAAGTCGTTCACATATCTCAGGAGTGCTTCATCAATCCTGCCTGAGGCGCTTAGCATTGCCTCTGCTCTACTCGCATGTTCTGCTGCTGCTAGGCATAGCCTTGCAAATAGATGTGCCCGCACTTTTGGTATCTCCGGTGGCTTGATCATCCAATCCTTATCGTTCTTGTTTCTGTGTTGGGCGACGACAGCAGGGTACGGATCATCTTTTAGCACGGCCAAGAGGGTGGCCTCGGCAATCGCAAGCGCTGCAAGACCACCTTGGGTCTGTGACAGTGTCTCAACGACTGTCGATGAAGCATCTATCTCAGCAGAACGTGAAGCCAGATAGCTGAGTATTGAGTTGGCTTGAAGGAGATGCTTGGTAGCTGTTGTGAGGATATTGTTTTTTTGTTCATCTGTTGGGGTCATTGCTCCGTAGAGCAACAGAAGCTGTGACCGGGCTTGCAGTGTATACACGCTGGCAAGTGTATGTAAGACGAAGGATATCTCGTAGTCGAGTCCCTTGCCCATCAACCGAGGAGCCTCGCGCCCAGGAATTGTAGCAGCCAACGTGCTGCGCCATTCTACCGCAATCTCCCTTTGCAGTAATAGCTCAATCTCTTCTCCATCAACAGCCGTGTCACATAGAGCGTCATCAAGTGCAAGCAGGTAGGGTATGTAGTCTTGGAGCGCGGAGAGTACTATGGCTAGGTTGGAGGTCCTAGCCTGTGGGGTCAAGCGCTTATGTTTCTTCAACACAGTCCGCAAGACACCTCTGTAGGTACTGGCTGCTTGAGGCAGAGATGGATGGGTAGTGCTGCTAAAGAAGGAGGAGAAAGAGAGTGAGGAAGTAGTGGGTAGGGTAAACGCGAAAGGCATGGTTGGGAGATAATTATGCACAACCTCGGCACGTCTGAGCGTGTAGAACTAGCGCAAGTATACACCCTAGTCCGCGTTGGGGCGTGCAGCTTAAACCTACTTCCTCCCTGATCCCCTACACCGCCTCATTGCTCTCGTTGCTCCCATATCTGTTTTTACTTGCTCTACAAGATTCACCATGCAGTCGACCGCAGACCGAGATTGCAGCCCGCATACTCAAGCTTGAGGCGCGTCATAGCGCCGACGATTCGCCCTATCAAGGCCTTGTAGCCATCTCTGATAGCTCTTCGTGGCGTCCGAGTCATACAGCATTCGTCGAAAGCGAATTCGAGCAGTATAGAGAGATTCTATCGGAGACCGTGGGAAATTTTAGAAGCTGGGTTTGTAGATAATTAAGATAAGAGCAATCACTGTCCGAATTTTCTTCGGAAGCGTGACGGGCCTCAGATCGAGGAGCAAGATTGTCAATTTATGTTACAAGACTCTTGTGCGAAGTTGGGAGTTCGAGCATCCGCATTCAACGACCACTTCGAGTTTTTCGACAAGGAATTATAGGCGTTGCACCTGTGCCAGTCGAGTTAAAAGACCCGGAAGTAGCTATTGTCAGCCAACATATCAGATACTCACTCGGCCTTGGTAATCTTCTCAAAAGGGGATTTAATTTTACATTCTTTGGGCTGGACCTCCGAATGTTGCGTGGTCCGAGACATATGTCACAGGCCCAAGTTGTGAATCTGTCGCTTATGTCTCTCCTCGGCAAGTACCAGTCTCGGCGAGGTCGCCCTGGGAGCAAATGCAAGTAGTCTCTTATGTGGGTTTGATATCTTTGCGGCTTGCTCTCTCCAGCATAAATATAACGCTGAACAGACTGTTGATCGGACTATGCTGGTAATTGTGGAGCTATTCTCAGAATTCGTGGACTTGACCGTAGGAATCCCCACAACCGCCAGCGTCACGACTCTGCAAGGTGAGCACATTGTGTTGGCATGTGTGTGGAACGCCTAGCCAAAGTCAATGATGCTTTTCCTCCACTATGCACTGGCAAGACAGCTCTTATAGAGCTGCGATCAACAATGCTCAGAGGAACTAGTTTCGCGCGGGAGTTCAGTGCTTGGGTATCCTTCCATCAGTGCCATTCTATAGGTGTGGGCAAATGTATTATCGAGCTAGCTTCGCTCTTGGGCTCTCAACTGTTAGGAACAGACCACTCTACGCTTAAGAAGGACTTCAGGACGTTTCATCGACGCTTCAATGTAGCTCATAGCTATGGTCAGCTCCGTGCCTGTATGGTTCTGATGAATTTTATGCCAGAACTCATCCCCTGGCGAGTGACAAACTCTTTGGTGAACGCTTTGTCGGGGCAAAGTATGGCTGCAGTTCCTACTAAATCGATACGGTGTGCATTGTGGAGGCTCACCAGCCGAACAAAGAGGCTCCACGCCAAAGATTTCATGAGCACTGATATTGAGAAAACCTTGACCATGATCGGCCTGACTTGGTCTTTGCTACATTTCTTGAGTGCGCAGGACGAATGTGCCGAGACAGAAGAGCTTTCTAGGCACTAGCTAGGCTCTAGATAGCCCGTGTGCTCGGAGGACATTTAATCCACTAAGTGACTGCTGTCTGGTGGCCGAGGCAGCGAGTCTGATACACTGACCGTGGAGGGTTTGCGGGCGGAGTGGGTCGTCTATGCTGTGGGCAGAGACCATACACCACTCTATAAAGGTAGTCTAGTCATCGCGACATCCACCAACAACGATGGCACTAATCAGCGGAAATTCTGTCAGTCCACCAGTCACTATATCGTTGCTAGCAACGAGCTGTGCTGCTTTTGAGAAGCCACAGCTTGGTGTGCCAGATGAATGCTGGAAACTATTTTGAAGCATGAGGTTGTGAAGAAGTCCCTAGGCCCTCGCTGACACTTCATATATAGAATGATAGCGAGCGTTGCCAGCGGAATGGATTATACCAGCGTCACAATTCCTTTGCCACGATTCGTCTCTGAGAGCTCATTCAATCAAGATCACGCTTAGTAGGCAATCAAAAATACTTGCGCTGGACATGGCCTCAGGGTGTTCCATAGGTTGCTTCTGGTGCTTAGCTTTTTACCTCCACTTCGGGTGCTTTCGAAGGTACGTCAATGAGACGGCTCTTATCCTGGTCTCGACCTAATTGGTGTCTTCTTGGTATGTTATGGGACTCCGCTTCAAAGCATCGACTCTGCCCTTTTCGAAACACCTGCCTCATTTGTGGATCGGCTGACGCAGCTTAGCTCTCAGTAAGGCCCGACATTTGATGTTGTCTATCGTCGATCCAACAGTGTGATGGGCGCGGCATTTTTGTTGCCTACCATCTTCCACATTCTCGAAAAGACATTCTGTTCCTTCAGACACTCCGAACTTTGTCGGGACTCCATGCTTTCATGTTACCTCCTCCATGTGCCAAGTCAATGTGCCACGTTCCCAGAAATTAATGTAAGGTGGTTCACATTCCTGGAGACAAACCTGGAATTCCTTGGCTCTAGCAATTTCCTCAAGGTCTTTTGCACCCCACAGGTCGCCTTCCTGTTACGAATGTACCCCAAACCGCCGCAATGCTTCTCAATTCAAATCAAAAGTGGAGCGTGGGTAGCATTGTCCTTCTCGTGCTCTTCGTGACTCTTGTCCATCGTATCCAACACCGCTTCACGACGAAGACATTCAGTCTACCTTCCTTTCCTTCTCTTGGATCTCTTACCAAAGGCAAAGTCACGCAATCATCCACCATCCCAAACATCGTGCACTTTGTACATCTCGTTCGGGGATCAGACAGTGAGCCTGTCGTGGAATTCCCATTTCGACAATTTGTGGCCATCTATTCTGCGCATTACCACCTGAACCCAGATAAAATTTACATCCACACCAACCTCGAAGACCACATTCTAGGAGCTGCGATTAACGCTTCAACCAATCCTTATGTTCGCGTACTTTTGAATATGCCGAACATCGTCTTCAACTACGAATATACTCCGTTGAAGACGACTAGAGGCAAGACGATCAGCGAGTTGGCCCACAGATCAGACTTCATACGAACCCGAGTGCTCAAAAGATGGGGCGGCCTATACCTTGATGACGACGCATACGTTGTCCGCGACCTCAGACCTTTGCGAGAATCTGGGTTCAAAGCCATCGCCGGCAGGCAACAGAATAACCAAATCTGCAATGCTGTAATCATGGCGGCCCCCGAAAGCGAGCTCATCTCCCTCTTCTATGCTCTTCAGGACAGAATCTTCGACGGCGGATGGACGACACATTCTGTGGACTTGCTGTCTCGCTTGGCTCAAGACTTTTCTGGTGTAGATGGGCAAATGTTGATCCTCGAGCGAGAAGTCTTCTACCGACTCGGTTTCAACAAAGAGGATCTAATAGAACTCTATCACGTTTACAGAGGCACCAGAGAGCGCAGAGAAGAGCACGATGACGAAAAAAAGGAGAGAATAGAAGGCCCGCCCGACAATGGAGATCCGATCATCACTAGCGACGAATGTCGAAATATGACAGAATATATGGACAGCTTCGAGGACGACGAAAAGAGCAAAAAGAGCGGAAAGAGCAAGGAAACGGTCGATTGGCGTGGATCTTACATCATCCACGGTTGGACCACACAGTTCATCAGATATGATGATGAGGATAACATCATGTTTGGTAGGAAAGGAGGCATCACTCTGGACTACATCTTGGCGAAGAAGAGCAGATTTGCAAGCGCGGTGTATCCGGCGGTCAAACATGCTGTGGACAACGGACTACTGGATGGCACGGCGGGCGAATTGTCTGTCTCTAGTATATCTGGGGGTGTGTCTCATGAAAGGGTCGGCTAGATTGGACAGCCCGACCTAGTTCTGGTATAAGTGGAGTACGGCATCAGGGATTTATACTGTAACAATGTTTGAGCTTGTAAGAGCTGCGTGCATTGGCAATAGCTCACGAAAGATATCGATTTTCCCGGAATACTCCTATCGTGGATGGTGGTTCGAAGACCCAAGCAAGTTCAGCTGAACGTAGGTCAACTCTTGCTTTTAACCCTACCGACAACATCTTGAACCCCTATCAATCCGACCTCAATTGATGAACGGCAGCGCCCATCACTACTCTGGTGAGCTGTTGTATATGCGCCGCACACTGTTTCACCACCCTGTCTCTCCCAACCTCCACCATTCGATTATCTTCCACATTGATCATCTACTCTCTTTTCATGTTCTTCAGCTACCGCAATATTTCGTTGCGTAAGATCACAACGTCACAACAGATGTTTTAATGTACTCCCTTACAGCATCTTTGTTTCTGCCAAAAGGATCGGTGTCCGTATCTAGTATTCGTGCGAAAAGGCAACAGATTGAGTCGGGTAATTGAGCCTATCGGAAGCAACCATTCTGGTTTCAATTTCCTGCTGGTGGCGGAGCCAGAGCTTATCCCTGCTCTAAGGGAGAGTTTCTTTGGCGGTTTTGATTGAGAATGAATTGAATGATGTTGAATGGCTCCTTGGTGGGTTTCCTGATTCTGCAAAAGCTTGATGTTCGGGAAATACTCCACTAATCTACCCACAGCCTGCTGGTATGGGTACTGTACCAATATCGTTTGTATACATGAATCGAGCACGAAATCGGGCGGCGAAAGTGGACAACCTCCGCTAATCAGGAATTCAATTGAGATACTCTAATGGACGGAGCACTCCCTACCACAAGCTCGCCTCCCGAAGGTGCCTCTTTACATACTCCTCTATTGTTTTCAATAAAGCTGTGAGTATATCGTAAGAATTAGGATGTAAACTGGTGCAACCAAAGCCCCAGTTTCCCTCGAACCCAACAACAACGTGCCAAACCAAAAGAAAGCCCAAGCAAACCCAAACCCTCACTCCACAGCCTCTGCCTTGCAACGATGACACATATCATCCAAATCCTCATAGACAGTGATGCGATTCGGCGCAAGCTTCACATCCCGCAAAACACGCATCCCAGTAAACTCCGAACAAAGACTCGCACAAGCCTTCTCCACCACCTCCGCCGGCAGCTGAAACGCACCCTGCCCCCCCGTAGCCCCAAGCTCCCTCCTCTGCCCATTAAACCACACCGCATCCTCCCCCCTCGGATTATCGACATCAGCCGGCGCATAACAAAACTGATCATGCCCCCCTCTGCCATTATTAGGATCCTTGCGCCACCTTCTGCAAGTCTTTACGCCATGCCTGCCATGATCGACGTTGCGGTTTTCGAGACAGCCTTGGGACGTGCGGTCCAAGGTGGCTTCGCACAGGTCGTCGACGAGGTAGGTCGTGTTTGTGTGGCGGTTGTAGTATTCGTATTGGAAGACGTGCGCTTCTTCCATGCGGGAGGGTAGGTGGAGGCTGTCGTTGAGGCCGCAGTAGCAGAAGGTGGCGGTGAGGAAGTCGCTTGGGTTGGGTGGGGAGCCGTTCCAGGAGTTGAGGAAGCCGGGGATCTTGCCGACTGCGACTTCGGCGGGGGTTGCGGCGTTGGCGAGGATGCTGAGGAGGGCTGTGATGCAGAGGAGGAGGATTTGGTGGAAATGCATGATGAGTTTATATATTGAGTTAGCATATGTATATAGAAAGCTGATAAGATTCTTTCGTGCTTGAAAATTTGGGGGTAGAAGCAGAAGCTGTAGTTGAGAAGAATTTAATTCTGGTTGTTGGAAGGGAGAAGTCGAAGCAGAAATGTGCTCTTGATATAATTGAAAAAAGTGGAGCTTTCAGATCAAGCTTTACTCTCCAAAGTCTCAATGTGATCAAGTGGAGACCAGCCCAGAGTTGTGGGCCATGCCCCAGAACCCCACAAATCTCGAAAACTATTGGGAAAAGAAATTGAAGCATTGGGAGCAAACTGAGTGTACATTGCTACCATGGTCGCGATCTTCATCATACAGCTGTAGTCTTTTAGTGAATCATCGCCAATAACCTCGCCTTGGGAATTAAATTTCTCAATTCGACTTCCTCTTCACAATTTATAATCTCTTTCAACTCTCCTTTCCCTGACCAACAATTGTTGTAGCAAGGAGCCTGACAGGATATATGATGCGTGAAATCTTCCCGCGTGGTCCCCTACCATTATACCTGTTGGTAACGAGGCAGTTGATCTGCCTTCAACATCCCTTTCCCGATCAAGAGAACATTGTAGTATGTTCGGCCTTCAGGCAAGAAGCCGGCAAAGATCCCGCTCAGTCTCTTGGCATGATATCAGTGATCGTAGAAGGATAGACACATGGAGAGGTCTCTAATGTACCATCCATCATAACGACCACCTTTGCCCAGTATCTCTGCGATCAAATTGTGTTTCTCCGGGCACAGCATGATCATCGTATTGCTGAAATTGCATTGCGCGTTGTCTGCCATAGGAATACCGTCTATCGTTCCTGGCGTGAATTGCCAGCAGCTTTCGGCTTGGTTGTAGTGGATTTGTAATAAGATCATCTCCATGTTGGGAAATGCTATGTCGCAACTTTATGGGAACGTTGACGGTCAGGCGTACACGACAAAGTATGAGGAGTATTGAGTTGACGAGTAAGTGATGCTGTTCGCGAATAATGTAAGCTGATAGTTCTGTGCGGAGTGTAGTCTTGAGCCAGTTGGGAAATTTCTTTGCACATTCTCTTTGGTAGCACTTGCCTAGAATACGCAAATTCCTCAATCCTCGGTCTGCTTTTGTATCCAATTCCGGCAACAACGCCCAAGTACTCGGTGGTTTATCTCCCCGCTTGGCACCATGAACGGCATGGATGAGCGGTTCTCGCTATGCATGGGACAAACTGTGAGCAAGCCATCTCTCGCCTGCCATGACCCAAAAGACGTTGTGCCAAGAAAGACTTGATGGAACCAGGATCTAGAAGTGCTACAGCAACAGGCTCAAAAGGAATGATTGCTGGAACGCTTCATTCCCCATCAACGACGGCCTCACGAGGAGTTTCTCGTCTTACACTGAGACGGATTGACTGGTTAGATGCATAGAGTAATTAATTATATCCTACAATGATCGCGCCAAGGACTCTAGAAGCTTGTACTCCGGGTTAGTCTTGCCTGGTCGTCCTCTTGGTCCTCAAATAATTAATTTTCAATCAGCAGGCGATCTATTAGCAGGACATTCCAACTGGACACTACGCCGCCTTAGACATCTCAAAATGGATCAGAGAAACGGATCCACAGAATTACGGATACGGTTTTGCGGCCGTTCTGGTCCATATCTTATCGAAGCCAGGCAAGCTTGCGTGCTGTCAATGCAACCGAAAACGGCGGAGGATATGAGAGTCAACGTCACGGATTGTATGCTTCATAGCTTCACCGAATTGGACAAAACCTTGTTTTCATCTCGGCAGTACTTTCTGACGCTATGGCCCACTCGTAGGCGCGATCGTCGCAATCGCCCCTGATCCATCGAGTCTGGTGTACGACAATATCTGGTGGTTAGTTCTGTTCGCCATCACCTCTGGTGGTCTTCCCGGGATGGAATCAGCATCTCCACCACATCATGTGGAAGCACATTCCGAGAGAGAAGGTCTGACCATGTGTGAAGCATGGCTGTTTGACCCTTGCAAGCCAAAGGCTATCTCGAAAGGAAAGACAATGGACCCCTTGGGTCGAGGAATAGGCTTTATTT
>JAABUL010004776.1_pt1 | contig 17677 bp, 21 predicted proteins | sample 5559151 | NCBI WGS metagenome assembly JAABUL01 (sample SAMN10711876, study PRJNA513368) | rock metagenome | isolation source: Antarctica rocks | place: Antarctica: Victoria Land, Pudding Butte sud | reverse complement strand
ACACGAGGACCTCCCGGTCGTGAGATGGATGCCTGAGCAGCCCCACCCCACGACGGGAGGTCCTCCCCGTCCAAACACCTCAGACCGTGTCGTCACAGATCTTCAACCAACGTCCCTGGTCAGTACAGCTAGCGGGAACACTTGCCGACCACCCGACTCGCGGCAGGGGGGCCGGGCATGAACGTCGAGCAACTGCGAGCGCTGCCTGCAGTACTCGACGTCCCCACTGCCGCCGACGTGCTTGGCATAAGCAGGACCGCGGCCTACGAACTCATCCGGACAGACGGCTGGCCGACACCGGTCTTCCACCTTGGGCGGGTGATCCGGGTCCCCACCGCACCACTGCTGCACCTGCTCGGAGTAGGCGAAGCAGCTGCCAACCGGACCCCGGGAAGGGCCAGCGTATGAAGGGTGCGACTTTCAAGCGATGTCTCTGCGAGCGACCGGTCGACGCGAGCGGACGACGAAGTCCGTGCCGGATCAACCACGGGTCGTGGTACTTCCAGCACGAGCTACCGATGAAGCCCGACGGCACTCGCAGCCAGCACCGTGTCGGCGGGTTCGCGACCCAACGCGAAGCACGTGAGGCGATGCACGCGTCATTGGCCGCGTTCTCGCGGGGTGAGCGCGTTGCGCCGAGTCGGCTTACCGTGCAGGCCTACCTCGCACAGTGGCTCGACGGGAAGTCCGGCCTGCGGAGCTCGACCCGCAGGTCCTACAACGAGAACATCGATCTCTACCTGGTCCCGGCCCTCGGTTTCCTCAGGCTGTCCGATCTGGCCGACACCGACATCGAGCGGATGTACGCCGCGATGCGTCGGCTGGGGTCGTCCGGAGCGGTTGGGCCGGACCTCGTGTTGTCGCGTCTGCTCGCAGCCCGACACGGGGGCGTGCCACGCCCCCTCTCGGCCGCTCGGCTCCGCCGGGTCCACGCCACGCTCCAGTCCGCACTCAACAGCGCGGTCCGTCGCGGACTCCTCGGCGTCAACCCGGCTAGACATCTGGAACTGGCGGGCGGCCGGCGGCCTCGGGCCGAAGTCTGGACTGAGCAGCGGGTTGAAAGTTGGCGGAGGACAGGACGCAGGCCCGCGGTTGCGGTGTGGACAGCCGAGCAGACCGGTCGGTTTCTCGACACAGCGGCCCCGGAACGGCTGTACCCCCTGTTCCACCTCATCGCCTACCGCGGTCTCCGGCGGGGTGAGGCGGTGGGTCTGCGCTGGCTCGACGTCGATCTGGAGCACCGCTCACTCCGGGTGGCCCAGCAGGTCGTCCAGCTCGGCTGGGCAACTGAGATCGGTGCACCGAAGACCGACAGCGGTGAGCGGACCATCTCCCTCGACGCGGCGACGGTTGCCGTCCTCGCCGACTGGCGCGACCGCCAGGTCCGGCACCGGGACGGCTGGAGAGCGGACTGGGTCGAGTCCGGACTGGTCTTCACCCGAGAGAACGGCGCGCCCCTGCACCCGGACCTGGCCACGGATGCCTTTGCGCGCGTCCTGCGGACCGCCGGTCTCCCACCGATCCGGCTGCACGACCTACGTCACACGGCGGCCAGCCTTGCCCTGCAGGCCGGCGTACCCATGAAGGTCGTCTCCGAGCAACTCGGCCACAGCTCGCTGGCCATCACCGCCGACACCTACACCAGCGTCCTACCCGTCGTCGCCCGGGCCGCCGCCGAGGCCGTCGCCCAGGTCATCCCGCGCGGAGTCCGTCAGGACGTCGCCATGCGCCGCCTGCGCGATCCGGGCCCAATCCGGGCCCAATCACCCCTTCAGAGAGGTTCGACCCATGCAACCGACAACACAACGGCAAGCATCACTGCACGTCAGCGCGGTGGGCCCCGTGGGGATCGAACCCACAACCCGCGGATTAAAAGTCCGAGGCCGCCCGTGCCACCCCGTGCCGGGGAGGACCAGTGAGTGCCGTCCCCACAGGTCAAACGCTCGTTGCCGATCCAGGTCCCCTCGTTTCGTCCGAGCGCGGCCGTTTCGAAGTAGCGCGTCCGTTCCCAACCCGTGCCCAGCCGGCCCCTCCCGAGCCCGGTGCCCGCACCCATCTCGAACCCCCGGACAACGCGACGCGACCCGTCGCCCGGCGAACCCGAGCGACCAAGCTGGTCATCGACAGCCCCTTCGCCGCAGTCCCGGAATGGGTCATCGACGCCCAGATCAGCGACACCGCGCTCCGGCTGTACTGCGTCCTGCTGCGCTACGGCAACACCACCGGACACCGGATGCCGTCACGGGCCACGCTCGCCGCCCGGCTGCACAAGAAGTCCACCGACACCATCGACCGCGCCCTGCGCGAACTCGAACACTTCGGCGCCCTCACCGTCGAGCACCGCGCCACCGGCACCGGGCGAGCCCTCACCAACCGCTACCACCTCCTCACCACCCGACCCGGCGGCAACCCGGCCGAGTCAGCTGTTCGCCGTCGCAGCAGCCCCACCGCTGCGGCCCCTGCCGAAGACCGTGATGCGTCTCCACCAGCGGCGACGAGGTCGCCTGGCGACAGCGATGGCCGCACCCACGCGGCCCCCACCGGCCGCACCGGTGCGCCCAGGGTGGCCGCACCGATCGGGCAGGACCGAAAGCCACTCACCCAGACACCACCCCACCCCACCCCCTCCGCCACGTCTCTCCGGCCGACACCGGTCGACGTCGACCCGGCCGACGGTCGCCCGACCGACGGCGACTCGGACGCGGAGGCCGATCTTCTCGCCGCGTGCGGGATCACCGACCTCCGCGCCCTCATCGGCCAGCTCCACGACCACCGACGCCGCCTCGCCCGCCCCATCACCCCGTGGAGCCGCCGCAAAGTGCTCGCCGCACTCGACGCCGCCGTCACCCACCACGGCTGGCCCCCCACCGACGCCGCCACAGCACTGCTCGCGATCGCCGCCGACCGCACCACCACCAGCCCCATGCGCCTCACCGCACCCGGCCCTTGGTGGAACGTCACGTCGACACCGACTGCGGTTGCCGAACCAATGCGACCGCAGCCACGGCCGGAGCCGGTCGTGGTCACCCGCGGCGCTGAGCTTGTCCGCGCCGCGCTGAACGGTCACCGATCGACTACCACGTCCTCGCCTCCCGGGCTGCTGGCACCGGAACTCGGTCAGTAAAGGTGACCGCGACCGCCGACCGGTCCTACCCGGTTGGAGCACCCGGTTCAGCTGTCACACGTCCGACGACCTGTCCCAGCCGTTGGGTCATGAGCTGTTGCTGGGGCCTCGAGCCGCAGTGGAGGAAAACCGGCCAGTCGACGAGCGGGAGCAGTAGTTCAGCGACCGCGATCAACGACCGTGGGTCGAGGTCGGGTCGCAAGCCTCGGGTTGTGAGGTACACCTCCCACATGGCCTCCCGCGGGGGCGTGGCGCCCGCGAACTCGGCGCGCTGCCAGAGGAACGCCAGGTCCAGAAAGCCCGAGCTCAGACAGACCTCCTGCCAGTCCACCCCTACCGTGTCCCCAGGTCGGAGCGCATCAGCTTCCCGACGTGACAGTCGCCATGGGTGACGACCCGGGGCAGGGTCTCGTCCAGCTCATATCCCACGGCGATCAGCTCGGTCGCGCGCCGGGGCAGAGCGCCGAACCCACGAGCGGTCCACCAGGCGACGGCCTGCGGCAGCTGGTCCGAGGCTGGCCACGGGCGGTGCTCCAGCCACGGTGGTGTCGTGTCGGGTCGGCGGTGCAGGCGGCCGAGCTGGTCCGCGAGCGCCGTCCACTCCGGGTCAGTCACAGCTGGTGCCGGCGGGTAGGGCGTGTGTTCGGCGAGGAGGAGACGGATGACCCCGCGGTCGCCGTGAGCTGCGATCACCGCGGGAACAGCGACACCGAGGCGCCCCGCGAGCTCGCGGTAGACCCCGAGTTCCCGCCGGGCACGTCTGAGCCACGCGGGATCCTCGGTCACCTTCAACACGGCGCGCCCGGTGGGCAGCTCTAGCAGGAACACCCACGCCCCCGAACCTCCAGCCGTGAGTGTCCGTAGCACTGGATGCGGAGCCTCACAGCCCAATGCGGCGAGGCTCCCTGACACCACTTCCTCCGCGACGTTCACGACCACGACCGTGGCATGACCGACCGGACAGAGCCCGGGCCGCGGGGCTTGACCCGGTTCACACGACGCCTACCAGTGAGCCCACACGGCCACCCGCAACCAGCCCCCCGCCACACTCGCGCCGCGACCACTGTCACCAACGTCATGAGGCCAGAACAGCTAGCAGCGAACGGCCCTTCGCTGTGAGCGACCGTCCTGGGGTGTCGGGGGTGCGATCCGAGAGCGTGGGAACAACGCGCGCGACCGTGGGGCTTTTGGTCGCATGTCGATTCCAACGCCGACCACCCCCGCGCCCGAGCTGGATGTCCCCCTCGTCGGCGGCGGCCGATTCCGTCTTTCCGACGAGCACCCGGACACGTTCAGCCTGGTGGTGTTCTACCGGGGCCTGCACTGCCCGATCTGCCGCGGCTACCTCGCCGGGTTGAACCGGACCCTGGATGAGTTCGCCGCTACCGGCGTCACCTCGGTCGCCGCCATCAGCGGCGACGACGCCGATCGGGCCCGACGCGCCGTCAAAGAGTGGGGTCTTGACCGGCTGCAGGTGGGGTACGGGCAGTCCGTCGAGTCGATGCGTGCGTGGGGCCTGTTCGTGAGCAAGGGCATCACCGACTCGGAGCCCGACCTGTTCGGCGAGCCCGGCGTGTTCCTCATCCGCCCCGACGCCACCGTGTACATGGCAGCGATCAACTCCATGCCCGCCGCTCGCCCCCGCATCGCCGACATCCTGGGCGCAGTGAAGTTCTTCACCGAGAAGGACTACCCCGCCCGGGGCGAGGCCTGACCCCGCGCACCCGCCCATGGTCCGACTGGAACCGGACACCGGCGGAACGCTGAGGCTCTCTCGGCAACCCTCCGCAGTTGGGCCATCTCGAGCCAACGACGACGGAAGCCCGCCCCCGAATTGCTGGTTGCCGAGGTGGGTTCTCCTGGTCCCGACCAGCGCGGGCACCCCGCTGTTCGTGACGACCCAAGGCCGGCTCTTCACTCTCCTGCCCCGACCATCCCGGACGACTCCGCACCACCCGGCCCCAACCGGCGCCCGGGCGGCGGCGGCGGCGGCGGCGGCGGCGGCGGCGGCGGCGGAATTGTTGAGCCCCACGAGACCCTCAGCCGAGCGAGGCGCGGCACCGGCCCTTCGGCCATCGCCGGGCGACCTGAGAGATCCGAGCTAGAACTGACCGATGCCGCTGATCTCTCCCTTCCGTCTAGAAGTCGTCTTGATGCTCGCGGGACCGCGGTGACTGATCTGCTTCTGGTGGGCGCCGGCCACGCGCATCTGTACGTCGTGAAGCGCTCCGCTGACTTGGTTGCCGCCGGCTATCGGGTGCATCTGCTGGCCCCGCGGTTCTTCGAGTACAGCGGTGTCGCGTCGGCAACGGCCGCCGGTGCGCTGTCCGCCGACGCCGGGCAGATCGACGTTGGGGCGCTGGCCGTCGTCTGCGGTGTGGAGTTCCACGAGGGCAGGCTCGAGTCCCTGGACCCGGAGGCTCGGATCGCTGTCAGCTCGGATGGCAGCCGGCTCTCCTACGACGTGCTCTCCGTGAACATCGGCAGCGTGACCTCGACGGTCGGGATGAACGTCCACCCCACCGTCCTGAGGGTGAAGCCGTTGACCGGTCTCGCCGACCTGGACGTCCGGCTCCGGGAAGCTCGACACACAGCCAGCACGGTCACGGTTGTGGGTGGTGGCGCCACTGGTGTGGAGCTGGCGGCACACCTCGCGGCCCGCCGGGACGTCGCCGTGGTCCGGTTGGTGGAGTCCGGCCCGGTCGTCGGCGCTGACCTGCCCGCGGGCGCACGCAGACGGATCGGACGATTCCTCGCCGCCCGCGGTGTAGACGTCCACACCGCGTGCCCGGTGCGCGAGATCGAGGAGCGGCGGCTGGTCTGTGAGGACGGCACCGAGCTCTCCCACGATGTCGCGTTGCTCGCCGCCGGGTTGTCCGCACCCCCGCTGCTGGCCCAGCTGGGGATGGGGGACGAGAACGGGGTGCCGGTTCGAGCAACCCTCCAGCACGTGGACCGGGACGAGGTCTACGCGGTGGGCGACTGCGCGAGGTTCCTCCCGGGTCCGTTGCCCCGCATCGGCGTGCACGGCGTGCGGCAGGGAGCCGTCCTGGTCCGGAGCCTGCTCGTGCGGCTCCGGGGAGAGCCTCTTCCGGTGTACGAGCCCCAGCGACGTGTTCTTTCCATCCTGGATCTCGGCGATGGTGTCGGGCTCGCTGTCCGGGGACGGTGGTGGTGGTACGGCGCCGGTGCGCTGCGCCTCAAGCGGCACATCGATCGACGGTGGCTGGAGACGTATCGACGGGGTGGCTCGGCGGCTCCGTGACATCCTCACGGCTCGTGTGGACCGGCGACGGTGGTCGACGTCGCGCGCTGGACCCGGGGAAGCGGACAGTGGCGGTTCCGGAGATGCCGGCACCGGACGACGAGGCGGGAAGCGTTGGGCGTGCTCAGCGGGTTTCCCGGTCGTGACGGCCCCTCGACCTCTGGATGACGCCACCCGGAAGTCTTCCTTCCGAGCGCTGGTGGAGCCCGAGATCGAGGTGCTGCTCCGCGTTGCCCGCACCACCACCTCGAACCAGGCCGACGCCGAAGACCTTGTGCAGGAGACGCTGCTGCGCGCTTACCGGGCGATCAATCGCTTCGACGGCCGGTACCCGAGGGCCTGGCTGTTGACCATCCTGCGGAACACGAACGCCAACCTGCACCGCCGTCAACGGCCGGTCACGATCGGCGACTGGGAACTCCTCCAGACCGCACGGCCGGCCTTCGGGAGAGCTGCACTGCCGGGTGCCGAGGACAGCTTCATGGACCACGAACTGCACGCCGACCTCGAGGCAGCGGTCCGGGCGCTCGACCCGCGCTTCCGTGCCGCGCTGATCCTTGTGGATGTGCACGACCTCAGCTACTCCCAGGCAGCGGCGGTCATGGGCGTTCCCGTGGGCACCGTGATGTCCCGGCTCAGCCGCGCACGTGACCGCGTCCGCACGTCCCTCCGGTTCAGCCCACTCACCCGAGGAGATCTGTCATGACCGGGTCGCTGCGGCAGATGCTGACCTGTCACTGGTCCGCGCGCCGCATCCAGCGATACCTCGACGCCGATCCCGCTGCCCGGCTGACGCCCGCAGAGATCTCCCGGCTCGAGGAGCACCTCGCGACGTGCGAGACGTGCAGCCGGGTGGCAGCTGAGCACCGAGCCCTGCACCGGGCACTGTCCCTGTGGTCAGGCGGATCGGTCGTCGACCCCCGATCGGTCGACCGCGTCCGTGACTTCCTGTCTACCATCGACGATCGGCACAGCCCGTGACGGCGCACGCGTCGAGCTCGGTGGGATCGCGGGGCGAACCGTGGGACCTGCTGGTGGTGGGCGGGGGCACCGCCGGGATCGTCGGGGCTAAGACCGCGGCGCGGCTCGGCACCCGCGTCCTGCTCGTGGAACGCGCGCGCACCGGGGGTGACTGCCTGTGGACCGGCTGCGTCCCGTCCAAGTCGCTCCTGGCCGCCGGACGGGTCGCCGCCACCGCGCGTGGTGGGCATCGTCTCGGCATCTCGGTCGCGGAGGTCTCCGTCGACTTCGCGAAGGTGATGGACCACGTTCGCGGCGCGATCCGGCACATCGCCCCCCTGGACTCGGTCGAGGCGCTCGAGCACGCGGGGGTGTCGGTGCGGACGGGAACCGCCCGCTTCACCGGCCCGGACTCAGCCGAGGTCGACGGTGTACCGCTGGTGTTCCGTCAGGCACTGGTGGCCACCGGTGCCGCGCCGACCGTTCCTCCCGGCCCCGGTCTGCGCGAGGTTGACCACCTGACCAGTGACACCGTGTGGGACCTGACCGAGCTGCCCGCCGACCTGGTGGTCCTCGGCGGGGGGAGCATCGGGTGCGAGCTGGGACAGGCGTTCGCCCGCCTGGGCAGCAGGGTCTCGGTGGTCGAGGGTGCCCCGCGGATCCTGCCCCACGAGGACCCTCGAGCGGCCGCCGAGGTCCGTCGAGCCCTGGACGACGACGGGGTGGACGTCCACACGGGCTCCGGGGTCGCCAGGGTCGAGCCCACCGCGCCGGGTTCCGGTGTGCTCCACCTCGAGGACGGAGCGCAGGTGCCGTTCTCGCGACTGCTGGTCGCTGTCGGACGAGCGCCGTGCACGACAGGCATCGGCCTGGCCGCCGCAGGTGTCGAGGTCGACGACCGCGGGTTCGTGGTGGTCGATGACCTCCTCCGCACGACGAACACCCGGATCTGGGCCGCGGGCGACCTCACCGGGCACCCGCAGTTCACGCACGTCGCAGGTGTGCACGGCAGCCTCGCCGCCTCGAACGCGATCCTGGGAGTGCGGCGGAAGGTCGACCTGACCGCGGTGCCCCGGGTCACCTTCACCGACCCGGAGGTCGCCGCCGTCGGCCTCGGGACCGACCGGGTCCGTCGCGGGCTGCGCACCGTTGACTGGCCGCACTCCCACGTCGACAGGGCGGTCGCCGAGGGCGAGCTGCCCGGCTTCGCCCGGCTCGTCATCGACAGGCGCGGCCGCGTCCTCGGTGCCACGGTCGTCGGACCGCGGGCAGGGGAGACCCTGGGCGAGCTGACCCTGGCCGTCACCCGGGGACTCACCACCCGCGACCTCGCCGGCGTGATCCACCCCTACCCCACCTACAACGATGCACCGTGGAACGCCGCGATCTCCGACGTCCAGGACCAGCTCCGACGCCCCGCCACCCGACGTGTCCTGGGCGCGCTCGCACACGCCCGCACCTGGTGGGTCGACCGGGACGACTGACCGGGCCGGGCGGGCGCGCCGACCACCGGGACCGACGAGTCCGGCGCTCTGTGCGTCACGAGAGGTCCCGGAAGCCCGCCACGACGCGCTGGGTCGCGCTGAGCCCCACGACGGCCGCCCACACCGTGGCGATCTCCGCGGCGTGGCCCGGGACGACGAGCCACAGCGAGTGCACCGCGATGGTCTCGGCCCCCTCCGCCAGGCCTCCGAGGAAGCTCAGCGAGCGTCCGTCCTCGCGTTGTCGCCCGGTCCGTTCGGCGATGGAGGAGAACGCCAGGAACGCGGTCCCGTTGACGTAGTAGGCGAACAGGACCAGCAGGAACGGCAGCCATCCGGCGCCGAACTGACGCGTGGCACCGATGGCCACCCCGACCACGGTCACGCCGTAGACGGCAAAGTCGGCCGTGATGTCCAGGAAGCCGCCGGCCTCGGAACCGCGCCGCGTCCCGGTGGTCCCGCGAGCGGCCGCGTGTCGCCGACGGGCGAGGGGGCCGTCGAGTCCGTCCAGCGCACGCGAGACGAGCCACAGTGCCAGCGCCCACCACCACAGGTGTGTCGCGGCGGCCACGGCACTGGCCAGCCCGGTGGCCAGGCCGAGCAGGGTCAGCCGGTTCGGGCTGACGAGGGGTCGGTCGACGAGCCGCGCCACCTCGGACAGGGGGCGATCGAGGACCCGGCGGGCGGCGGCGTCAAACACGGCGTCGGTTCGCTGCCGAGCTGCCCACCTGGCGCGCGTCGAGTCGTCGCGCCCACCAGGACCCGCCGACGACGAGAACGACCAGGACGGAGCCGGCGGCGGCGAGGCCCCACGGGTTGGTCCCGTATGCCCCCAGAGCGGCGTACGCGAGGCTGCCGGGCACCATCCCGACGGCGCTGCCCAGCACGTACGGGCGGAACCCGACCCCCGAGAGTCCCGAGGCGTAGTTGATCGCCGTGAAGGGCACGAGCGGGACCAGGCGAACGACCAGGACTGCGGAGAGGCCGTGGTCGGCCAGCATCTCGTCGACGCGCGCCAGACGCCCGCGGATGAGTCGGTCCACGGCGTCACGCCCCAACAGCCTCCCGAGACCGAAGGAGGCGATCGCGCCGACCAGCGCTGCGGCCAGGGCCAGCCCAGCTCCGACCCACAGCCCGAACAACGCCCCGCCCGCAGCGGTGAGGAGCGCCTTGGGGGAGGGGAGCAGCGTCAGGCCCGCGTACAGGACGAAGAACAGGGCGGGCCCCCATCTACCCGCCGCGTCGACGCGCGAGCGCATCGCCGCGACGTCGGGGGTCCCGAGCACGACGGCGAGGCCGATGGCGGCGAGGACGATCAGGACCAACGCACCTGCCCGGACGACGGCGGCTCGACCCATGCGTCATCCTGACTGGCGGCTGAGGTGGACGTGACACCCCGGGAAGTCCCTGAGCAGCTCGAAGTGTTCCCGACACGACACGTCCCCGCCCCGGAGGTCCGATGCACCCGCGCCTCGCACGACTGCTCCTGCCGGCCGCGCTGCTCGGGCTGGCCGTCTCCGCTGCCTGTGCCTCCGCGGGGCCGCCGGCCGGCTCCTCGACCGAGAACAGCTCCTGGTCGGAGATCACCGACCGGGCCCGGGGGCAGACCGTCGACCTGTGGATGTACGGGGGTGACCAGCAGGGCAACGCCTACGTCGACCACGTCCTCGCCCCCGCCGCGGCCGAGCTCGGCGTGACCCTGCGACGGGTCCCGGTGGCCGACACCAAGGACGCCATGACCCGCGTCCTGGCCGAGCGGCAGGCCGGCCGGAAGGACGGTTCCGTGGACCTGGTGTGGGTCAACGGTGACAACTTCGCGACCGGTAAGGAGGCCGACGCCTGGCGCTGTGGCTGGTCCTCCCAGCTGCCGAACGCGAAGTTCCTGGCGCCCGACGACGCCCTGGTCACCCAGGACTTCGGCACCGCGGTCAACGGGTGCGAGGCGCCGTGGCACAAGGCGCAGTTCACCCTGGTCTACGACTCGGCGCGGGTCGCGGATCCGCCGACGTCGATGGCGGGTGTGCTCCGGTGGGCCCAGGCCCACCCCGGACGGTTCACCTACCCGGCCCCGCCGGACTTCACCGGGTCGGTCTTCGTCCGCGAGGCGTTCTACAGCACGTCCGGCGGCTACTCGCAGATCCCGGCGCAGTTCGACCAGAGCGCCTACGACAGGCTGACACCCGGCCTCTGGAGTGCTCTGCACCACGCGGCGCCATCCCTCTGGCGCCAGGGACGGACCTACCCCCGTGACTCGGTGGCCCTGGACCGGCTCTACGCCGACGGCGAGGTCGACATGACCATGACCTACGGACCGGCCACGCTCACCAAGCTCGTCGCTGACGGCACCTTCCCGGCGACCACCCGTGTCCTGCCCTTCCAGGAGGGGACCATCGGGAACGCCAGTTTCCTCGCCATCCCGTCCTCGGCCGGCGACCCCGAGGGGGCGATGGTGGTGGCCAACCTCGCCCTGTCGCCCGCTCAGCAGGCCATCAAGGCCGACCCGGCCACGTGGGGACAGTTCACGGTTCTGGACACCCACCTGCTGAGCCCGTCCGACCGGGCCCGGTTCGACAGTCTCCCGGCCTCGCCCGTCGTGCCGCCCTACGACGTGCTCTCCCGCAACGCCAACCCCGAACTCGCCTCCTCGTGGGTGCCACGACTGGACGAGGGCTGGCGCAGGGCAGTGCTCCGTCCCGGATCATGACCGGGCACGACGCCGTCAGCCCACGCAGCCGGCGTGGGGGCCGAGCCATGAGCCACCCCGGCGGTGCACGTCTCGTCGCTCCCGCGGTGCTCCTGGTCCTGGCGGTCACCGGTACGGCACTCGGTGCCGTCATCGCCACGAGCCTCGGGCTGCTGCCCCTGGTCGGGCAGCCCCGCCTGAGCACCGACGGGTTCACCGCACCGGCGGGCGATCTGCGCGCCGCGGCGCAGCAGTCCCTGCTCACCGCGGCAGCCGCGACCGTGCTCGCTGCGGCCATCGGGCTCACCATCGCGACGGTCGTCATCCGCTCGGGACGCGGCGTTCGGTCGATCATCGGCCTGGCCGCCGCAGTGGTGACGGTTCCGCACCTGGTCGGAGCGGCCGCGACCGGACTGCTGCTCTCCGATGTCGGTCTCGCCCAGCGCTGGTCGGGTGTCCCGGCAGCCTCGTGGCCGGAACTGGTGGGCGGGCGCTGGCCCTGGGCCACCGTGCTGGAACTGGCCTGGAAGGAGTCCGCCTTCGTGGCCCTCGTCGTCATCGCCTCCGTCGGGCGGCGGTACGCGGACCTGCGTGAGGTCTCCGCCGTGCTCGGCGCGTCCCCACGCGCACAGTGGCGGCGCGTCCTGCTCCCCCTCGCGGCGCCGGCCCTCGCCTCGGCCTCGCTCCTGGTCTTCGTGTACTCCCTCGGCACCTACGAGGTCGCCCGTCTGCTCGGGCGCGCCTACCCCGACCCGCTCCCGGTCATGGCCTACCGGCTCTTCACCGACATCGACGTGGCCGCGCGGCCCCAGGCCGCGGCGACCGCCGTCGTCGCGACCGGGCTGGCCCTGGTCGCGGCTGTGATCGCCCTCCCGCTCGCGCGGCGGCTCGGAGCAGAACGATGACCGCCCCGGCGCAGGCTCGCCGGGGCCTGCCGGATCAGGCCCGCTGCTGGGTGCTGCCGGCCCTGCTGTCGGCCCTGCTCGTGGCCTGGTTGGTCGTTCCCCTGATCCCGTTGGTGATGTGGGCGGTCGCCTCCCGCTGGTCGGGGACGGCACGGCTGCCGCAGGACGTCGGACTTCGAGGGTGGCGGGAGGCGCGGGACGCGGGGGTGATCCCGGCGTTGGCCAGGTCCGCTCTGCTGGGGGCGGCGGTCGCCCTCATCGCGACGCCATTGGGGGTGCTGGCGGGACGGGCGTTGGGCTGGCGACAGCTCCGCAGACCCGCACTCCCGTCGGTCGTGCTGCTCGGGCCCGTCGTGCTGGCGCCGTTCGCGGTCGCGATGGGTCTCGACGTCGTCATCCTGCGACTGGGGATCCCCGGGAGCGTCGCCGTGGTCCTCGTCCTGAGCGTGTTCGCCCTGCCCTACACGACCTTCACGATGCGGGCCGCGCATCTCGGTGTCGACCCCGCCCTGGAGGAGCAGGCCCGGGTCCTGGGAGCGAGCTCGCGCCAGGCTCGACGCCGCGTCACGCTCCCGGCCGTCACCAGCGGCCTCCTCGTCGCCACGGGTCTGGCCTTCCTGGTCGGGTGGAGCGACTACGCCGTCACCCTGCTCATCGGAGGCGGCCAGATCGTCACCGCGCCGCTGCTGATCGGCTCCGCCGCCGCCGGGTCCGGCAACGACGCCCTGACCTCGACCCTGGCCGTCTCCGCCAGCGTGCCGTCCCTGGTGGCGCTGGCGGTCTTCACCCACGCGGCCTCGCGCCGCAGGAAGGCGGCGCGCTGATGACCGCTGCCCTGCGCCTGTCCCGGATCACCCATCGGCACCCGGGTGCTGATCAGCTGACCCTGGCCGAGGTCGACCTCGAGGTGGGCGACGGACAGATGGTCGCCGTGCTCGGACCCTCGGGGTCGGGCAAGAGCACCCTGCTCAGGGTCGTGGCCGGCCTGGACCGGCCGGAGTCGGGCGACGTGCTGCTCGACGGGACCAGCGTCCTGGGTGTGCCGCCGGAGCGTCGCGACATGACGGTCGTGTTCCAGCACCCGCACCTGTTCCCCCACCTGAGCGTGCTGGACAACGTGGCCTTCGCGGACCGGTTGCAGGGCCGGACCCGCTCGCGGAGCCGGGCTGCAGCGCAGCGGTACCTCGACCTGGTCCACCTGGGTGACCTCGGGGGACGCAGGCCACGGCAGCTCTCCGGCGGCCAGGAGCAACGCGTGGCCCTGGCCCGGGGGCTGGCCGCCGGCCGCCGGGTCATGCTCCTCGACGAGCCGTTCAGTGCGCTCGACACCAGCCTGCGGACGTCGATGCACCAGCTGCTGGGTGAGGTGCGCGCCGCACTCAGTCCCACGATCGTGATCGTGACCCACGACTTCGACGAGGCCGGGCTGGCTGACCGGGTCGCTGTCCTGGTCGAGGGACGTGTCGAGCAGTTCGACCCCATCGGGACGCTCTACGCGGCACCGAGGACGCTGTCGGTCGCCCGGCTCGTGGGCGGGTTCAACGAGCTGCCCGGCAGGGTCGAGGCGGGTCTGCACCACTCGGGCCTGGGATCGTTCGCCGTTCCCGTCGCGGTCGAGGCGGAGGGACCGGCGGTTCTCCTGATCCGCAAGGAGCGACTGGGCCTCACCCCCGTGGACGCGGGGGCGACCGTCACTGGGCGGGTCGTCCAGGTGCGGCAGTCCGGCCCGCACCAGGACGTCGTCGTGGAGCTGGAGCACCCGCCGCGGGGAGCGGTGCTCCGCGTGACCGTCGAGGCGCGGCTGGGGACCGGACTCCGCCCGGGGGACCGAACCGGCGTGACCGTTCCGCCACCGGATGGGGTGTGGGCCGTGAGTGACCCGGGCGCGGACGCATCGTGCGCGGCGGCCGACGCGCTCTGGCCGCCGCGTGTCTTCCACAGCGCGACCAAGGATCGTGCCGGGACCCGGAGCACCCGGTGAGATTGCCCTCCTCATGACCAGATCGGTCCCGGGTCAGCCCTCCCCGTCATGATGAAGCGCTACCGGGTACCGTCGCGGAGGTACGGGCTTACAGCGTGTCGCTGCTGTATTTCGGCGTCCGCGCGAGCGGCGCTCTCGTCGGCGTACATCCGACTAGATCCTCCTCGTCCCACACCGTCCACACGCCCACGGAGACACGCAAGAACACGCCCGGCCCCTGGTCGATGTGCCGGGTGGGCAGCAGCGGCGGCACGGCACTCACCCCGCCGCCGGTTGTCGCGGCCCCGCCGAGCACGGGCGGACGCGCCCGCCGCGGGGCGCCGATCGTCGACATCGGCAGCCCCTCACCAACCGAGGACCGGACGAAGCGCGGTGGTCAGCGCCGCAGGGGCCGGGTGAACCACCACGTCGCGACAGCGAACGGGTCGACCGCCCAACTGGCACCGGTGTGTCCCGCGGCCTCGAGGGCGAAACTCGACACGATCAGGGCGACCACCGGAAACCACGACAGCAACTTCAGTGTCTGGCGACTTGCTCGCGGTCCGGTCTCATCGCGCCAGGGCCCGTCCCCCAGAAGCGGCTGCAGTTGAGCCCAGCGAGGATTGGTCAGGGTCCGGTCGCCCACCCGCACGGTCGGGACCGTCTCGTTGCCGTTGTTCGCCGCGCGGACCAGCGATCGAGCCCGCTCGTCCTCCCAGATGTTGCGCCAGCGCGCTGGAACGCCTCTCCGGTCCAGGTCACGACGAAGCGCCGAGCAGTACGGACAGCCGGGTCGCCAGAGCACTTCGACGGCCGGCCCCGAACGGGGTGTCCGCTCGTCAGGGTGGTCCCGGCTTACCAGCGGTGGGCTCATGGGAGGAGAACCCGGTGACCTCGGTCCCAGCTTCCCGCAGGGTCGCCGGGATCACTGCGTCGAGCGAGCGCGTGGCCGGCGACATGTCGGTGGCACAGATCCTGAACTCGGCTCCTCGCAGGTGGGTGATCACCCTCAGCATCCATGTGGACGGCGCGGGGGCGGCCGTCAACGTTGTGCTGTGGCGTTCCTTGTCGCGTCAGCCCTTCTGTCCCCAGGCGATGTGCACGTGCCCGCCCCGTGCCACCTCGTGGCGGGCTGAGCGGAGATCTCTCGCCACCAGTCGCCACGGTCGCCGCGACAGGTGGACGCCACCAGCGAGACAGGCGAGCCGTGCCAACGGAGCGAGGGGCCGCCACCGGCCGGTCGGTTGAGCGAGGTCGATGACCAGCAGCCGGCCGCCCGGCTTCAGCTGGGCGACCGATTGCTCGAAGACCTCCCGCCAGGAATCCATGATGGAGAGCGCGTAGGTGATGACCACCGCGTCGAACGGGAGTGACGAGGCGTTCACCCGGGTGAGCTCGGCCGCTGTGCCGTGCCGGAGGGTGACGTTCGTCCATCCGCTGTCCGAGATCCGCCTGCCCGCGCCGGCCAGCATGGCCTCGCTGGAGTCGATGCCGGTGACTTCGCCGGTAGGCCCGACAGCCCGGATGAGGAACGGGAAGTTGTAGCCGGTTCCGCAGGCGATGTCCAACACGCGTTCGCCGGGCTGGAGGTCGAGCTTGCTGATCCCGCGTATCCGGGGTGCACGATAGATGGGCCGTTCGAGGGAGAGCAGGTCGTACCAGCGGGCAGCTGGTCCGTACCTGCGCAGTCGCGGGAGGGGTCGGCGCTGCTCACCGGGTTGCTCCCCGTGGCCACGACGTGGCATCTCACCCGGCCTTCGCGGAGGACACACCCTGGCTCCACAGTCCCTGCACCTGCACCTGCACCTGCACCAGGACCGGGACCTGCACCCGGACGGATGCATGCGCGAGGTGGCGGGCGGCTTGCGGGCCGTCGTGCCCGCCGCCGTCTACGAGCACCTGGTGTGCCACCGCCGCCCGGTCGTGGAGGCGGTCGCCCTGCACCTGCTCCTAGGGCTGCTCGCCCGGCCGCGGCGCCGGGTGTGGGTGGTCTGCAGTGCGGCCTACGTGCTGCTCCACCTCGGCATGTTGGAGGGACGCCGGTCCCTTGGCGTGCCGAACGTCCTGACCATCGTCCGGGCCAACCTGCCGGCCCTGGCCGAGCGGGTGGGCCCGGCGATGGTGCTGGTCGCTCTGTTCACCGACGTCGCCGACGGCCACCTCTCCCGCAGGACCGGGTGGCAGACCCGCTTCGGCGCCCAGGCGGACTTCCTCGCCGACACCGCCTTCTGGACCGACCTCGTGGCAGCTCCCGGGACCCCTCGGGCGCTACGGGTCGCCTCGCTGGCGGCGTGGGCGGTACCGGTTGCGGCCGTCACCGCCACCAGCCTGGCCCCCGGGCGGATGGTCGACGTCCCACGGTGGACGTGGTTCCGGCCCGCCATGACGGTCCAGGTGGTTCTGGGCGCCAGCGTCCTGCTCGAGGCCACCCGATCCGCCGCACGCCGCAGACCTCGACCGGGGCGCTCCTGACCGTTCCGCGGCGCTCCTGACCGTTCCAGGGTGCTCGTGGACTCCTCGGTGTCCAGGCCGGACCTGGGGGGACCCCCGGCGCAGAAGGGGCGGACGGCGACATGGTCCTCAGGGACTCCGTGACGCCCATCTTCACGCTGCGGTCCCGGCGGAGGCGGCCGCGCGGGAAGTGATGCGCACGATCGGCAGCAGGGTGCGCAGCGCCGCGTTCTCTGCGGGGTCCAGGACGCCGTGCTGGACGCAGGCGGGGACCAGGGTGCCGTCCTCGGGATGAGCCATCGCGTAATGGCAGGCCCCCAGACGTTCCTGCACCGAGCGCAGGTGCGGGTCGGTGGCCGTCTCCCCGCGCTGCATGAGCTCCCATGCCGGGGCGACGTCGGCGGCGTCCATGAACTGGTGCAGGACGAAGCTCACCGGCCGCACACGGGTGCGGTGGCGCACCAGTTCACCAACCCCCACCCGCCGCACCATGCGCCCCGCCCACCGCACCGCCACCAGCAGGGTCCCGGGGTGGCAGGCGACGATGCGGCCCACCTGCACCGCCAGGACCTTCCCCGGGGTCCCGGTGAACGCGATCGGACCGAAGCGGGAGAAGAAGGTGTCGCGGGCGGCGAGGTCGTCCGGGTCGTCCCCGTCGAGCAGCGGGTGCCAGCGGTCCCCGACGTAGACGCCGAAGGCGGTGCGGTTGCACCGCACGTCCCCGTGCTCGAGCACCTGGTGGTCGACCTTCCGGCCGACCCCCCGCTCGATCTCGGCCCACACCGAGTCAGGCGTGATCTCGCGGAAGGCCTCCTTCCACCGTCGCTCGTCGCCGAGGAACGCCGCCG
>JAABUL010004775.1_pt1 | contig 17679 bp, 18 predicted proteins | sample 5559151 | NCBI WGS metagenome assembly JAABUL01 (sample SAMN10711876, study PRJNA513368) | rock metagenome | isolation source: Antarctica rocks | place: Antarctica: Victoria Land, Pudding Butte sud | reverse complement strand
ATGCAACGACCGTATTACCGGTCGAGTTGAGGCTTTTATGCCGCCAGAAAGTGGGCCGGTAATGCGACTGAGCCGGTAACAAGCCACATGGCCCATTTTCGCACGAATCGTTGTAATGGGCCAGGTGGGCCGGCCTGACCGTGGTTGGAGCGATCAAGAGCAGCGGCGCGTTATCCAAGATTATCGACACCGCCAAATCGGCGGCGGGGGAAGGAGCATAGATCGTATGAACGCTGTCCTCTTGTTGGGGTTGACTCTGGCCGCGCTCGCGTTCGCGGGCGGCCTGTTTGGTCGCAAACGCTGGTATTGGCTGCCGCTGGCGCTCGTGCGCTCTCTCGTGCGCGCCGCCGTGTCGTCGGCGCGGAGGCTGTGACATGGCAACCATCACACAGAAGGGCCTGAGCTTCACGACGCGGCGCACGGCGTCGGTGGTGGTCGCTCTGGGTGTTCTGGGCGGTGTCGCGTGGCTACGCGCGTCTGGCGCCCTGTGGGACGCCTATCGCTGGGCCTACGTCGCGCTCGCGTTCCCCGTCGCCTGGACACGCGACTTCCTGGCTCGACTGCGTCAGGGGCTCCATGGCGGTCACCTGAAAAGTACGGGTCTGGATTGGGGCGCGTGGGTCGGACACGCGGCAACGCGCTACCCGACGCTGCAAGGGAAGCCCTACCACACTCTCGTCGTCATCGAAGCGGCCGCGCTTGTGCTGCTCACACTCGGGCTGGGCTGGCGCGTCGTGTGGTTCGTCTGCACGCGGCCCGGACGTATCGAAGCTGGCACGACGCACGGCGACGCGCACCTGGCCACGCCCCGCGAGCTGCGCGCCCTGCGCGATCGGGGCGGTCCGTTGCTGCTCGGACGCCTGGGACGGCGCGGAATGCGCGTCTGTCTCGACCAGGCGCTACAGGCCCTCAATACCCTCGTCGTGGGACCGCCCGGATCGGGGAAGAGCGCCGGCGTGATTATCCCCAATTTGTTGCGCGAACGCGGGGACCGTTCCCTCGTCGTCACGGACTTGAAAGGCGAGTTGCTGCGCTTGTGCGGACGTGCGCTCGCGGCGACACATAGCGTGTGGTCCGTCAACTTCCTGGCGCCGGACACGAGCCTTGGCTACAACCCGCTGGCCGGCTGTACGACGCCCATGGACACCTTCTCATTCTGTGGCGCCTGGGTCAGCAACACAGGAACGTCGCGGAGTGAGCCGTTTTGGGATAGCGCCTGCAAAGAAATCATGTCGGCGGCGATCTTCCACCTGCAGGCGGTCGCGCCCACCGTACCGACGCTGGGCACGCTCTACGCCTTCCTGGCCCACTACAACGATTCGTGCAAAAATGGGCCATTTGGCTTATTACCGGCTCAGTTGTCTTACCGGCTCGGTTTTTGACGGAATAGCGCCCTCGACTGAGCCGGTAACAGCGCCCTATCAATAGGGCACTGCGCCGGTAATTCGTGTTACCGGCCCAGTTCATCTCCGAACCCGTCGTCGAAACGCGACGAATGGCGGCCACTTGACCTATTTACGCGATATGGCCCATTTTCGCACGAATCGTTGTAGACGGCCTTCCTCTGCGGACAGACGCCCGAGGCGATCATTGCCACGTTGGAAGAGAGTCCCGCGCCCCTGGCCCGCGAGAGTGCACACAGCTTCATGGCCGCGCTCAAGGCCAACGAGAAGTTGCTGGGCGGGGCCTTCGCCGAGATTAAGCCCCGTTTCAGGATCATGGCCGATCCGCGCGTCCAGTCCGTCACGTCACGTCACGACGTCGACTTCGCCCGCCTGGCCGACGCCGGCCACAAGCCCGTCGCCCTCTTCCTCCAGTTAGACCGCACGATGCAAGAGGAGTTGAAGCCGCTGGCGGCCGCGTTCTTCTTGGACCTCTTCCGTACCCTCTCGCAGTTGGCCGACACCAGCCCGAGCGGGGAGCTGGCCCGGCCGGTCGCGTGCTACCTCGATGAGTTCGGAAATTTGGGCACGGTCCCTAAAATGGCCGTGTGGATCTCGACACTGCGCAGCGCCGGCGTGTCCATGCTCCTGGCCGTCCAGCACACCGCCCAACTGCTCGCGCTCTATGGCGAGGACGGCGCGGCGACGATCATCGGGAGCTGCGCCACCAAGATCGGGCTATCGGGCCTGGGATTGGAGGACGCCCGGACCTTCTCCGCGTTGTGCGGCGAGACGACGCGCGTGACGCAGCAGGCCAGTAGCCAGCGTGGCCGCTTCTCCGTCGTGAGCAAGCAGGGCGGTCTATCACAAGCCGAGACCGGCGCTCCGTTGATGACGGCCGATCAGGTACGGCGCCTGGAGCCTGGCGAACTTATCGCCATCGTGCGCCACTTGCCGCCCGTGCGACTCCAACAGTGCCGGTGGTACCAGGACCGTGACCAAAAGTCACGGGTCACCGCGGCCTAACATGGCGCGCGCCAGAGACACGCAGGGGCCTGGGAGAGTGGATCTCCCAGGCCCCTGCGTGTACCACACCCTACTACATCTATCTGATGCGCTACTGCTGTGTCACGCGTCGTGCGCGGCGGCGGCGATAGAGCAGGATGGCCCCGATCGGCAGCAGGCCGGTGGCTAGGAGTTCGCCGGAGCCGAGTTCGGGCGTGGCTGCCGCACCCGGTGCAGCAGGTAGCGTGTAGCTTTTTGCCACGCCCATAACCTCTATTAAGCGGTTGCCGGGGCCGTTGGTGCTGACGAAGGTGTCCGAGATGAAGATATTCCCCGAGGGGGCGACCGTGATACCTTCACTCTGGAAGGTGCCCACGCCGGTCACGTCGAACGACGACGGCGTGTAGGTCGTCCCGCCCGCCTGCGGGGTCAGCGTGTAGACCGTGGCGCTGTCGCCCCTAAGATCGGGCAGGTAGAGCACCCCCGCCCCGTCCAGCGCGAGCGATTCGGCGGGGATGTTTGCGGCGATGTTGACCGGAGGGCCGTAGCCGCTCCCGGCCAGAGGACTGATCTTGAACACGTTGTTCAGCTGGGTGGGATTACTGTCGACGACGAAGACGTTGCCCGCTGCGTCGACGGCGACACCGAAGGCATTAGCAATGGTGGCGATGGTGGTCTGGTTGTAGCCGCCGCCCGCCACAGGGGTCAGTTTGTATATGTTCCCATTACCCCGATCAGTGACGTAGAGGTTGCCGAAAAGATCGCGCGCGACCGCCACGCCGTTAGGACTGGTGAAGGTACCGACGGAGGACTCGGCGTAGTGGGTCCCGCTTGCATCCGGCACGAGGGTGACGAGGCGACCGCTGCCAAAATCCGCCACGAAGACCGTGCCGGCGCTGTCCACGGCGGCGTTGCCGGGGTCGTTCGTGTCCGACGCGATGCGCACGGGCGTGTACCCCCCCGACCCGTCCGGCGTCAGCTTGTAGACACCATTCTGCGCGGCGGAGCATTCGGTGCTGGTCCCAGGGATGTTGTCGAAGCAATCCGGGACGAAGATGTCGCCGGCGCTATCCACGGCGACGCCGGCGGGATTGAAGGTCCCCCCGTTGCTGATGACGGTTCCGGCGACGGACGACTGGGCGTGGACCCGCGGAGCGCCCGCCAGTGCGACCAGCAGCAAGGCGGCGAGGCCAGCCGTGCGCACGGTGCGCGGACGGACCGTCGGGTGGGATTGTCCGGCCATTGCATCCTCCTCTTTTGATGCGTCCGAGCACAGACAACCCGGCGCATGACAACATAGCATGGCCGGGTTCACCAGTAGCTCCACGCGGTCGGGGGTGACCACTAACAAGGCAGGCGGCACGAGGGGAGGGGGTAGCGTCGGTACTACAACCGGACCTGTGACGTCGGTCTCATTCAATGACCGCGGTTCGTCGCTTCCACTTGTCTTCTACTGTACCAGGCCCAGGTTACGATCTTGTTAAGATGCGGGTACGCCGGTTAAGATTGGTTAAGATGTCTCTTTCCCCCGCCTTTGCCTCCCCGATCTACCGCTCGTGATCGTGGTCCCGTGCGCTCCGTCCCTTGCCGCGCGCGTGCTCCTCACGGTCGCGTACAGCGTCAGGCTCATTGCTGGCCCGCAAGGCGTCGTTCCAATCCTTGGCCTCCGCCGGCGGCCGCTCGCGCACGATAGCTTCGGCCCGTGGGTACGCGACCTTGACGTGCTCCCATAGCGTCGCGCCGCCCTTGTCGTTGTCGAAGTCGCAATGCACTAACCCTCTGGCCGCGAGGCCCGCGTCGATGTGCCGGCGCGGTAGATCGCCGTGTCCGTCCGTGGATACGAACGTATATTCTCCGCGTACACCCTCACGCTGGATCAGCGCGGCACGGCTCAGGGCGTCGATGGGACTCTCTACGATGTGGTACTGCGGGGCCATGTACGCCGCGGGCTGCCCGATGGTGAACGCGAAGTGTCCCTCGTCGCGCCGGCTGCCGAGCGCCAACCCCTTGAACTCCGAACCCGGCGCCGTCCCCCGTAGCGACGCGCCCACGGCCTGGCCGTCCTCATTCGTGCGCAGGAAGACAGCGTTACTCCGACTATCGGCGTAGATCGTGCCCCGGTTGTGCAACTCGTCAACGAGGGCAGCGGGTAACTGGCGCTGCTCAACTAGGTAGTTTCTCACCTGTGACCAACGTCCTTCATCGGACGTCGGAGCACGGAAGGTGGGGCGCTCCGCGTGCTCTACGATCTGCCGGGCCTCGTCTTGCGCGTGACGTGCGCCATGCCACGTCGCGGCGCTAATGGCCGCGTCGGCGCCGTGCGTGTCCCGTAGGTACGCCACAGCCTCGCGGTAGTCGTAGCCGGCGGCGTGCATCACGAGGTCGATAGCCCCGCCGCCGCCCTGCTGCCGGTCATGATTGAAGAACCGTTCGTCGTTGACGCTAATGTGTTCGCCGTCAAGACGCCATTTGTGCGTATCGTAGCGGTCCGCTACGCCGCCCAAGCGCTCGATCACGGTCGGGAGGTCGATGGCGCGGACCTGCGCCGCCAGGGCATGATAGTCCTCTCTGAGAGTGTCCCGCTCGCGCGAGATCTCGCGGACCTGGCCCTGCAAGACGACGATGTTCGCCTCAGCTTTCGCCGCCTGGCCTTCGTAGTGCGTCGCCTTGGTGAGCGCGGCGTCCACGACCGGCGCCAGGCGCTCCGCGATGCGCTCCTGCTGTTCTGCTGCCCAGCGCTCGGGGTTCGTGACGATGCGGCTTGGCTTATCGACGGCCGTGTGTTCCTGCACGACCTCACGCGCCGGGGTGGGCTGCTCGATCTTGGCGTACCACTCTTTGATCGTTTCGTGGACGGCCACGCTGCCCCGCACGCCACGCTCCAGGCCGAAGGGTTCCATAGCCCGCGCATAGCTGTCCTGCATCATCCCGAGCTTCTCACGCCCTCCCGTGTAGGTGTAGGCGCTCAGGCGGCCAGCGTCATTAATGGGGACGACGAGGGCCTGAATGTGCGGCGTGAGTTCGTCCTTGTGCAGGACGGCTGCCACGATGTTGGCGTCGCCATACCGCTCACGCAGCCAGGCCATGCTCCGCTCTGTCCATTCGGCCAGACGCGTGGCCCGCTCCTGCTCATCGCCGTGCGCGTAGAAGTCGCGGCTCGCGGTCATGACGTGCTCGATGCCCAGGACCGCATCCGAGCGAATCATCGGCGCGTCGTCGAGGCGACGTTGCGCGTCGGCCATCCAGTCGCCCGACCCAGCCAATCGGACGTTCTCTTGGAGGCGTTCCGCGTCGGCGTTGGGCGTGTCGCGGGTGCGTTCGTTGTGATGGCCCAACGCCCCGATCTCGCCCATCGTCTTGAGTTTGGCAACCCGTAGGATCGCGTACATATCGCGCCTCGCCCTCGCCTATCTCTTTTCAAGCGGCCCATTGCCGCACGCCCTAGATGTCTAGCGATGGGGCGGCGTGAACGGAGGGTCGTGGAGGAAGGCCCCCCAGGGCCGACCGGAGCGACCTATAGTGGGTACAGGTTCGCTGCGCAAACCCCTGCCACTAGCATACACGGTCGGGCGCAGTGGTCGAGGTACGGCTACTTGAAGAAAGAAGGGGGGGGCGGCGACCGGCACGCTGCGGCACTACTATCGCAGGCACACTCTTTAGGGGAAGCGTCCCGCGTGCTACGATAGGCGCGGAAGATGTGTATGGTCACGACACTACCGGACACGTCACCCATAGCCGCGATCGGTGGCCGGATACTCCTTTGCCGTGGAGCGTGCGATCGCGGCATAGATCCTGTCAACGTGGCGGGTAATGGTACTCCAAGGACTAACAAGCCCCGCGCTCACGGTGGTGAGGTGAGGAACAGGGAGACATGAGCAGGAACGCGCCGACACAGAAGCCACGGATGGGAGACCCCGCGTGGGGTATGCCGACACATAAGGAGCCGCGCTGGCCGGCCTCCCTCGCCGTACTCGCGGCGCTGGCGCTGTATTTTTTTCTCCCTGAGAAGCTGACACTAGGTCCGACCTGGCTGCTGCCTGTCTTTGAGTTGGCGCTGCTGATCCCGCTTAGTATTGTGGCGCCCTTCCGGCGCAAAGACGAACCGCGCTGGCAGCGTTACGCCGCCCTCGCGCTCATCGCGTTCGTCAACGTGGCCAACATCGTCTCTCTCGCCTTGCTCGTCCACGATCTCCTGCAAGGAAAGGCGAACGGCAAACAGATCGAGGGCGCGCAACTCCTCGTCTCGTCGATCTTGATCTGGCTGACCAACGTGATCGTCTTCGGCCTCTGGTACTGGGAGCTTGATCGCGGCGGCCAGGACGAGCGCAGCCATCCCGCTCATCGACAGCCGGACTTCCTCTTCCCACAGATGACCACGCCCCACTGCACGCGTGAGCACTGGTCACCGACGTTCATGGACTACCTATACGTGTCGTTTACCAACGCGGCCGCGTTCAGCCCGACCGACACGATGCCCCTGACGCCCTCGGCGAAGGCGCTCATGGCGATCCAGGCCCTCATCTCCCTGCTCACCATCGCGCTCGTCGCGGCGCGCGCGGTCAATATCCTGGGCAGCTAAGACAGGCGCGTTGGTAGACAGCGATGGGTCGTTGGGTGTAGCGTACAGACACCACCACGGGGCGCGTCATGTCACAGACGGCCCTTATAGACGAAAGGCAGGTTCCCCATGTCCGACCATATAGATCCGACGCCGACGAGCAGCCCCCTCGGCGTTGTCGATGAGATCCTCGCCGTTATCGCGCGAGAAGATCCGGGCGGCGCCACCGCTGATCAGGTCGCCCGCGCCATCGGGCTCGGCTTCGATGAGACGTTAATGCGGGACGCGCTGGAGGAGTTGGTTGATCGTGGTCTCCTCAACCAGTTTGGGATCGGTCACAAGGTTGTCTACACGCTCAACGCTAGGGCGTGACCTCCTGGCGTGTCCCTGCCCTATGTCTCGCGGCGTTGGTCCTCCAGGTACTCGCGTAGCCACGCCCGCGTCGTCCGGCGCACCGCGCGTGGTCCCGTCGCCGTCGTCACCGTCTTGAGGCGGCCAACCTGCGACGCCGCGTGCAAGGAACTGGAGTTCTTCAAGCCGGCCAGTCTGCTAGCCTCAACCAGCGTGATGTAATCGTCGTCTACCATCGGTCCCGCGCCCCCCGTTGCCAGCATACACGGTCGCACGCGATGGTCGGGGAATGGCCCTACATGAAGGGGATAGGGGGTGCGACTCAAGAGCCAGCACCATGCGTGTTGTGAGGTGCGATTCAGGGCCGATGGATGCGCTCGATGTATTCCTGGACGCTCCACGCGGCGGTGACGAGCGCCCCGATGATCGCGCTGACGAGGACACTACGCACATCGACGGTCGCGAGATCGGCGGCTGTGAGCCGAGCGCCATGCAGCGCAAACAGAGCGGCCAGTTGCGCGCTCGGGACGACGACAAAGGCCACGGCGACGCTGATGCCAAATGAGATGCTCAGGACCTTGGTGAAGGCGTCAAAGTCTACCGATAAATGGCGACTCCGGCGGCGATACAGGGCGTAGGCTGTGAGGATGAGCCCGAGACCCAGGGCGATAGCCAGGTCCATGGACGCCTAACGGCGGCCCTCATCCCTCTTCGTATCCGTACGGCGATCATAGATCTGGCCGATAATCGCGCCAAGCGTGAGGCCGACTACCGCGCCAACCGGGGCGAGGGGTCCCGTGGCATAGGCCAGAACGACCCCCAGGATCAGGGCGAGACCGACCGCGGACGACGTGAGTTCCCACACACGCCGCTGCATGGTGTCCGGCTCTCTCCGCATATCCATCATGTCCCCCTCCTGGGGTGAGAACGGCCCCCATTGGGGGTGCTGTCCGTCGTGCGAAAAGGGTTCGCCTCTCGTGTCGTCCGCGTGCGCGGTTGCGCCCACGGTACAGCGGAGATGCGCCCTTTTATCTGGCCTCAGTATACCGTGTGCAGCGTCCGTGTCACAATGCCCCTCTTTTCCCCCGCTCACCGGTGCGTGAGCCCGTCGTATGCGGGCGCCGTTAAAGAGTGCGTCCTTCTCGGTCGATACAGAAGGTAAGGGCGCTGACGATGTTTAGGGCTGTGCATCGGCGGCCGCCTCGACGCGCCGGACGCGCGGAGTAAAGGGTTACTCCGCGCGTCCGGCTTTTTACTACTCGACCACGACTCTGCCGGCAACGTTGACTTGCCGATCTCCGACGTTGATCTGCACCGCGCTTGGACGTGTGAGTCGGCGGACACGGGCCACGCTCTCGCAGGCCCGTATGTAGCGCCCGTGCGCCGCTGTGAGCTTGCGTTCCCACCAATCAGCCATGGGTAGCGTCATCTCGGCATTCTGCGCGTGTGTGTAGCTCAACTCGACCCTTTGCACGCGCAGCCAGGACATCACGACATGCTCAATAAGCCCGCGCTCGAGCTCCGGCGCCTCCGCATAACCTAGGTCGTCGCGCATCGTCGCGACCTGCGCGATCAGGGCCTCGCGCCCGACCGCGCCGGACACGATGGAGTCAATCACCCTCTTGCTATTGATATCAGCAATGTTGTACAGGAGGCGCGCGAGCACGGGCGTCAAGCGCATCATCCTGCGTAGCTCCTCCACCGCCTCAGGATCGGGCTTCTCGCGGTCCACCCTCTTGATAACCGCCCGTATCTGATCGAGCGTTTCCTCCCGTTGGGACGGACTCAGCACGACCTCGGTTCCATGCGCCTGCGTACTAGCTTTCGTGTTGATCACGGCGTCGCCTCCACTGTCCTTTATGCGTGTGGCAGCCCGCGATGAGCAAAGCGGCCGTCGCCAGGATCGAGGCCATCTCTGTCAGCGCGTCGAGGCCCACGTCGCTCTCTTCCTCGCGCCGACGCATGGCGCGCTCCCGCCGCTGTTCACTCCGCTCGGCCTCGTCGAAGCCGGCCAGCAGCGCGCCGTACTCGCCCCCGCCGATGTACTCTGACACGACACGGCCGCCCTGCCGTCTTTTGCGATAATAATAGCGCCGACCACGCCGCTCTTCCCAGGCCATACGCGAACCTCCTTCTCGCTTTTTTAGTATTGACCAGGCGCTCACCCACGCGCCGACAAGCGGGGGTGGCGACGCGGTGTAGCACAACACATCATCGTCCTACCGCCTTCGCGTCCCAAGCGGCGTCGGACAGACCGCGCGTGGCTCCTCGGGCCAGCGGCACAGACCCGATCCCGGACGATGGGGCCAGTGGTAAGCTCGGCAACGACACACCGGACGCCCCAGCGCGTCGGCGAGCTCGTGGCCCAACGTCGCGGCCATCAGTCGCCGGTAGTCTCGGCTCTGCCCGCGCTTGGTGGAATGCATGCGGCAACGCCGCCCTGGGTCGTTCCACCGCGCCCAGGCGCGCCCAGGTGTCCCATCGCGACGTAGACCCCGACAACGACGGCGTAACGCCGCCAGCGTGCTGTAGGCCATCCTCATGCCCCTTTCCATGATCGGTTGCACTGTGGTTGGACGGTAGATGAACCGACACGCTGCATTGTGACGGCACAGGACGATAACAGCACTCCAACTATGAGAGGGACTGGAATATTCCAGTCCCTCTCATGTTTAGTAGTGAATGGCCCAACTAGCCGTGGGCCATCGCTCAGAACTACTACTCGGCTGTGGCGACCATCGTAGCGTGACCATATGCGCCCGCTTCGGTACTTGATAAGTAATCGCGCCCTGTGTCGAACCGTTAGGATCAAGAACTGTGTCGCTAAATGCTGGCCCGACAATCTGCCCGTTAGCGTCGATAGAACTGCCCGAAGGGTTGAGAAGCGTGAAGTCGCCAGAGTTAACGGCAAGTTGTACATCGTTTTTGTTAACAGCAGTAATCTTGACCGTGAGAAATTCCTTCCCGTCGTCAGGGGAATAAGAGTAATTTCCTCCATTAATGGCTGTTGATACCGCTGTATTCATGACCGTGACATAGATCATGTCAATGTGGTGCGCCGTGGGCCGCGGTTTGCCTGCTCCGTGCACAGGGATAGACCCCCATGCTAGACCTCCAAGTAATACAGCCGCTGCGATGTAGCGCGTCGAACGAGTCCTCATGTAGACATCCTTTCTGCCCGTAGGCGTCAACTATCGTAGCAACAACGCTAGAACCTGCCTACTCACCTCCCATGCTGGCGCTTGCGGGCCGCCGCCGAGGCGACGGACTGGAGCGCGCGTTGCACTTCCATCGCCGTCGCGTGCGGATCTTTCGCGCCGTTCACGTTAAACGTATTCGTTTGGTGGATCGTCGTCGTATGCTTGGCGGCAGCATGGTGATGCACAACAGGCTTCGCCATGGCCGCATGGTGCGCGGCGACCGCGTGAGCCGTTGACCCGCCAGCCATAGACGCGGGAAGTGGCGTAAAGAGGTCTTGATTTCCGCTACGATGGGGTGGCGCTTTCCCATCCTTGATGAACTTATGCGTCTTGGGGTCTTCATACTGGTAGTAGCCACCACTGGTAATCTCGGGGCGCCCGTGGCGATTAGTGATACCCGTGCCCGCATCGGGCTTGGGCGCGTTGGGATGCGGCGTGCCGCCGGTCCCCGTCGTGACACCGGGGATATGGACGCTGGTGATCGCGTTCTTGATAGCAGTGGCAATCCACGCCCCGATGTCCTTAAAGACCGACCCAGCCGATTTGATGCCATTGATAATATTACTATTGATCCACGAACCAAGCGCCTTGAAGGGCGCTTCGTTGGCGGCGATCATCGCCTGTTCTTGCTTCTTCGTGGGCCTCTTAATCCCACCACCCGGCCCATCATAGGATGTCGGACCACCCGCAATGCCGGCCATTTTAGCGACAGCAGACGGGATTTGCTGGTGCAAGAGACCCGCGACAATAGCCGCCACGAGGACAAGGCCAATCTTTGGTCCTTCAGCCACGAGGAAGCTATTGATCCCGCTGAACATCTTGCCCACATCAAACGTCGGGAGTGTTAGCTTCGTTTTGCTCAGGTCAATCGTCGGCAGCGTCAGCTTCGTTTTGCTCAGGTCAATCGTCGGCAGCGTCAGCTTTAACTGACTGGTAAACTTAGCGCTTGCCAGCGCCCCCGCGAAGGCGAGTCCGAGCGGCGCGGCCAGATTCATGCCCTTAATAGCCGTGTTGAAGGCCGTCCCGAGCTGGGCCTTGAACAACGACGGGTCGATGTACGAGATGTCCTTGGCCTTGGGCGCATCGGCCCCGCCAAGCAAGCTATCAATGAGCTTCTTGGCCTGTGCGCCCGTGCCAGCCGCCGCGCCCGACCCGACCGTCTTGGTCGTACCGTCAAGCGACTCAATCAGACTATCGACCTGCTTGTTGATATCACCTAACGGCGCGCCCGTTCCACCGCCACCTGTGCCACCACCGCCTCCACCTCCGCCCATGAACTTCCTGAGCAGGAGCGTCGTCACGATAGATTCAAGGAGCCCCACGCCGACCTGGACACCCGTATCAACCAAGCCATTCCCACCACCGCCACCGCCACCGCCACCACCTTTTGCCGGAGGCGGTGGCGGTGGCTGATTGACCGCCTCGTACTTGATGTAGTACGGAACCGGCTTGTTCTTATCGAAGCCGAGCGCCGAACCGATAGCGCCGGGGTTGATCTTCACGCCCTTCACCTGAAGTATGTCAATACTGGCCGTGCCGCCCGTGACATCGACCTTCGCGCCCTTCTTGAGCGTTACCCCGTCAATCACCGCTGTCCCGTTAACACCTGTAATGGTCAGGTGTTTGCCCGCGGCAGGAATCACGTTGTCGATATAGGCGGTGCCATGGATATTGGTGACGCTCAGACGCTTGCCGGGCGCCACCGTCGCGCCGTCGATCGTGGCCGTCCCATGAACGTTGCTAATCGTCAGCGTCCGGCCCTTCGCCACGCTCATATTGTCGATCATCGCTGTGCCGTGGACATTGGAGATGGTGAGCGACTTGCCCGGCGCGGGAATCACATTCTCAATGATCGCCGTCCCGTGGACGTTCCTGATTTCCAGCGTCTTGCCGGGGGCGACGGTGACGCCGTCGATCGTGGCCGTTCCATGGACCGCACCGATAGAGAGCGTCTTGCCACGCGCGGCCACGACATTATCAATCGTGGCCGTGCCATGGACACCGCTGATGGTGAGGGTCTTGCCAGGTGAGACACTGACGCCGTTAATTTCAGCATTACCCGCGACCTGGACCGTCGTTCCTTTGGGCACTGTGATGCTATGCACAGTGGCGGTCTCAACGTTAAGCGTCGTGCCCTTCGGCAAGATGATATGCGCGACCTTGGCATCTGCCGTGATCGTCACACTTTCTTTGGGGGGCATCGTCACCGTGCCAACGCGCACTGTGCCGTCAACGGTGACGATCGTGCCCGTCTTAACAATGGCCTTGTTTACGTTGGCCGTCGCGTCGATAGCTTTATCGGCGGTCACGCCGTCAGCTACATGCGCGCCCGTAATCTGCGCGATCATATGGCCGATAGCGTCTTTGAGTGGATTAAGGGCGCCATCGGCGATCAAGACACTGCCCACCGTGGCGACCGCGCTGATCGCCAACACGGGAATCAGCGCGGGTGCGAACGTCGTCGTCGTCGGAATAACGCGCGGGATCGCCGCCAGTTCAGTCTCATACGTTCCAAGCGTCTTCTCTGCTGTCAGGGGGAGGAACTCCGGCACGGTGATTGGGTTGGGCGTCACAGCCAGGCCAGGAACGATAGCGCCAGGGATACGTGCGATGTTCAGCAGATACGCATCCTTGAAACCACTGGCCGTCACAGCGGTAAAAGCGGCCGTCGTCATGACCTCTTTAGGGATGCTATTGAGGGCGTCAGCCGCCTTCGCCGCCTGGATGCCCTCATCCGCTAACGCGCCCGCCGACTCCGACACGTCGCCCAGGAAGGTACTCTTGAGAAACTGGCCCAATTGGGTATGGGCCAGCTTCAAGCCCACGAACAACAGCGTACCACCGATCAGGATAGGCCGCCACGTTGCTTGCAGGAAGTTACCCAGCCCCCCGAACGCGCCGAGCGCGCTATTGGCCCCGGCCACCATGCCCGTGAGGGCCGTTGCCATGTCCGTCACGACCGGCAGCAGGTTGGTCCCGACCGTTTCGCGCAGATTCTCCAGGCTCTTGTTGAAGGCCAGGAACTTTCCTTGCGCCGTGCCCGCTTGCGCGTCAGCCGCGCCCGCCAGTCCGCTGTTCTCAATCGCCGCCGTAATCATCTTGAAGCGCGCCGTCGGGTCTTGCGTGTAGGCCAGTTGCTTCGAGAGGCGCTGCTGCTCCACCATCGACAGGTTGAGCAGGCGCAAGCTACGGCCCGAACGCTCGCCGCCCGCCGTCAGCGAAGAGATAGCGGTCATGAGGTCGCCGCCCATGGCGTGCGCCAGATCCTCCACGCCCTTGCGGTTGTCGAGGATCACCTTGGGGTCGATGCCGAGCGCCGCGCCTTTGGCCACGGCGGCCTTGACCTCGGCCACGCCCTGCCCGTAGTGTGCCCAGCCCGCCGCGCCTGCCTCAATCGCCTCGTTGGTCTGCTTGGCGATCTCTGGCGTGCGCTTCAAGGCGTTGTTCAGTTGAGCCGTGGCCTGCTCGCCGGCCATGGCGTCCTTGACCGATTCCTTCAAGAAACTGAGGCCCGCGAATCCAGCCGTTAAGCCGAGTCCGCCCACGAGCGCCAGCTTCATGCCGCCGATGGAGCGTGTGAAGTCGGCGGCGGCGTCGCGCGCCATGTAGAGCTTGGCGACACTCTCGCCCGACTCGATGCCCAGTAGACCTACGGAATCGGCGGCGATGCGCACGGCTTCGCCCATATTGCGCGCTTCGGTCTCTATTTTCTTTTCGGCGCTGCTCAGTTTCTCCGTTTCCGTCGTGGCTTTGCTCGTGCCGCCGGCGAGCGCCGCAAGCTCGGCCGATGACTCCTTGAGCGCGTCGTTCAGGCTCTTGTTCTGCCCCTTGATCTCGACCATTATATCGGAGGTTGCAGTGGCCATGAGTTAGCCCTCCATCTTCGGGAAAGCCGCCATGTCATCGAAGGCCAGCACGGTGAAAAATGGCCCGCTACGCACCGTGCCATCATCGAGGCGCTGCTCAATCCTCGTCTTGCCGAGTTCACCGAACAGGCGCTGCATAGCTGTTACCGCGTCCGCGCTCTTCTGCAGCAACCTGTCGTTATGCGCACGGAGAAGGGCGTTTTCGGCCTTGAGCGCGGCGTTCTCACGCACGATGGACTCGGCGTCGCGTCTACCTAGTTTCATATGGGGCACCCTTCCTGCTTTAGGCCGCGCCAACGGTTCACTATCACGGTATGGATGATCAGGCTAGCCCGATCAGGTCTTGCGATGGTCTCTGCCCATCGCCTACAGTAAGCAAGCACAAAGACGTGCACGCTAGCCTCTATCTATTCTGGCACCCTCGGCGGCTTCAGCCCGGCCTCACCGAGGGCTTTTTCATGCCTACGCCGCCCCTGCACGCGATGACGTCTACAGACAATCACTCTGCGTGCCGATACATAGACTAAGCAAGTTAGCGGTGGTTAGGGCTGTCCACCGCTGGCAAGCCACAAGAGAGCCGATGAGGGGATGTTGATCCTTCCCTTCTCATCGGCTCTCTTGCCATGCGAGGCTTCTTTACGCCGCGCCGTCGGGCGCACTCACGGTCCGGGCGCGAATGAAGGCCGCGACACTCTCGAAGCCGGCCGCGCGAGCTTGGCGCTCGAGCCGGGCGCGCTCCTCGGCGCTCAGGCACACCTGCAACTTGATATCACGCCGCGGGGCCAGAGGCTTTGTCCCCGGCTTACGCGGTTCCCACACAAGCACCTCTGGCATGTGACCCTCCCGCCCTTCCTGAACAATGCTGCACACAAAAAAGGGCGGGGCCGCGATCGCGGCCCCGCCCTTCAGTGACTTTTTTACTGTATGTATTCTAACAGGCTTGTTTACGTAACACAACGGGTTTGTCAACATAATTAAGCGCGTCCACGACAGTCTCTTCGCGCAAGCCGGTCCAGATGACGAGCTGCGCGACGCCCGCCCGCCGGCGGTTGCAGACGGTCGCCGGCGAGATACCCAGCGCGGCCGCCGCGTCCCGCGTCGTCATCCGCGCGGGGCCGACACAGCAGCGCTCGACACAGGCGGCCAGGGCCGGGTACTCATCGCCCAGGCGCGTGAGTCCATCGCCGAGCGTGAGTCCATCGCCGGGTACGGATGTCCGCTCCGCACGGGCGCGTCGACCATCGAGATAGGACACGAAGCGCTCAGTGAGAGCCGGCGCGCCATCATCGGCGAGGCGCCCCCGGCTATGCAGGGCGCTGTAATCGTCGGGGCTGGTAGTGGTCATTAGGGGGGCCTCCGTCACATCACAAACTCTTGATGCAAGCGTATATGCGGCGTTATAGATCATGTAGCGTGTAGAGCCTGTCCGGTCCAGTCGTGCGCGGCGACACGACTGGATGGCTTCCGCCGGGCTCGAACCGACGCCTCCGCGCGGTAACGCGGCGCTCTCCCATCTGAGCTAGGAAGCCATACCCAAGTATCACGCGCTCCTTTGCCGCGCGCTGGCCTGGGGCGCGCACGAGCGGATTGTGTCGATGGCTTGGTTAAGAGCAACCGCCGCCGCGTGCTCGCCGCCGGCGTCAGGGTGTGCGAGCTTCTGAGCCGCGCGGTAGACTGCTTCCGCCGCCCACAGCGGGGCATCCGGCACGAGATGGAGCGTCCCATAGGCGTCGCTCAATGGGCTCGTTTGTGGCGTCCGTGGCGCGTCCTGGCGCTGGGAGGACTGCTGGCGCTGCTGCTCGTGCGACGCGTCATAGTCACGCCAGGTCACGGCGTCCCGCTCGAACAGGCGCGCGCACCAGGCGCGCAGCGCGGCCCGCTGCCACACCGGAAGCACCCATGCCTTTGAATCGGGTAGCCATTCCGCGCCGCTCGAGCGCGGGAACTGTTGCCTGAATGATGCTTTGACGTAGGTGAAGTCGTCGCCACCAAACACGCGCCAGGCGACGAGAAAGTAATTGTCATCCTCTTGGATCTCAACGCGAACCCTCGATCGTCCGAGTGCCATGGGGCACCTCCTACGCCGTTGCGGCGTGATCAGAATAAGGCAACTCCTCGACAAGAGTCCTACTTGTTCTGTGTAGTAGAGATGGTTGCTTGCAGGCATCGCAGCAGACGCCCAGCGGCGTCCAGACGCCACACCAGATACACGACTCAATCAAGGTCGGTGGCGTTGCCGGCCCTACGATGTAGTCGCCATCGTCGCCGCTCACCAGGACAGCGGCTGCCGGCGGCGGCGCGAGCGCCTCGTCAATCAGGTCGCTATCATCGACCGGCGGGGGGACATACGGGGGGATCTTGGTATCGTGGAAGCGCTCCGCGCACGCCGCGCAGATCCACAGCCACTCGCCGGCGCTGTCCGGCGTTTCCCGTAGCCGCCAGGTCCGGCCGTTGCAGTGCCGGCACGCCTGAGGGTGCTCCTCGTGCGAGAAACACTCTGTAGGAGCGCCTGAGCGATGCTGGGCCGCCGGCGGCGCGCTCGGCGACGTCAGCAGCGCGAGTAACGCGACCTTGTGCTCACGCAGTGAGGCGCGATCGGCGTCGGTCATGATGCCGGCCGGCGCACGGTAGCGGATGCGTCCATCTTCATCAGTGAGTACGATGCCGCGCTGCCGGAAGTCGGCCATAAGCTCGATTGCAGTCATTTTCCCTCCACAAATCACCTAGAAGGGCGTTTACTAGGTGAATGTGGTGAATGTGGTGAATGTTTCGCCAGCTATTCCCACACGCGAAATGGTGTTGGTTATCGCTTTTCGCGCGTAGTAAGGTATAAAAACATTCACCACATTCACCACATTCACCCGGCCCTACCCCCATGTGTTCATCGTGCTAGATAAGGCCGTCATCAAACTCTGGCTGCGCGGCTGTGTCCTCAGTGGGACGAATGGAAACAAGTTGCCATTGAGTGGCACTCTTCTTTTTTCCTGCTAGCGCGATGCGGTAATTTCCTATCACTCGATCGCGTAGCTTCATGAGGTGCTTCCCAAACACGATCCTTTGCGAACGGTCGCCGCCGCGTCCTAACTCGATGCCGTCCATGGCTTCGGCTAGAGGAAACAGATCGACTGCCCCGACGTCGTGGCTTTGAAACTTCTCCCACCATTGGGCGACGAACTGGCGCCACACTTCGGTCTCGCGGTCCGCTACTTCGTAGAACGCATCAAGGTTTTGTAGAAAGCCCGTGATACCGGCCGTGGTGAGGATGCCCCCGAGCACGCGCGACCAGCTCTCAAAGCTGCCGAGCGTCGTTGAGCCAT
>JAABUL010004774.1_pt1 | contig 17683 bp, 18 predicted proteins | sample 5559151 | NCBI WGS metagenome assembly JAABUL01 (sample SAMN10711876, study PRJNA513368) | rock metagenome | isolation source: Antarctica rocks | place: Antarctica: Victoria Land, Pudding Butte sud | reverse complement strand
TTCCACCGTGATGACGCCCTCGTTGCCGACCTTCTGCATCGCCTGGGCGATCATGTCGCCGATCGACTTGTCGCCGTTGGACGAGATGGTGCCGACCTGGGCGACCTCGTCCGAGGAGGCGATCTTCTTGGCGCGCGCCTTGATGTCCTTGATGGCCGCCTCGACCGCGAGGTCGACGCCGCGCTTCAGGTCCATCGGATTGATGCCGGCCGCGACATATTTGGCGCCCTCGCGGACGATGGCCTGGGCCAGGACCGTCGCCGTGGTGGTGCCGTCGCCGGCCTTGTCGTTGGTCTTCGAGGCCACTTCGCGCACCATCTGGGCGCCCATGTTCTCGAACTTGTCCTCGAGTTCGATTTCCTTGGCGACCGTCACACCGTCCTTGGTGATGCGGGGCGCGCCGAAGGACTTGTCGAGCACGACGTTGCGGCCCTTGGGACCGAGCGTGACCTTGACGGCATCGGCGAGGATGTCGACGCCGCGCAGCATCTTGGCGCGGGCATCGGCAGCGAAACGTACGTCTTTAGCAGCCATGGGCTTGAACTCCTGGATGTGGGTGGCAAAGCGTCGGGGGTGAACCGGGCGCGCGTCGTGCTGTCGCCGTTACGCGCCAGTTGAATCGGCTCAGCCCACGACCCCCATGATGTCGCTCTCCTTCATGATGAGGAGATCTTCGCCGTCGATCTTGACCTCGGTGCCCGACCACTTGCCGAACAGCACCTTGTCTCCGGCCTTGACGTCGAGCGGGGTGAGCTTGCCGCTATCGTCGCGGCCGCCAGGTCCCGCGGCGATGATCTCGCCTTCCTGGGGCTTCTCCTTGACGGTGTCCGGGATGATGATACCGCCCTTGGTCTTCTCTTCGCCTTCGAGGCGCTTGACGACCACGCGGTCGTGCAGGGGACGGAATTTCATTGCGACCTTCCTGTTGGTGAGTCCGGGTCACCGTGCGACACGGCCGTCCGGCGGACTTGAGTTTGGCGCGCCTGCTAGCACTGACCATCGAGGAGTGCCAGGCGCGGCGCCCAGTTATGCCGCACCTCGTGCGGTGTCAATCCCACGAGGTCCATCGCTTCCCCGCGAATCAGGTCCGACGAGGATCGGAAACGCAGCGGCCATGCAGAGGCTGCGAGGCCGACCGCCATTGTTCTCGTGCTTCCCGCCTCCATCTGCTGTCTTCTGCCGGCCAGTATCTCGCGCTCGTGGCCCCAAGCGGCCGGCTTGCTCCATGTGAGGATCCCATGAGCGTTTTGACCGAGATCTTCGGTACGGGCTCCGCCTTGAACTGGTGGCAGGAATGCGCGCGGGCGGTCGTCATTCTCTTCTATGGCCTCGCCCTGGTCCGCGTCGCGGGTCGGCGCGTGTTCGGCAAATATTCCGCACTCGACATCATCGTTTCCATCATCGTCGGATCCAATCTGAGCCGAGCCTTGACCGGGAACGCTCCATTGCTGGGCACTCTGCTCGCGACCACGTTGCTCATGATGCTGCATTGGGTTCTGGCCCAGATGGCGGCTCGGTCGCCCCGGATCTCGGAACTTCTCGAAGGAGCCCAGATCGTGCTGGCGCGCGATGGCAGGGTCGACCCTGCGCGGCTCAAGAAGGAATCGATCAGCCAGGCCGACCTGAACGAGGCCTTGCGGCAGCAGAGTCTCGAACATGTCGGGCATGCTCGTTTGATCTCGCTCGAGCCGAGCGGCAAGATCACGGTGCTGAAGGCTCACTAGCGATCGACACCGACGCGTGAAGCGACACGCGGGAAGCCGCGCCGATCGGTCCGCAACGCTCGGGGTCGCAGATGTGGCGCATCGCTCGCCCGGCCCCTCGGTTCGGCCGTGCCTGCCTGTCCTGCTTCCGAGACGAGGGGCCGCTCCATCGGGGGTGGCCTGACGGCTTTGGTCGGAACGCAAAATCTGATACTGGGGGCCGCCTGACGCCACCCGGAGCCGCACCTGCCTCGTTCCACGCTCCATCGCGTCGCGAACCGCGTCGCGCTGCCCCGCCGGGACCACTGCCCGTGCTGAAGCGCGCCGACCGCCGCGGGCCCGGCCTGTCGCCGCTCCGGCTGCCGCACCCCTCGGTCAGTCGGCTCAGCCTCGTGCTGGGAGCTTGCGGCCTCGCCTTCGTCCTCGGCACCTCCAGCTTCATTGCGCTGCACGAGCGCGAGGTCATGGTCCGCGAGGCCCGCAACGGTGCTCAGGGCGTGGCCTTCTCGCTGTCCGACCATGCGGCGCGGCTCTTCGAGGTGGCGGATCTCGCATTGCGCACGACCATGATGACGGTCGGCGGCGACGATTGGGCCACGGTCGAGGCCTCGCGTCCCCACTGGGCCGAGATGCGGGCCATCGCGCAAGCCCTGCCCCATGTGACCGACCTCTGGCTCAACGACGCAACCGGACGGCTGAGGTTGACCTCCGCGGCATTTCCCACCCCGGAATCGAATGTCGCCGACCGCCCTGCCTTCGCGGCGGTCCGGAACGGCGACCCCGGTCTCGTGATCGGCGATCCGCTGCTCGGCCGCGTCACCGCCGTCCCCACATTCCTGATCGCGCGGCGGCTCGAAGACGCAGGGGGCCAGTTCAAGGGCATGGTGTCGGCCACGGCCGACCTCGACTATTTCAGAACCTATTGGCGCCGGCTCGACCTCCCCAACGGCGAGGAGGTCGCGATCGTGCGGCCCGCCAACGGCCGCGTGCTGGTCCGGTCGTCGGACGGCAGTGCCGACCTGCTCGGCCCCTGCGACATGGCCCTGCAGGTGGCGATCACCACCTCCGCGGCGGCAGGCCGTTACGAGCCGGCACCGCACCGGTCCGGACATTACCATCAGATCGGCAACCTGCCGCTCTATCTCACGGTGTCGTTTTCCGACGACAAGCTCGAGCAGGACTGGCGGACCTGGTTGTGGACCTTTCTCCTGTTCCCTCTCTCGGCCGTCGTGGCGCTCGGCGCCATCATGGCGCTGGCCCGCCGCCAGAGCCGCGTCGAGGCGCTGGCGAGCCGCGAGGTGTTCCGGGCCAGAGCGCAGCTCGCGACGGCGAACCGGCAGCTCGAGCAGCGCGTGGCCGAGCGCACGGCGGACCTCAAGGAAACCAACGCGGAAATCCAGCGCTTCGCCTATATCGTGAGCCACGACCTCAGGGCGCCGCTCGTCAACATCACGGGGTTCACGTCCGAGCTGCAGCGGCTCCGCGCCGGCATCTTCCCGGAACCGGAGGCCGGCGCCGCAGCCGGCCCCTCCGGGCCGCTGCGCGACGACTTCGACGAGGCGATCGGCTTCATCAAGTCCTCGATCGACAAGATGGACCGGCTCATCAATGCCATCCTGCTCCTGGCCCGCCAGGGCAGCAGGGTCTTCACTCCCGAACCGGTCGACACCGAGGCCCTGATGCGCTCCATAGCGGACGGCGTCGCTCACCGGGTCCAGGCCGCCGGCGCCACCATTGCGATCGGACCGCTTCCCCGGCTCGTGATCGACCGCATCGCGGCCGAGCAGGTCTTCTCGAACCTCGTCGACAATGCCGTGAAATACCTGCGGCCCGACGTGCCCGGCGCGATCGCGGTCTCGGCCGCGGTGGAGGGCGGCCGCGCCGTGTTCCGCGTGGCCGACAACGGACGCGGCATCGACCCCCGCGACCGCGCCCGCGTGTTCGAGCTGTTTCGACGCTCCGGCCGGCAGAACCAGCCCGGCGACGGCATCGGGCTCGCCCATGTGAGGACGCTCGTGCGCCAGCTGGGCGGGACCATCTCGCTGGATTCGACCCTCGGCCAGGGCAGCACCTTCACGGTGGTGCTGCCGCTCGCGCCCGACGGAGCAAAGCCATGATAGCGCTCACCCAGGCCGTGACCATCGTCATGATCGAGGACGACGCCGGTCACGCCCGGCTCATCGAGAAGAACATCCGGAGGGCCGGCGTCGGCAATGCGATCCTGCATCTCCGCGACGGCACCAGTGCGATCGACTTCCTGTTCGGACCACAGGCCCGCGACAGGCGCGGCGAGCACATGCCGTTCATGATCCTGCTCGACCTCAACCTGCCCGACATGAGCGGCGCCGACATCCTGAGGCGCGTGAAAGGCGACGACATGCTGCGGCGCGCCCCGGTGATCGTGCTGACCACCACGGACGACAAGGCCGAGATCGACCGCTGCTACGACCTCGGTTGCAATGTTTACATCACGAAGCCCCTGATCTATCAGAACTTCGCCGAGGCGATCCGGCAGTTGGGGCTGTTCCTGTCCGTGATCCAGATCCCCGAGCAGGTTTAGCGTGACGGGCCACAGCCTGCTCTACATCGACGATGATCCCGGCCTCGCCCGGTTCGTCCAGCGTCAACTCGGGCGCCTCGGCTACCGCGTCGAGGTCGTGGCGGATGGGGATGTCGGGCTGGCCCGCTTGGCCGAAGGCGGCTTCGACGCCGTGGCGCTCGATCATCACATGCCGGGGCGCGATGGGCTCGACATCCTCGACGCCATCCGGGCCTTGCCGAACCCGCCGCCCGTCATCTTCGTGACCGGCACCAGCGAGAGTCGCGTCGCGGTCGCGGCCCTCAAGGCCGGCGCCGCCGACTACGTTGTCAAGGATGTCGGCGGGGAGTTCGTGGAACTGCTCGAGGCCGCGATCCGATCCTCGGTCGCGAGCGTCAGTCTCAGGCGGGAGAAGGAGGCGGCGGACCGCGCCATCGTCGAGGCGCGCGATCGCTTCGAGGCCTTGGCGGCAGAGCGTCAGGTGCTGATGCGCGAGGTCAACCACCGGGTCGGCAACAGCCTGCAGCTGGTCGCGGCATTCCTGCATCTCCAGGCCAATGGATCGGCCGCGGCCGAGACCCGGGATGCCTTGCTTGACGCCAATCGCCGCGTGCTGGCCGTCGCCCAGGTGCATCGCCGGCTCTACACGTCCGACGACGTCAAGACCGTGGCGCTCGACGCCTATCTGGCCGGCCTCGTCGACGACCTGCGCGAGTCCAACGACGCCGAGGGGATCGGCGCTTCCATGTCGCTCGAGGCCGTGCCGGTGATGATCGACGCAGACAGCGCCGTGACCATCGGCGTGATCGTCACGGAACTCGTCATCAATGCCCTCAAATACGCCTATCCGGGCGGCAGCGGGCCGGTGCGGGTCAAGCTCGAAGCCGATGACGGTGCCTGGCGCTATCGTCTAGTCGTCGAGGACGACGGCGTGGGCAAGGCGGAGATCGCCGGCCAGCCCGAACGCGCCCAGGCGTCGAGCGGGATCGGCCGCACCATCATAAAGGCCATGGCGTCGAAGCTCGGCACCAACGTCCACTACGACGGTGCGACATCCGGGACCAGGGCCGTCATGCGCTTCACGGTCACGGAACCGCAGCTATCGCGTCCGCCCGGCAGCGCTGCCGCCTGAGGCACGCCCCGGACCCGACGGATGGAATGTGCATAACCTTAAACCCGTCCTCAGCATTGTCATGATCTTCTGCGAGCCCGGCACCGGGCGGCATCCAGCATGGGTGGCGAGTGTCGGTCGGCGGGAGTTCGAACATGGCGGGCGGCTGCACTGAGGGGATCGACACGGGCTTCGTGTCGCTGGGCTATGCCAAGGTCGCCGTCCTCGGGGTCGTCCAAGGCCTGACCGAATTGATGCCCATCTCGTCGACCGCCCATATGCGGATCGTGCCGGCGATGCTCGGCTGGCAGGATCCGGGATCGGCCTTCTCGGCCGCCATGCAATTGGCGGCCTTGGCGGCCGTGGTGAGCTATTTCTGGCGCGACATCAGCGGCATCGGCGGGGGTGCGGTCCGGGCCGCGTTGACGGGCCGATACGGCGCCTGGGACTTCCGCTTCGTGATCTGGGTGGTGCTGGCCACGGTGCCGATCGCGATCGCGGGACTGCTTTTGTCGTCGCGCCTCAACGCCTGCGGTTCGCCCCTGCGCGGCCTGCAGGTGGTGGGCGCCGCCTGCCTCGCCATGGCGGCACTGCTGGCCATCGCCGAACTCTACTGCCGTCACCGCCGCGTGCTGGGCGACATGACGCTGATGGACGCCATGGTGGTGGGCATCGCGCAGGTCGGCGCCCTGATTCCCGGGGTGTCGCGCTCGGGCTCGACCCTCACGGCCGCGCTGTTCCTCGATCTGAAGCGCGAAGAGGCGGCCCGCTTCTCGTTCCTGCTCGGCATTCCGGCGATCGCGCTGGCCGGCCTCAAGGAACTCTACGAACTTTATAAAGCGCATCTCGACGCCGCAGGCTGGTCGATCCTGGCCGTGGGCCTCGTGGTGGGCTCGATCTCGGCTTTCGTGGCGATCGCGCTGCTGCTGCGGATCCTGGAGCGGTTTTCCACCTGGCCCTTCGTGATCTACCGCGCCGTCATCGGCGTGGTGATCCTCTACGGCGCCGCCACAGGCTGGCTCGCCTGAGCTATCGCACGCCGCCGCCGCGCGGAGAGGCCGGTGTCGTCGGGCGGCGAGGCGGTCGATCGGCCGATGTGATCCTGCCGCAGCAAGGCCCCGCAGGCCGATGTCAAAGCATTCCCGAGTCCGCAGACGGTCCGCCTCGTCACCCCACGACGCGCGTCGGCTCCCGCCGACGCAGCACGGCGTCGAGCTTGCCGAGTTCGAGCGGCTTCGTGGTGACGGCGTCCATGCCGGCCGCGAGGCAGCGGTCATGGTCTTCCTTGAACGCATGCGCGGTCAGGGCCACGATCCGCACCGGCGGCTTGTCCTCGGCGGCCTCGGCGTGACGAAGCCGCCGCGTCGCCTCGAGGCCGTCGAGAATCGGCATGGAGACATCCATCACGATGGTGTCGAAGCGTGGAGTCTCGCCCCGCATGGCGGCGAGCGCCAGGCTCAGGGCCGACTGACCGTCCGAGGCATGCACCACCTGGGCGCCGAGCCGGCCGAGGAAGTTCATCGCGACCAGCGTGTTGATCTCGTTGTCCTCGGCCAGCAGGACCCGGAACGACCCGGAGGCATTCGGCGGATGCGGCGCTGGCGAGAGGCGCAGCGCGCTCGGCGGAGGCGCCCCGGCGAGCCGCGCCAGCAGCGAAGCGGCCCGCACCGGCTTCACCAGCCAGCCCTCGTAGCCCGACACGAGTTTCTGGCCGAAGGCGCGCCGCTCGAAAGGCGAGAACAGCAGGAACGAGCGCGCGACGCCCGCCTCGCGGGCCGCCTCGGCCAGCCGCTCGGCCGCCGCTTCGCCGAGCGCGCAATCCACCAGAACCAGGCTCGGCACGTTGCGGCCCCTGAGCAGGGTCAAGGCCCTGTCGACCCGGTCCGCCACCACGACGTCGGCGCCATGGCGTTCGAGCAGGGCCGCCAGATAGGGCGCCTGGAAAGCCGACCGCGCGGCGACCAGCACGGTTCGGCCAGCCAGGTCGGGCCGGGGCGCTGAGGCAGGACCGCGGCCGGGCGGCAGCGCGACGTCGAAGCCGAACACGGAGCCGCCACCGGCCCGGTCCACGAGACGGAGACTACCCCCCATGAGGTCGACGATGCGGCGCGAGATGGCGAGGCCGAGCCCGGTGCCGCCGTGCTGGCGCGTGGTCGTGCCGTCGGCCTGCTCGAATTCCCGGAAGATCGCTTCCCGCCGCTCGGGGCGCACGCCCGGGCCGGTGTCCGAGACCGCGAAGCGCAGGCACCCGCCGGGCACCGTCTCGACCGATACGCCGACGCCGCCCTCGGCCGTGAACTTGACGGCATTGCCGGCGAGGTTGGTGAGCACCTGACGCAGCCGCACCGGGTCGCCCACCACGATGGCCGGGAGGTCGGGCGCGAGATAGGCCGCGATTTCGAGCCCCTTGTCCTGGGCGCGCGGCGCCAGAAGCTCCACCACGCCTTCGACGAGGGCCGCGAGGTCGAAGGGCTCGGCTGCGAGTTCGAGCTTGCCGGCCTCGATGCGGGAAAAGTCGAGGATCTCATCGATCAGGGTGGCGAGCGCCCGGCCCGAGGTCTTCACGGCCTCGACATAGGCCAGCTGTTCGCGGTCGAGCGGGGTGTCGGCCAGGAGTTCGGCCATCCCCAGGATGCCGTTCAGCGGCGTGCGGACCTCGTGGCTCACGGTGGCGAGGAAGCGCGACTTGGCCTCGCTGGCGGCTTCGGCCTTCTGACGACCCTCGACGGCGTCGCGCACTTCCCAGATCTCGTCGCCGAGCGTCTCGTGGCGGTCGCGCAGGCGCGCGAGATGCCGGGCGAGCCGGAAGCGATCGGCCGCCACGAGACCGGCCATTGCGAGGGATCCGCCACCGAGGATCCAGGACCAGTCGAGCATCGGCACCCTGCGGGCCTACGGCGGCCCCATCGCCCCCGCGCTCCGACCATGCCGGACGGCTCTTGCCACGGCTTTGCGCCGATGCCGGCGGATTCGGTATATTCCGGTTAAGGTTCGACCGTTTCCGCAGGGTCGGGGAGGCAGCCGCTCGGCTGCGCTTGCATTTTGCGGCGCGCCGGCGCTTGTGCGGTGCTTTTTGCAGGCGCGTGTCCGCAGCAGCATGACATGCGGCGGCCAGTGGGGGAGCGGGGCATGCGGCGAGCCACGGTGGAGCGCAAGACCAACGAGACCTCCGTCAGGGTCGAGCTCGACCTCGACGGATCCGGCGAGGCCGAGATCGCGACCGGGATCGGCTTCTTCGACCACATGCTCGACCAGATCGCCCGCCACGCGCTGTTCGACCTCAAGGTCGAGGCCAAGGGCGACCTCCAGATCGACGACCACCACACGGTCGAGGACACCGGGATCGCGCTCGGCCAGGCGCTTCGGGAGGCGCTCGGCGACAAGCGCGGCATCGCGCGCTACGCCGACTGCCACCTCGCCATGGACGAGGCCCTGACCCGCGTGGCGCTGGATTTCTCGGGCCGGCCCTTCCTGGTGTTCCGCACGCGGTTCTCGAGCCCCGGGATCGGCACCTTCGACACCCAGCTGGTGCGCGAGTTCTTCCAGGCCCTGGCCATCAACGCCGCCATGACGCTGCATGTCGAGACGCTCTACGGCGCCAACGACCACCACATCGCCGAGAGCTGCTTCAAGGGCGTGGCCCGGGCGCTGCGCCAGGCCGTGGCGCTCGACGACCGCATCCGCGACCGCATTCCCTCGACCAAGGGCTCGCTTTCGGGCTGAGCGGGAGCGGCGCCAGTGCCCGCACCACCTCGGAAACTCCGCTTCTTCATCCCGGTCCCTTGCGGCCAAGGGTCCCCACGGGAATAATCGCTTCGAACCACGGGCTTCGCCACAGGGCAAGATTCGGATAGAGCGAAGCCGCTATTCCGTGGGAGCCCTAAGCTCGGGCGCGAAGGAGTCCCCGACCATGTCCACCACCCTGCCCCGCCCGGCCTATGGCGACATGTTCGGCCCCACGGCGGGCGACCGGCTCAGGCTGGCCGACACGGCGGTGGTCATCGAGGTCGAGCGCGACTTCACGATCTACGGCGAGGAGGTGAAGTTCGGTGGCGGCAAGGTGATCCGCGACGGCATGGGGCAGTCGCAGACGAGCCGGGCCGGCGGCGCCCTCGACACCATCATCACCAATGCGGTGGTGCTCGACCATTGGGGCATCGTCAAGGGCGACGTGGGCCTGAAGGACGGGCGCATCGTCGGGGTGGGGAAGGCCGGCAACCCCGAGATCCAGCCCGGCGTGACGCTGGTCATCGGCCCCGGCACCGAGGTGATCGCCGGCGAAGGCAAGATCCTCACGGCCGGCGGCTTCGACACCCACATCCACTTCATCTGCCCGCAGCAGATCGAGGAGGCGCTGATGTCGGGCGTCACCTCGATGCTGGGCGGCGGCACCGGGCCCGCCACCGGCACCTTCGCCACAACCTGCACGCCCGGCCCCTGGCACATCGCCCGCATGATCGAGGCGGCCGACGCCTTCCCGATGAACCTCGGTTTCGCCGGCAAGGGCAATGCCTCGACCCCGGCCGGACTCGTCGAGCAGGTCGAGGCCGGCGCCTGCGCCTTGAAGCTGCACGAGGACTGGGGCACGACGCCCGCCGCCATCGACAATTGCCTCTCGGTCGCCGACGACCACGACGTCCAGGTGATGATCCACTCGGACACGCTGAACGAATCGGGCTTCGTGGAAGACACGATCGCGGCCTTCAAGGGCCGCACCATCCACGCCTTCCACACCGAGGGGGCGGGCGGCGGCCACGCGCCCGACATCATGCGGGTGGCGGGGCTCGACAACGTGCTGCCCTCCTCGACCAACCCGACCCGGCCCTTCACGGTCAACACGCTCGACGAGCACCTCGACATGCTGATGGTGTGCCACCACTTGGACGGCGCCATCCCCGAGGACCTGGCCTTCGCGGAATCGCGGATCAGGAAAGAGACCATCGCGGCCGAGGACATCCTGCACGACCTCGGCGCCCTCTCGATGATGTCGTCGGACAGCCAGGCCATGGGCCGGGTCGGCGAGGTCATCATCCGCACCTGGCAGACGGCCGACAAGATGAAGCGCCAGCGCGGGGCGCTGCCGGAGGAGCGCGGCGACAACGACAATGCGCGGGTCAAGCGCTACGTCGCCAAATACACCATCAACCCGGCGATCGCCCATGGCGTGTCGCGGCACATCGGCTCGATCGAGCCCGGCAAGCTCGCCGACCTCGTGCTGTGGACACCGGCCTTCTTCGGCGTGAAGCCCGCCCTCGTCATCAAGGGCGGCATGATCGCGGCTGCCCCGATGGGCGACCCCAACGCCTCCATCCCGACCCCGCAGCCCGTGCATTACCGGCCGATGTTCGGGGCCTATGGCGGGGCGATCGCGGCCACCAGCATGACCTTCGTGTCCGGCACGTCGCTCGCCAAGGGCCTAGCGGCGGCGCTACGGGTGTCCAAACCTTTGGTGGCCGTGGAGAACACGCGGGGCGGCCTGCGCAAGTCCAGCATGGTGCACAACGGCGCCACGCCGGACCTCGAGATCGACCCCGAGACCTACGCGGTGGTGGCGGACGGCGTGCTGCTGACCTGCGCGCCGGCCGACGTGCTGCCCATGGCGCAGCGGTACTTCCTGTTTTGAAGGGGCGACTTCCCTTCTCCCGCCTGCGGGAGAAGGTGCCGCGGCGAAGCCGAGGCGGATGAGGGTGCCATCACGTGTCGCGATACGGCCGTCGTCGCGACGGATGCACCACCGCGACGATGCGGACAAGCTTCGCGTCGGCGTCAACGCTGTTAAACAGCAGGTAGCCGTAGCCCGGCACCACGGCCTTGCGGACACCTGCGACGTCCTGCCTGCGGCCGCTTTCAGGATGGTCGCCGAGCATATGCGCCGCGGCTTCCACGACATCTGCCACCGCGGCGGCTGCTCGCGGATTGCGCTCGCCGACATAGTCGACGATCAGGCCGATTTGGGTCAGGCGCGGCGCGTGAACTCGACCTTCACCGCCGGAAGCGGGCGAAGGCGGCTCGGACTTCCTCGTCGCTGGCGATCTCGCCCTGTCGGAGGTCGTCGAGCCCTTGCAGGACGACATCCCGGTTTGCGGGATCGATCGCCTCGGGCGGCCGATCATCGACGTGTCGCGACCCGTGCTGGGAGGGCAGCGGCTGGTCAGAAACTCGGTTGAGAGGCGTGGTGCGACGGCGCGGCGTTCTCATGTCGCAGATCATAGGCCAGCCCGGTCCGTCGTGGAAGGCGGCGGGCACATCGACGCCTTCAGGCCGACAGCCGCTCCAGTTCGGCCTCGAAGGCCAAGCGCCATTGTGCGGCCTCGTCGTCGGGTAGCCAGAGCACCATCTGGGGCACGATCGTCCGGTAGAGCCTGAGCTCGTTGCGATCCCAGGGCAGCACGTCGGCGGCCCGTGCCTCGGCCACGATGGCCTCGAGCCGCGCCCTGACGCGGTCGGGGTCGCCGCGGAACACGGCGGGCGGCGGCGGCTCCGCGCCGAACAGGTCGGGCTGCGCGTCGCCGAAGAGGTCGGGCTGGCTCTGTTGTCGTCCCTGCATCTAGGCCTCTCCGAAATACGCCCGTCAGCATGCCCGAGTCAGAAGGGCTGAGCGCGATCCGTCAGCGTTCTTCGCCCCCTACAGCACCTTGGCCGTCTTTGAGGCTAGGACAAGCCTATGTTGAGCCGATCGGCGGATTTTCAATGACACGTCGCGAGGGGCGCCTTAGCAAGGCAGGATGACGGCTACCCTGCTCCTGCAAACCTATGCGCGTCGCATCCGGGAGCTTCGCCGGGCCAACGCCGACGTCCCGGAAACGGCCCTGGCCCCAGCTTTCCAGCAACTGATGGAGGGGCTGCTCGCGCTCCTGCCTTTCGCAACTCGGCTGATCGTCATGCCGGAGTTTAACAACCCGGGAGTGGGACGACCAGATATTGCGCTCGTGCGGCAGGGCGAACCTCCTCGTGCCTTCGTGGAGCTCAAAGCGCCGGCGAAGTCTGCCGATCCCCACGCGGTTGCGTGGTCATGACCAGCGCCAGTTCGAGCGGTTCCAAGAATTGGCCTGCTGGGCGACCTGCAACTTCGCCGAGTTCCGTCTTTTCCTTCGAGACGACGATGTCGGCAGTGCGGCCGTGGTGCCCGAGCGCGCTCTTCGCGCTGACCAAGACGATGTGCGTGCCGACCGCGCGGTCGCCGAGCACGACGCCGCACCGTTCATTCATCTGGTCGAGTTGCTGGCTGCGGGCGCAGGTCAGGAGCCGGACGCGAGGGACGCGGAGCATCTTGCTGCGCTGATGGCTCATTCCGCCCGGCTGGTCCGCGGCATCGTGCGGGACCGGCTTGCCGAGCTTCACGCCGACCCCAATCCTCGGCATGCTCTGCTCCAGGTGAGGCAGGAATTCCGGGACGTTCTCTACGCGCACCCGGAGGCAGCAGGCTATCCCGCGATCGATTTCGATGCGCTTTTCTCTGCCGCTTTCGCACAAACGCTCGCGTTCGGCCTGTTGCTGGTCCGCGAGGCGACCGGAGAGGCGGTAGGGCGGGACGCTTGGCAGCACATGCCGGACGAGCACCCCTTGATGCGGACCGCCCTGCGGGTGCTCAGTCTTGATGAGGTCGAGCGCGATGTCGGGATCGGCTTTACAGTCATGCGCGATACCGTCAACAGTTTCGCGCCTGAGATCCTTGCGGTTCGGCCGGATGGGCGAGATCCCATCCTGTATTTCTACGAAGATTTTCTGCAGGTTTTCGATCCGCAGGCACGCGAACGCTACGGCGTTTATTATACGCCGGTCGAGGTCGTGCGGTACATGGTCGGCGCAATCGATCGGGTGTTGCGAGACCGCCTTGCACCGAAGGCCTGCGCGACCCGAGCGTAACGGTCCTCGATCCGGCGACCGGAACCGGGACCTTCCTGCTGGGAATCGCGGAGCGCGTTAGGGCTCAGGCGGAGGCCGAAGCCGGCGAAGGCATGGCGGCGCTCGCGCTGCAGGATCTCGCCAATCGGATGTTCGGCTTCGAGCTGTTGGTCGGCCCCTACGCGGTCGCGCATTACAGGCTCCACCACGCGCTGCGCAGCCCGCGGCGCGACGGCGAAGAGCCTCTGCAACTGCCGCGCCTCGGCATCTACCTCGCAGATACGCTGGCTGAGCCGGGGGCGGCCGCGCCAGCTGGCCCGCTCGGCTTCGTGTCGGAAGGCATCGCCGACGAACGCCGTGAGGCCAACCGGATCAAAACGGAGCAGCCGATCCTTGCCATCATCGGAAATCCGCCTTACCGCCGCCTGGAAGAGGGCGAGAGTTGCACGCTGGTGGGTGATTGGCTCGATGAGGTGTGGGACGACCTGAAAGCGCCGGTGCGGGATGCCGGACAGGGCAACCAGCTCAACACCTTTCCCGAACTGTCCGTCGCATTCTGGCGATGGTCGATCTGGAAGCTGTTCGAGGCCGAGAACGCACCACGGCGGGGCGTCGTCGCTTTCATCACCAACCGAAAGTTCCTGACCGGGTGGCCCTATGCGGGCCTGCGAAAGATGATGCGTGAACGCTTCGACCGCATCGAGATCATCGATCTGCGCGGCGACGTGCGGCGCGGCGAGCGGGCCGGCGTCGAACGGGACCAGGGTGTGTTCAACATTCAGGTCGGCACTGCGATTACGCTCGCCATCGCGGACGGCAGCAAGGCGGATGGGGAACTGGCCGATATTCGCTATCTCGACGCCTGGACAGAAGGCTTTTTCCCGCGCGGGGCGAAACTGGAATGGCTAATGGGTGGTGCCGACGCGGGGACGTTGCCAAACGCCCTTGTCGTGGAACGCGATCTCCTCGACGATATGCGGCCGAAACCATTCCTCAATGGAGAGTGGATGAGTCTTGCTTCCTGTTTTGTGTTTCGCAGAAGCGGTGTTCAAACAAAGCGGGATCATTTTGTATATGCTACAAACAAAGTCAAATTGATCGAAAGGATGTCAGCGTTTCGTCGAATGAGCGACGGTGACGCAGACAAGGTCTTTGCAAGTACTGACGCGAGACCCTGGAAGGTTGCCCGCGCGCAGCCCGAAGCTGTTGTGCTAATCCGGTTAGTTGCATACAGAGCGTTCGACCGGAGATGGCTGTACAATCACGTGAGCTTCATCGATCGCCCCAGACCCGAACTTCAAGAGGTTTGGGGAACCGACAATGTGGGGCTTTACGCCATGCCCGGTGGCACGGGGGCCGGACCGGCGGTCTGGTGCCACGGATTGCTCCCCGACTACCATTCCTTTCGTGGCAGCTACGGCGGCTACGCGTTCCCACTCTATGACCGACGGCCGAACGTTGCTGGCTCGAACGTCTCACCGGCACTGATCGCGAGCCTGAGCGCGGCTTATGGCGAGCCGGTCGCGCCCGAGGACGCGTTCGACGCGATCCTTTGCCTCTTGTCCGCAAGCTCCTACACGCTCCGATTCGCGGAGGACCTGGAGGATGTGTTCCCGCACATTCCCTTCCCGGCTGCTCATGGAACCTTCCGGGAGGCGGTTCGCGTCGGGCGCGAGATCAGGGCCGTCGAGACATTCGTGCGACAACCAAGCGAGATGCACCGTCGTCCCGCCTTCGTCCGCGTTGTCACCCAGCCGCGCGGTGCGCTGGCGGCGGTTGATTATGCCGATGGCGAGATCATTCTTTGCGACGACGGCACCGGTCGCGTGACTGGACTGCCGAACGCGGTTTGGAGCTTCGCCGTCAGCGGCTATCGCGTCCTGCCTCGATGGCTCGAGGCTCGGATTGGCCTGGCCGGAGATTTGAGCTTCGTTCGCGACCTGCGCGATATCTGTGGGCGAATTGCCGAATTAATTGATCTATTCGCTGAGGCCGATACCGTGCTCGAGGATACGTTGCGCGAAACGCTCACGCGTGAAGCGCTGGTCATCAACACTTCGGGACCGAATGTCGACGACGGATCAGACTGACCTTTTCGGCCATGCGTCGGCGCAGGGCAGCCTGTTCGGGGTCGGCGACGACCGCCTGCAGGCGCCGCGTCAAAACACCCTGCCCGATCCTGACGCCATCCGCCATCGGCTGCTCAACTTGCTGGCCAAGGCGCGGTCCGCCGAGGCGATGCCGTGGTCGGAGCGCGAGGCCCGGATGTGGCAGACCGTGTTTCCGAACATGGCTAATTGGCTGCCGGACGAGGAGGCCGACCAATTGCGCTTGGACTTCGCCCGGGAGATGGACCGGCTGAAGCAGCCCGGTTAGCGACGGGCCGGCGCGGGCGGGAGCGTGCCGCCCCAGTCAGTGGTGTTCAACCGTGATGCGCTTTCTGCACCACGGGGCATCACCGATGCGCCCGCGTGGAAGCCGGCCCACACCCATGCTACCATTCCCCATGGCCGCGACCGTCGATCCCGTCCTGACCCGCTTCCGCGCCGCACTCGACGGCGCCTATGGCGCGCGCATCGACCGCGTGGTGCTGTTCGGCTCCCGTGCGCGGGGCGACGTGCGGCAGGACTCCGACTACTACGTGGCGGTGTTCCTCAGGGATTATCGCAGCTTCGGACGGGAATCGAAGCGCCTCGCCGCGATCGAGACCGACATTCTCTTCGACACCGGCGCGGTGATCGGCGCGATGCCGTTGCGCGAGGGCTCCTATCACGACCGCACGGGCTTCATGGCCGAAGTCCGCCGCGATGGAGTCGACCTGTGACGCCCGAAGCCTCGCTCGTCCGGGCTGGGAGAGATCTCGACGAAGCCCGGATGATCGCCGCGCTTCCCCTCGCCCGGGCGGCAGCACGATCGGCCTATTACGCGGCGTTTCACGCCGCCGAGGCCTTTATCGTCGACCGCACGGGCAAGATCGCGAAGGCTCATCGGGGCGTTCACAGCGAATTTGCCCGTCTCATCAGGATCGCGCCGAGGACGATCGCAGGCTGGGACGGGTATTGGCGGACGGCTATCGATACAAGGAGTTGGCAGACTATTCGGTCGACCCCGACGCCGTCATCACCGACCGCGACGCCGCCGGGATGATCGACGCCGCCACCCGCTTCGTCGTACGTGTCGCCGAACTGCCGGCCGCCTCCCTCGGCCGGGGGCGTCTGAGCCGCCCGCATACCGCCCGTTCACCATCATCCCCTATCTCTGCTCCACGGGCCGGCCATCGCCGCCCGGCGCCACACTCTGTCCGCGCTCGGCGGGCAGGATGGCGATCCGTCCCGGCTGGGTGGAGTGGTTTCGACCGTGATGCCTTTATCGACATACCGCGCCGTTCGCCTCCTTCCGGCCCTCCTCGCAATTCTGCTGCTGGCGGGTTGCGCGGGCGATATCGAGGAACACGTCAGGATCGGCACGGTCTATCCCGACACCGTCGCGCTCATGCAGGCGAAGGACATGGACCGGGCGGCCCCGATCCTCGTCCGCATCTTCAAGGAAGATTCGGCGCTGGAGGTCTGGAAGGAGGACCGGTCGGGCCGCTACCGCCTCTTGAAGACCTACGGGATCTGCCGCTACTCGGGCGGCCACGGCCCCAAGAAGGCCGAGGGAGACCACCAGGCGCCGGAGGGGTTCTACAACGTCGCGCCGAACCAGATGAACCCGCATTCGCGCGAATACCTGTCGTTCAACGTCGGCTACCCGAACGCCTACGACCGCTCGCTCGGCCGCACCGGCGACAGCCTGATGGTGCATGGCGGCTGCCGTTCGGTCGGCTGCTACGCCATGACGAACGAGCAGATCGAGGAGATCTACGGGCTCGCCCACGAGGCCTTTGCGGGCGGCGAGACCGCCATCCAGCTCCAGGCCTATCCGTTCCGCATGAGCGCGACCAACCTCGAGCGCCACCGGGACGATGCCAACGCGCCGTTCTGGGCCATGCTGAAAGTCGGCAGCGATACTTTCGCCGCCACGGCCCAGCCGCCCCGGGTCGCGGTCTGCGATCAGCGCTACATCTTCGGTCCCGCCGACGGCGCGGGCCCACTGTGCACGCGGGCCGCGTCGTAGGGTCGCCGGGAGGGTCCACATGGGGACGGATGTGGGGCTGGCTTGCAGCCCTCCCATCCGCCCTCATCCGCCTTCGCTGCGCTCAGGCACCGTCTCCCGCAGGCGGGAGAAGGGCGAAACCACGTCGGCTCACGCCGCGCCGGCTTCCTCGGCCATGTGGCTCAGGGCCTCGCCGAGCGCCTTGGTCTTCTCCGCATTCTTGCCCTCCGTTTTGCCGGCGATCGTCACGGTCTCCTTGCCGAGCTTCAGCATGAGCTTCTTGACCTGCTCGCAGGGGAATCGGGTGAAGGAATCATGCGGCGATGAGGCTTACGAGAAAGTCGTCGTCCCATGCTGCGACCTTGCGTTTGAGGCGGAGTGAATCCTTGC
>JAABUL010004773.1_pt1 | contig 17690 bp, 18 predicted proteins | sample 5559151 | NCBI WGS metagenome assembly JAABUL01 (sample SAMN10711876, study PRJNA513368) | rock metagenome | isolation source: Antarctica rocks | place: Antarctica: Victoria Land, Pudding Butte sud | reverse complement strand
GAACGCCATCGGCACCACACTGCACATCACCCGACAAGCCGCCCAACAACGCTTTGAACACCACCACACCAGAAAGGGTTGACACAGGGCATCTCACAGCTTGACACTCTCCCCGGATAAATCCGGGGGATTCTCCTGCCTCGCCTGGGCTGTCTCGGTGGTTATCATGCCGCCACCGCCGTAGGCCCGAGGTACACAGGTTCATGCCGAACGACTCCATCGGATGTGGGAAGCGGCGGGAGCCGTCGCTTCTTGATCCGCGCCACCGAACGCCCCGATGGGCGAACTTGGCCTCGTCGCTTGAGTCGTACCACTGCTGTTTCCGACGCCGGCAACCACTCCATGTCGTGAGCGGCGGGCCAGGACGCGTACGCCTGACCCACGTCGAGCAGGTCGATCATTCTCTCCGGGTCCTCCATATCGGGCTCCGGTCGCACGAACAAACCCAGGAACGCCGAGAACAAGTCCCGCTGGGCCACCACCCCGCACCCACACCGATGGGTGCGCAGGCTCAACTCTTTCTTGACCTGCGCACCGCACACGCATGTTTGGGACAGGGCAGTGGTCCAGGTCGAGTACTCATACAGCTCGCCGCCAGCGCTTGCAGCCTTGCGGCGGGCCATCTCGATCAGGAGCCCGGGTGCCCGGTCCCGCACAGAGCGGGGGTAGTTCTTCTGCCACGCCACGTAGTTCAGCTTCTCGGTGCGCAGATGGGGACCCACAGCCAGCCAGGTGTTGACCAAGGCTCCGTGGGAGGTGGCGCGGTACCCGGCCCGACGCCGGTGCAGTTCGGCGACCTTCGCCGCCGTGCGGGCGGAGCGGGTGGACCGCTTCCGCCACTGACATGGCCCGCTGGTGTGCCGGCCGCGGTAATCGAAACACGCCGGGGACCCGGCCCGGTGTTGGCGGTCGGCTTGGCGCTGGGCCCGCCGCAACTCGGGGTCGGTGTCCGCCAACTTCGCCGCCAACGGGGTCAGTGCCGCACCGGTGATGGTGTCATCGGTTCCAGTGGTGACCACCGCCACGGTGGAGGGGCCCAGATCCAGTGACACCACACCGGTACCCACCGAGCGGCGTTGCGGGGAATGCCCGGCACAGACCAGCTGGGCGCGGTAGGTGGCCCGTGAGCGGATGACCGTTTTCACGATCCGGCAGGACAACACCTCCCCGGCGGAGATCACCGCTTCGGTGGCCGCCCGCTCCGCGCGAGCCTCCCGACCCCGGCGCCCGGTGCAGGTGATCTGCTCCGCCGCCAACACGGTGCCCGCACCCCACGTCAACCCGAGCAGTGCACCTTGGGGGTCGAGCGCGGGACGCAGACTGCCATGAAGGTCTTTCGCGGCCAACGACTTCAAACCCCGGCGGACGGACTTGAACCTCGGTCGCCCACCGGCGGCGCAGTGCCAACGGTTGACCGCATCGAACGCCCGGGCACCGAGGACCTGCACCTCCTGCGACAACGCCTGCCCCCGCACCCAAGAGCACCGCAGACCGGAGGCGTAGGTGCGCAACGCGAAGGAGGTGAACCCGTGGGTGTCCCGGACCGCGTGGAAAGCAGCGGTGCGGGCAACACCCGGAGCCATGGCCCTGGCGAGCGCGAACGCTGGATCGGCGCGCATTCGCTCACCCCGGTCCAGGGCCTCCCGCAAGCACGCGTTGTACACCCGGACCCCGGCGTGGAAACGGGTGTCGACCAGGCGGCGCTGAGCAGGGGTGAGCCGCAGCGCCACCGAACGCACATGCGTCGGCGCGCCCTTCGGCCGCTTACGGTTCCGACTCACCGACCCACCCCCTTCCCGATTCCCGACATGCCGCTTGTGCTTGTACCTGGTGGTTATCCTCCCAGCCGGGTCCGACAATTCCCGCCGCCGCACGAAACCACACCAGTACGAAACAGTCATTCGCTCACCCCCGGATTCATCCGGGGGTGAGCGCTCACAGCGTCACCTGGGCCTGCACCCGCGGCGCGGCGCGCGGCACCGGTACCCACTCGGTGGCGGCGCGGAGCCCCGGTTTGACGACCTTGCCGCCCGCGTTGCGGGGCAGCGGATCTCGGCGGATGCAGACGAGCTCGGGGAGTTTGTACGGGGCGAGCCGGGTGGCCGCCGCGACCACCACCGCCACCGGGTCGAACGGGCGCCCACCGGCCCCGACGAACACAGCGCCCACCCTCTCCCCCAGCACGTCGTCGGGAACCCCCAGCACCGCGACCTCGGCCACGTCGGGGTGCAGCGACAACGCGTTCTCCACCTCCACGGAGTACACGTTGGCGCCCCCGCGGTTGATGACGTCCTTCTTGCGGTCGACGATGTAGACGAGCCCGGTGTCGGTGATCCGGGCGAGATCACCGGTGTGCAGCCACCCGTCGACGAACGCCGCGGCGGTGGCCTCCGGATTGCCCCAGTAGCCGGAGACCACGTTGGGGCCCCGCACCACCAACTCGCCGACACCGGTGGCGTCATCGACGTCGAGCAGGTCCAGGTCGACGACGGGTGCGGCGAACCCGACGCTGCCCGGGGCGGCGCCGGTGTACTCGTGCGGCAGGTAGGTGGCCACCGAGGCCACCTCGGTGAGACCGAACGCCGCCTCCACCCGCGCGGTGGGGAAGGCGAGCGACATGGCCCCGAGGAACGCGGGGGACGCCGGCGCGGCGCCGTAGACGGCGAGGCGCACGCTGGTGGTGTCGGTGCCGGGGAAGTCGGGGTGGGCCATCGCCAGCTGGAAGACGGCGGGTGACCCGACCAGCACGGTGGGGCGGGTCTCGGCGATCCCCGCCAGGAATGTGGCGGGGGTGAAGCGGGGCAGGATCACTGTCGTCCCACCCAGCTCGCACATCGGCAGCAGTTGGCTGTTGGCTGCGGTCACGGAGGACAACGGTGCAGCGACGAAGTTCCGGGTTCCCTCTGCGTGGTGGGGGAACCCGGTGACCCGTCGCACCGTCTCGTTGTTGGCCAGGAAGTTGCGGTGTGTGGTGATGGCACCTTTGGGTGCGCCGGTGGTGCCGCTGGTGTAGAAGATCGCGGCGAGGTCGTCGGGTGTGAGGTCGTCGCGGTGTTGGGGTGGACCGTCGGGCAGCGGGTCATCGGTGGTGAGGGTGAGCACCGCCTGGGAGTCGGTGAGGATGTGTTCGCGCTCCGGCTCGGTGAGGGCGGTGCCCAGGGGTACGACCACGGCGCCGGCGAGCAGGGTGCCGAAGAACGCCACGCACCACTGCACGCTGTTGCCGTGGCCCAGAGCGACGCGGTCACCGCGGTGCACGCCGCGCTGGAGCAGGCCGCCGGCGACCCGGGCCGCCTCGTCCCAGAGCTGGGTGTAGGTGAGGGTGCGACCACCCACCTCGTGGAGCGCCTCCGCGGTGGGGACGCGTTCGGTGGTGGCGCGCAGCGCGGCGACCACCGAGGGTGGTCGGTCCAGGTAGTGGCAGATTCCGCTGCTGTCACGGAAGATTCTTGTCTGGTCGAACGGATGGGCCGGGGTCATCGCCCTAGTCTCACTAGAATTGACGCCGTAAGTCTAGCGAACGACAATCTTGAGGGCGTGAATCACGGCGTACGGGGCATTTCTCGCCCACTGGGCGGCGGAGTGGGGACGGTGAGGAGTGGGGCAGTGGTAGTTCGGGACGGTGGTAGGCGCGCCTGCGGCGGATGCGAGCACACCCGGGCCGAGGACAACGGTTGGTGGGTGGTCGACGTGCAGACCCCCGGCGACCACCAGGTGGTGATCGGGCCCCGGACGGGGGCCGTCTGCTCCTGCACCGGGAGGCCGTTGAACCGCTTCCTGCGGGGCCCGGCCGCCCGCATCCTGCCGGGCGCTGCCCGGTCCGCGGCTGTCAGCGGTGACCCGGTGCAGGAGCAGACGGTGGTGCGCGACCACCTGCTCACGGTGACCGCGCTGCCGGTGCGCGGCCCCTCGGGTGAGGTGGTGGCGGTGGTGTGCGCCCTGCGGCCGTCGGACACCGTGGCGGCGCTGCCGCCGCCGCTGCGGGCGTGGGAGTGGGACACCAGGGCGGAGCAGGGTCGGGGTGTGCCGGTGTCGCTGCAGGGTCAGGACCCGCCGGATTACCACCCCACGTCGTTCTGCCTGGCCGAGTACACCCTGGGGTTGACGGCGGAGTCGATGACCCCGCTGTGGAACCTGTGGCAGCAGTTCTCGACGTCCCGCACCGACAGCTTGCTGTACGAGACGGTGACCCGGGTCGGGGCGGACGGGGTGCACCACCGGGAGCTGCTGTGCGGGCGACCGCGGTTCAGTGATGACGTCGAGTTCCCGGTGGCGTTTCGGGGGGTCAGCCTCGACGTCACCGACCGTCCGGTCGACCCGGGTCACCGACGGTTCTCCGACGAGGTCCTCACCGCGGTGCTGGCCCACTCCGTCCCCACGTTCGCGGTCGCCTACTCCGACGGGCACGTCTTCCACTGGATGAGCCCGCCGCCGTCGAGGGTGGTGTGGCCGGCGGATCCGTACCTGCAGCGCATGGTGCACCCAGAGGATCGCGGTGTGCTGACCGAGTGCTTGGGTCGGGTCACGGTGTACGGGTCGAGCACGCAGTGCGTTGTGCGGCTGCCCGACACCGAGGGGGGTTGGCGGCGGATGGAGATGAAGCTCAGCGCGGTCCGCATCGACGAGGGCCTGTTCGGTGACCTGCAGCTGCTGGTCGCGTTGACCGCGGTGATCAGCTGATCAATGACGCATCGGGTTCCGCGGCACGCGAGACAAGGGTCACCGTGTCGGAGGTTGACTAATCAACCACCAAAGGGGTTGCTTTGGGCGAAACCCACGATTACCGTGAGGTTGCGCCTCGTCGCTGACGGTGAGGCTTTCGGGACCACGACCGCGTAATGCACCCTCCAGCAACGGGGGTTTTCGGGTCTCCGACCGCGTGACGACCAGAGGACCGCCGCCCGGCGGGGCTTCCTATGTCGAGCCGATCGGAGACCAGGACCGTGACCGCACCCGCATTCCGCGCCCCCCAGACCCCCGCCCACCCCCGCGCCGCGACCCCGGCCCGCGTTGAGTACTTCTACGCGCGTCGCCAGGTGCAGCAAGCGGCGATGGTCGAACGCATCAAGGCAGCCATCGGCCCCGAAGCCAGCGCCCGGTATTTCCGGAGCCCCGCGGCCTCGTAAGAAGACGGCCAGCGGCGTGCATTAGCGGGGTACCGGACTCTCGGAGGCCCCGGTCAACTACACGGACCTAAAGGACCGTGCTTGCAGCTCTGGACCTCACTGGCTGTGAGGGTCAGGCCACGCTAGGGACCGTTGACTGGGCCCAGTAAGTCGATGGGGCCAGCAACGCGATGTTGTCGGCTCCAACGAGGTCTGCGTGCTCAACGAAGCCGCATTCTTGGCAGAGGAACCCGGCTTGGGTGGTCCGGTTCTTCTTGTCGGTGTGCCCGCAGGCGGTGCACCGCTGGGAGGTGTAGGCCGGGTTGACCTGCACCAGCGGAACGCCGGCCTGCTCGGCCTTGTAGGTGAGGAAGGCTCCCAGTTGGGCGAACGCCCAACTGGAATGAGTGGCCCGTTGGGGCTTGCGGAGCCGTACCCGTGCGCGGATGCCTGTCAAGTCTTCGATGGCAATACCGCGCCCGGTGCGTTCAGCCTCGGCCACAATCTTCTTGCTGATCTGGTGGTTGATGTCCGCCCCGAACCTGGACTCGGTGCGGGCACGTTTGCGGAGCAGACGCTTCGCGGACTTGGTTCCTTTCTTCTGCAAGCGTTCGCGGAGCTCCCGGTTGCGGGTGCGCCGGTCTTTGGTGCTGCCCCGCCCGGCGGGGCCTTCGAGGGCGGCGTCCCCAAAATCGGTCATCAATGTAACGGCCAGGGTCCGATCGCTGGTCACAGCGATGTTCGCGATGCCCAGATCGACACCGATCCACCCGGTGCCGGCACTGAGGTGGTCTCCGGTCACCGGTACTGCCGCCGGCACCTCTACGCAGGCCAGGAGGTAGGCCACCCCGTCCTGGATGACCAGGTCCGTTTCACCTTTCCGGTACCGCCGGAGCAGGCCCACGTGGGCGGGGTGCCCCACGAAACCGACACCCCGCATCCGCCCGGTGGTGGTCCAGATGGACACGGTGCCGGTGGTGAGGCTGGTGGGGTCGTGCCGCCAGGACAGGCACCGGTCGTCGAAGGGTTGGGCGGCATCGGGGCGGAAGGTGACCGGTGCGGATTCCACCTTCATCCGCCGTGGGGAGCCTTTCGCGCCGTAGTTCCCGGCCCGCAGGTTGGCCCGCAACGCCGCATAGGCACCGGCAACTTTGCGGATGCACGACTGGGTCGCTTGGGCACCGAGCCCGGCGTGGGCCCGGGCCTGGGCGTAGGTGATGGCCCGCAGGTCTCGTTCCCGAAACTTTCGGCGTTCATGGGCGACACGGCTCACGAGGTTGGCGGTGTCGTTGCAGGCGGCCAAGGTCTCCGACAGGACGGAAAACTGTTCCGCATCTGTCAAGAGCTTGACTCGGACCACCTTTATCACCCTTTCAGTATACCATGAGTCTATGTCACCACGATGGGAGCCGGACCCGAAGGTACGCAGAGGAAGATCGGTGGTCAGCAACCTTCACGCGCATTTGGTCTTCACCCCCAAATACCGGCGCGGAGTGTTCACCGACCCCATCCTCACCCGCTGCGAAACCATCATGGCCGACATTTGCCGGGATTTCGGCGCCGAGCTGGTGGAGTTCAACGGCGAAGACGATCACGTGCACCTACTCGTGCAGTACCCGCCCACTGTCCAGCTCTCGACACTGGTCAACAGCCTCAAAGGGGTCAGCGCACGGCACCTACGCAACGAGTACCACCATCACCTGTCCCGCTACCTGTGGGGCGGGCACCTCTGGTCACCGTCTTACTTCGTGGGGTCCTGCGGCGGCGCGCCATTGACGATCGTGGCGGACTACATCACCCACCAGAAACGACCAGACTGACGAACACACGCTCCTCCCGGCCCTGAAGGGCCAGGGTTCCGCGCGATACCACTTTCGCTGATGATCGGCCCAGCCGATTGCCGGGCACACGCAAACGTATCCCGTGACCAACGTGAAAGCGTGTGCCCCCGAGTTCACCCGACCAGGTTCCGCTGGCACATCACCGAGGTGGACGGGCACCTCTGGGTGTCCATCCAGCACAACGCTGCCGGGGTGGGGCGGCTGCGTTGTTGGATGGACGGCTGGTTGGGGTCTGTGTGCCTGCACGGGCGGGACGACTCCGACACTGTCGAGGTGCAGGAGGAGTTCAACGAGCTGGTGACAGCTCTGTACGACGCGTGGACCTCTGCAGCCGCGGACATTGAGATCAGCCAAGCCGCCCATGAGCTCGCGAAGCTCGACGCAGGAGTTCTGTGCGCCGACGTCCTCGAGGTCTCCCACCCTGTGACCCCAGCCCACCGTCGGCACCGGGCTGCCCGGGCGAGGGCCCGCGCAACCGGCCTGACCCTCGCCACCCTCGTGGTCGCTGCCCCGCTGGGGGCGCACAGGGTGGGCGTGGCAGTGGGTGAACGCAGTGCCGTCCCCTACGCGCGGGCGCTCAACGCGCTGAGCCTCACCGCGACGGGTCTTGCGCTGCGCCGCCGCCGTTGAACGACGCCGCCAACCTGCCGCCCGCCCAGCGAAACGAGCCTCGTTCATGCCCACCCCCATCACCTCAGCCCACGCCACCCCGATGACTGACACCCCAGCTGAGACCACGAAGACTTTCGTCCTGGACACCTCCGTCCTGCTCGCTGCCGGACCGCACGCACTGTGGGCGTTCGACGAGCACGAGGTGGTTCTGCCCCTCGTGGTGATCACCGAGCTGGAAAGCAAACGGGACGACCCGGAGATCGGGTGGATCGCCCGGGCGGTGCTGGCGGCGTTGGAGGAGCTGCGGGTGACCGCAGTGGAACTCGGTGGAAGCTTGAAAGAGGGTGTCGCGGTCGGGGTGAGCGGTGGCACCGTGCGCATCGAGCTCAACCACGTGTCCCAGTCCCGACTCCCTGATGCGCTGCGCTGCAGCGGCAACCACGACGTCCGCATCCTCGCCGTCGCCTACGAGCTGGCCCACGAACAGGACTCCGATACCGGTGGCGCCCTCCGGCAGGTGGTGGTGGTGTCCCGGGACCTGCCGATGCGTTTGTTGGCCGGCGGCGTCCTGGGTCTGGCCGCGCAGGACTACCACAACGACCAGGCCCCCCGGGACGGCTACACCGGGGTGGAAACCCTCGAAATCGGCACCCTCGAGATGAATCAGCGGTACAAGGAGGGGCGCATCGACCTGCCCGACGGCGCGGAGGATCTGCCGGTGAACACCGGGATCATTCTCACCGCCGGGGCCAGCGGCAGTGCACTGGGAACGGTCAGTGACGTCGGAACCTTCACCTTGCTCCGCCAGGACCTGACGACGTTCGAGCTGCGCCCCCGTTCCGTTGAGCAGCGCATCGCCATGGCTCACCTGTTGAACCCGGACATCGGCATCGTCTCCCTCGGTGGTCGCGCCGGCACCGGAAAGTCGTCGTTGGCTTTGGCCGCGGGACTGGAGATGGTGTTGGAGCGGATGGAGCAGAAAAAGGTCGTCGTGTTCCGCCCCCTGTACGCCGTGGGTGGTCAGGACCTTGGGTACCTGCCCGGTACCGAGGAGGAGAAGATGTCGCCGTGGACGGCGGCGGCGTACGACGCCTTGGAGTCGTTCTGCTCCAAGGAGGTCCTCGGGGAGGTCGCCTCCCGGGGTTTGGTGGAGATTTTGCCGCTCACCCACATCCGGGGTCGCACCCTCACCGACACGTTCGTCATCGTGGATGAGGCGCAGTCGCTGGAACGGATGGTGCTGCTGTCGATCCTGTCTCGTCTCGGGCACGGTTCCCGGGTGGTGCTGTGCCACGACCTCGCGCAGCGGGACAACCTGCGGGTGGGCCGCCACGATGGGATCGCCACCGTCATCGACAGGCTCAAAGGGCAGTCGTTGTTCGCCCACGTGACACTCACCCGGTCCGAGCGGTCCCCGGTGGCGGATCTGGTGACCCGGTTGTTGGACGGACAGTGACGAGCCGCAGCGCCGGGACCTCCGGTCAGGCGGTGGTGGCGTTGTGTGGGTACTCCCGGGTCGGTAAGGACACCGCGGCCGCCCGGCTGCTGTCCTCGGGGTACAAGCTCGGGTCGACGGGGGAGCGGGTCGCGGAGCTGCTCCGGGAGATCAACCCGTGCCTCACCCTCGGCGACCATCAGCGGGTTGTCACCGTGGACGCGTTGTTCGCCGAGTTGGGGTACGACGGGGCGAAGTCCCTGCCCGCCGTCCGCACCCTGATGCAGGACACCGGGTCCGCCATCAAAGCCCGCCAACCCGACTTCTTCATCCGTGTGGTGCTCGACCATCACCGGGCCACCCACCCGGGCGCCGGGCTGGTGATGGTGGGTGTCCGCAGTGCCGCGGAGGTCGGCGCGGTCCGTGCGGCCGGTGGGGTGGTACTGCGCGTTCATCGGCCGGGGGTGGGACCGATGGGTGGGCATCGCAACGACCGCGACCTCGATGTGGTGCTCGCCGACGCCGACATCGTCAACGACGACACCATCGAGGTGTTGCACGACCGTGTCGATGACGCCCTGGTCCGACTCCTCACTGCCAGTCCCCTCGGGGCGCTCTCGTAGGCGGCCTGCCGACCGGACACGGGAAACAGCCACGACGCCGGACACATCGTCGGGCATGAGCACCCAAGAACTTCTCCAGGCCATCAAAGATCACGCGCTCGTCCACTACGAGGACGGTGGGTGGGATGTGGTCGTGGAATGTTTCGACGATGCGGAGATCGCCGAAACGATCGGTGCGGCCGGCACCGTCGCCGAAGCTCTCGACGCGTTCGCTCCCCTGATCGACGTGTGGTCCGACCGCCAGGCCGACGCCCGCAACTCCGCTTTCTGAGGCACACAGCGGTGGTGAGCCGGTTGTTCGCGAGACGCAAACGGACTGCATGGCCGTCACCAAACGCACCACCTCCACATCTGCACCTCCCGCTGGGCAGGATCCGCAGCTGAGCTCGGACACCCCGACTTCGTGGTCCAGGCTGCGCCGGGCTGGTCAGGATGAGCGCAACCGGGGCGTACTACCGGAGAAACCGATCTCGCGTCGCCCGCCACGTCGTCGTGACGGACGTGGCGACCCCGAGGTCGGTGCCGGACCGCCGGTGACCACGAAGGCCGGGTTCGGTCGGTGGCTGTTCCCGTGGCTACGGTGCCTGCTCGTCGCCTGGGTGTATGTGGTGGCGCTGAAGTTGGTGTCCGCCGCCGGTGAAGTGGCGGTGATCGCCTTGTTCATCACCCCCGCGATCATCACCACCCTCTACCTGCCCTCGTCGCGGCGTCGGTCCTGGCGGTGGTTGGTGATCTGGCTGATCGTGAACATCGTCAACCCGACGCTGTTCCTGCCGGCGGCACTGGTCGGCACCACATGGGCGCTGCACCAGTTCTGGGTGGTGGAACGCCCGGACACGCACCGCACACCACTCGTGGGACCTGCCTTGCGCTCTCTCACCGCACTGGTGTTGCACCCGATGCCCCATCCGCTGCGCGGCGCGCTGCGTAGGCGTCCCGGAGGTAAGTCGTGAGCCCGACTGCAGTCAAACCAGCCGGCCCGCCATCGACAAAGCCTGGGGCGGACACGGACACCGTGGACCGGGTGTTGGAGGCCGCGGTGCACCTGGCCACCGGCCTGGCCACGGCGGAGCCCCGCCCCGGCCAACGCGCGCTGGCCCACGACGTGCTCGAGGCGATGACCCGCCGGGACCGTGTGGTGGCCCAAGCTCCGACAGGTGTGGGCAAGAGCTTTTCCCACCTGGTTCCGGCCGCCGTGATGGCTGTGACCACCGGGGAGCGCACCGTGATCTCCACCGAGTCCCTCGCCCTGCAAAGCCAGATCATCGACAAGGACGCACCTACCGTGGGCGTCGCCACCACGAGCGTGCTCGGCTCCGCCCCGCGGGTGGCGGTCCTCAAGGGCTGGGGCAATTACGCGTGTTTCCTTCGGGCCACGCACAGTGCCCGCACCCTGCTGGGGAAACCGGACGACGACACCACACCGCCCGACCCCGTCGCGGCACTGACCGAGCTGGCCCGGGAACTCCCCGCTCCGCCCCCTGAAAGTAAGAAGAAGAAGCGCCCCGCGGCGCCCGCGAAAGCCACCGACGCCGACACCGTGGACATCGACGGTGCGGTGATCCCCCGCGCCGAAGCCATCCCGCTGCTCCATTGGGCCCTCACCGAAGCAGCGGCCAACGGTTCCGGTGACAAGAACTCCTACACCGGCACCGTCAGCGAAGCGTCCTGGTCAGCGGTCAGTGTGTCCACCAGCGAATGCGTCGGGGCAGCCCAGTGCCCGTTCGGCGACGTGTGCCTCCCGGACGCCGCCCGCACCACAGCAGCAGCGGCGGACATCGTGGTCACCAACCATTCGATGCTGGGTGTGCAAGCCGCGAACGCGGCGCCGGTCGTCATCGGCTCCCAACGTCTCGGGCTGTTCCGACACCTCATCGTCGACGAGGCGCACCGACTGCCCGGTGTGGTCCGGGAGCAAGGTGCCGCCGCAGTGTCGGGGCGACGAGTGAGCCGCATTCAACGTGGTCTGTCCGCCCTCCTCGACAGCAACGACCCACTGGTGAAGGCCCTGCTCACCGACGGGGACGTCATCAAGGATGCGGTGGACCAGAGCTTGGCCGAGCAGGCCGCGACGACACCGAAAAAGGAGTCCGTGCTGCGGTGCAGCGAGGGTATGGACCCGCTGGCCGGCACCGGGGACCTGCTCACCGGATGGTTGGGTCGGGTGAACACGATGGTGGGCAACGTCCCCGTCTTCGACCAGAAGACGCAGATCAAGAAGATGCGGGTCACCAGCGCCGTCACCAGCTTGAAAGCGGATCTCACCGCGGTGCGCGAGCACCGCAACGGGGTTGCTCGTTGGGTGGAGAAGGGCAGTGAACCGTCCAGCCGTTTCGCCCGGGGTACCCCCGCGTCGGCGAAGTCCACGCCGGTTGAGGTGGGCGGGTCCTTGGCGTTCAATGTGTACTCCGCGGAGGTGCCGGGTGCTCTGGTGGGGCATCCGGCGGTTCCGGAGAAGGACTGGTTGTCCACGTTGGCGCAGTCCACGGCAGCACAGTCGGTGGAGTTGGCCTCGGCGGCCGCCGAGTCGCTGCAGGAACACCCACCGCGGACGGAGGAGGGGGAGGAGATCACCTCCTCGGCCGGCGGAGCGCTGGGGGCACCGCGCTACGCGCTGTCGGTCAGTGCCATGTCCGCGACCCTGCCCAACGGTTTCGGGCGGGACGCAGGCCTGCACCGCCCAACCCGCAGCTATGAGTCCCCCTTTGACACCGCCTACGGGCGTTCCCTGCTGTTCGTGCCACGGGCGAGCGCACCCGAGGACGTGGAAGCGCTCAACGGGGGGTGGCCCGGAGGCAAGGTGCGCTTGGACACCACCCGGCACACCGCCTGGGCGGCGTCCATGATCGCGGCGCTCGTCCAGGCCAACAACGGCTCCGCTCTGATCTTGGCGGCCACCGCGGCCGCCGGCCGTTCCTACGCCGAACAGCTCCGCGCCGGCGGCACTGGGCCCCATATCCATTCCCAATGGGATGGTGGTGCGCTGCGGCAGATCACCGCCGCGTGGCGCGGCGATGTGGGGTCGGTGCTCGTCGGCACCCGAAGCTTGATGACGGGGGTCGACGCACCGGGGGAGACCTGTTCGTTGGTGGTCATCGACCGGGTGCCCCGCGCTGCCGGCAACCCGGTCGATGACGCCCGGGTCGAGGCGTTGACCCGGGCGGTGGGCGACCGCTGGCTTGCGGACAGCCTTGTCTACGCCAGCGACGCGGCGCTGCTGCTGGAGCAGGCCGCGGGAAGGCTGATCCGGTCGGTGGGTGACTCCGGGATGGTTGCGGTGCTGGACCCCCGGCTGCTGAAGACGGGATCGTTCAGCTACGCCGCCCGCAGCCGGGATACCTATATGAGTGCGTTGCACCGGTTCGCCCGCAAAACCGCCGACCTGGATGTGGCGTTGGAGTTTCTACGCACCGGGCGAACGGCGAGCGCCGCATGAGCCCGCTGGTCGTGGCCACCGACGGCTCGTGTCTGGGCAATCCGGGCGCCGGCGGATGGGCGTGGGCGGTGAACCCGCAGATGTGGGGTGCCGGTGGGGCCGTGCACACCACTAACAATGCGATGGAGCTCCAGGCGATCCGCCAGGCCTTGCTGGTCGCACCCACCGACGCACCGCTGGTGATCGAGACGGACTCGGCGTACTCGATCAGCTGCCTCAGCACCTGGATCACCGGGTGGCGGCGCAACGGGTGGCGGACCAGGACTGGTGGACAGGTCAAGAACGTCGCGCTGATCCGTGCCATCGACGAGCTGCTGACCGGGCGCGAGGTGGTCTTCCGCAAGGTGAAGGGCCACTCCGGGGACCTGCTCAACGAGGTGTGTGATCTGCGGGCTCGGGACGCGGCCGCCGCCATTCGGTCCGGACGGGATGTTGCGGTCGGTGCTGCCGGGCTGGGCGCGAGTCAGCAGCTGCCCCGCTGAATTGCGTGCGACTCGACGCAGGGGTGACGCCGCGGTGGCCGGACACATCATGGGCATGAACAGCGACAACAGGCACCCGCTTACCGAGACGAGTCGCCGAACCCGCGGTACGAACAACGACGAACTACTTATCGTCGACCGCTTTGCAGTCACGCTGCCCGAGAGGGAGGCGCGAATGTACGACGAAGCCGGTTTCTTCCCCGCCGATGACGCCTACCGCTGCCAGGTGCTGGCGAACGTCGCCGACTCCGCGCGCCTGTTCGAGAGCGGGCTCACCACAAAACAGGTGGGAAGCAAGCTGCACCTCACCGTGGCGGCAGTGCTCAAGCGCATCGACGAGCACACACTGTGGGCGATCAAGGACCACGGCAGGTGGTCGTGCCCCGCCGCCCAGTTCGACGAGGACGGCGTGATCCCGGGCATGGACCGGATCGTCCGTCTGGTATCCGTGGGGATGCACCCGCTGAGCGTCTGCGGGTTGCTGACCCGCCCATGCCCGGAGCTATCCCAGGATGGTGCACCGGTGTCTTTGGTGGAGTGGTTGCGGGCCGGTGGGGACATCACCCTTGCGGTCCCGGTGGTGCAGCACGGTATCTGGGCGGCTGCCTGATCCGGCGCGGGTGACACTGCCCCGCCGGACACATGATGGGTATGAACAGCAACGCAGGAATCGTCGAACGCACCGTCGTCGTGGTCGCGCCTGAGCCCGTGCAGGAGGTGCTCGCCCCCGTGGGCAGCTTCCTGGACGACATCCTTGCCGGCCCGTTCGTTCTCGAGCTGGCCCGGTCGATGGTGGCGGATGTGCCGGGTGTCCGCTGGTGTGTGCATTGCGCCGAGTGGACGATGCACGCCGTGGTGGGTGAGTGACGGCCTTCACGGTGGACACCCCGAAGGCCGCACACATAGTCGGCATGAGCAACCACATTGAAGCCACAGTCCGCGAACTCGATTTTGTCCAGGGCACCTCGGACAAGTTTTACCGGGTGTTCACCCTTGGTACGACGATGGTCGTCCAGTACGGCCGCAACGGGACGTTCGGGTCGATTTCCAGCAAGGAGTTCGACGACGCCGCCGCTGCCGCCAAGGCAGCCGACAAGCAGGTGGCCGCCAAGATGGCGAAGGGCTACCAGCCGGTGCGCTCGGGCGGTATCACCTTCGACCACGACCCCACCGACAACGAGCTGGACACCGCGGCGAACCTGATGCCACGAGGTGAGTCCACCGTGGCGATGCCCGCCCAGCGTGAGCCCTCCGCAGCGGTCGCCGCCGCCAACTCGGCCCCCACCGACGACGCGCACGCAGCCACCTTCGCTCGGGTGCTCGCAGCCCTCGACGCTTCCAACGCTGCGACCCTCCCGGTGGACACCAACCACCCGGCGAGTATCCCCATGCTGGCCCGGTTGGCCACCCTCACCACCGTCGATCGGTTGATGGAGGACGGTATGTGGGTTGCCCAACCCAAGCTGGACGGCGAGCGGGTGCTCATCGAGGTCACCGACGGTGCCGTGTCGGTGCTGAACCGGGCGGGTCAGCCCAAGGCCAAGAATGTTTCCGAAGCCATGCTCGCCCCGTTCCGGGCACTCACCGAGGGCCGCTGGGTCTTCGACGGGGAAATCATCGGTCGCACCGTGCACCTGTTCGACCTGGCCGCCGCCGGTCGGTTCGTCACCGAGCGGTCCGGTTTCACCACCCGCCACGCGAACCTGGTCACCATCGTGGACGCCTTGGTGGACCCCTCCGACCCGGCGGTGCGGGTGCTCAACTACTCCGAGGATTCCGACGCGAAGCGCAACCTGCTGGACCGCGCGGAGATCGACGGCAAGGAGGGTGTCATCTTCCGGCACATCACCAGCCCCTACGAGCCGGGCAACCGCTCGGAGGGCTTGCTCAAATGGAAGTTCCTCAAGGAGGTGGACGCCGAGGTCGTTCAGGTCGGCAAAGGCGGAAAGGCCAACGCGGTCCTCGCGGTCTACGACCACGACGGCGAGCAGGTCACCATCGGCCAAGTTTCGACGCTCGGTCGAAGTGGGGTCGTAGTGGGTGCGGTCGTAGAGGTTGCGTTCCTCTACATCACCAACGCCGCGCATCCTGTGCTGTTCCAGCCCCGCATCGTGCGGGTCCGCACCGACGAAAAGAGTGCCGCGGAGTGCAGCATCGACCAGCTCGCCGCCGCCCTTACCGACAAGACGGTCGGCTGATGGCTGGCAGACCGGTGTTGGGGTTGGACCTCGACGGGGTGTGTGCGGATTACAGCGCCGCGCTGCGCGCCCATGTGGCCGCCAGCCGCGGGCTCGACCCCGATCGGTACGACCTCGAGCTGCCCGAGCCGCATCATTGGTCGCTGGTCACCTCCGGCTGGTTCCGGTCAGACACCCAGTTCCGGGCAGCCCACGCCGAGGCCGTCGCCGCCGGAATGTTCGCGACGATGACGCCCATCGCCGGGGTCAGCGAGGCACTGTGGCGGCTGTCCGATGCGGGCGTACACATCCGAGTCATCACCCACCGTTTGATGACCGGGGGTGGGCACCGGCGGGCGGTGTCGGACACGGTGACCTGGCTGGACGCGCACCTTGTCCCCTACTCGGATCTGTGCTTCGTGGGGGACAAGGGCCAGGTCGGGGCGGACCTCTACATCGACGACGCCCCCCACAACATCGCCGCACTGCGCGCCGTGGGATGCCCGACGATCGTGTTCAACCAGCCGTATAACCATGGGATAGCCGGCCCCCGCGCCCTGAACTGGGTGGAGGCGGAGGCGATGATCACCGAGGCCCTGCTCGGTTCGGGGCGCCAGCGATGAGCAACAAGTCGCACCGCATCTTGACCCCTGGCGCTACCCGATGAGACCAACGAGAAGCGAGGAAATGTGATGTTCGAGAACGAGAAGTGGGACCTGTGGGATGTGTCCTCCGGGATGGCCGACCCGACGATTCGGCTGATTCACCCGCTGTCCACGTCCACAGCTCCTCCCGAGGTCGGGAGCGTCCAGCATTCCTGCCGGCAGTGGGCGGTCGACCAGAGGTTGATGCTTGTGGGCGGGGTCGCCAACTGCGCCCACGGGCTTTACGCGATGAGCATGTGTCCGGCTGGCTGTTGGAGCCAAATCGGGCTGGACCATACCTCGGTGTGGGCGCGGGCCGATTGTCGGCTCGGCGAGCCGTTTGTCCTCACCCACCCGTATGTGGATGAGATTCCGCCGGAGATGATCGCCTATGCGGCGCATCACGGCCTCAGCGTCAGGGTATCCGGGAGCGACGACTGGTACGGGCACGGGTCGCTCCCCATTCGCTTCGACATGATGTCCGACGGTCAGTTCTTCTGGCCGTTGCAGGTCAAGCTCGCCCAGCTTCTCGCCCTGTACCCGCCGCGGTGGGAAGGTGCCGATGACATCGTCGACAGGACTCGGCAAACCTCCTGATGGCCAACAACCGGCCGGCCACGAACCCCGGCGCCCTCGTCGGGAAAACAGGTCTCGGGATTGACGAGTTCTGCGCGCTGGTCGGTCTGTCGACTCGGATGTTCAGCTCGGCGCGAACCTTCGAGGAGGTTCCGTCCGAGCACCGCCAACGGTTCCTCGACCTTGCGGCCCGGATGGAGACCGGTGATCTGGCGGGCCTCAAGAGCTACGACCGGTGCCCGATTCTGCGGGCGGAGACCACCGGGCAGGTCGACTCTGCCGCTCGCACAGGCACCCGCCGGTCCACTCCACCTGCACCCCAGTCTTGTTCCACCGCCGGGCTCGCAACCGCCGTGAAGGACGCCGCCCGAACTACCTGGGCCGGTGTCTCCGAGCTGACCGGCATCCCCGTCGAATCGCTGCGGACGCCGAAGGTTCGCAGTCTGCTCAACGCCGACGCTCGTCACCGTCTCACCGAGCTGGTTGCACTGGTGGCGGGCAACCCGGCCCCGAAAGACTTCCGTGCGGCGGTGAGCGCGCTCGGGCCGCCGTCACCGGTCGTGCAGTCTGTTCCTACTCCGACGACCACCCCCGCGCCGCCCGCTGCGACCTTCGCGGAGATGGCCCAGCGTTACGGCGTGGAGGTGAAGGCCGCCCAGGCGTGGATGCGGTCCCAGGGCGACACCGGTGGCGTCTCCCGGCCACGCCAAGAACATCTCGACCACCTCGACGCGATGGAAGACAGGGCGGCCATCGAAA
>JAABUL010004772.1_pt1 | contig 17693 bp, 15 predicted proteins | sample 5559151 | NCBI WGS metagenome assembly JAABUL01 (sample SAMN10711876, study PRJNA513368) | rock metagenome | isolation source: Antarctica rocks | place: Antarctica: Victoria Land, Pudding Butte sud | reverse complement strand
GCTGGGTTCGCTCCCCCGGCCGTCTCCCGCTACAGAGCTACTTCCGCGGCGTCGTCCTCGTGCCCGAGCGCCAGCTCTATGTCGCCCGCCGCGACGGCGTCATCGTCGGCAGCGCCCAACTCGTCCGCCCGCCGCGCAACAACGAAGCCCAAGCCTTCGCCGCCACACTGATGCACGCCTTCATCGCCCCCTACGCCCGCGGCCAGGGCCTGGCCCGCATGCTGCACCGCCGGGTCGAGGAGGACGCCCGCGCGCTCGGCTACCAGGTCCTCAACCTCGACGTCCGCGAGACCCAGCAGGCCGCGATCAACCTCTACGAGCGCCTCGGCTACCAACGCTGGGGCGAGCACCCGCTCTATGCCCGCGTCGGCGGCCAGACCGTGCGCGGCATCTACTTCATGAAGAAGCTCCAGGACGAGCCCAAGCTGTGATCCTCTACCCCGCCATCGACCTCAAGGACGGCGCCTGCGTCCGCCTGCGCCGCGGCGAGATGGACCAGGCGACCATCTATTCCGACGACCCCGGCGCCCAGGCCCGCGCCTGGCAGGACGCCGGCTGCCAATGGCTGCACGTGGTCGACCTCAACGGCGCCTTCGCCGGCCGCCCCGTCAACGCCGCCGCCATCGCCGCCATCCTGGCCGCCGCCCGCGTCCCGGTGCAGCTCGGCGGCGGCATCCGCGACATGGCCGGCATCGCCCACTGGCTCGATGCCGGAATCCGCCGCGTCATCCTCGGCAGCGCCGCCGTCAAGACGCCCGAACTCGTCCACGAAGCCTGCCGCGCCTTCCCCGGCCAGGTCGCCGTCGGCATCGACGCCCGCGACGGCATCGTCGCCACCGAAGGCTGGGCCGAAAGCTCCGGCATCGCCGCACTCGACCTCGCCCTGCGCTTCGAAGACAGCGGCGCCGCCGCCATCATCTACACCGACATCGCCCGCGACGGCATGCTCGGTGGCCTCAACATCGACGCCACGCTCGCCCTGGCCGCCCGCCTGTCCACCAAGGTCATCGCCAGCGGCGGCGCCGGCTCGATCGATCACCTGGACGCCCTCGCCCGCGCGGCACGCGGCCGCCTCGACGGCGTCATCGTCGGCCGCGCCCTCTATGACGGCCGCATCGACCCGGCCGCCGCCCTTGAACGCCTGCGCCTTACTCCGACAAACGCCATTATCGTCTAGACAATCTCAGCGTGTCTCTTTCGTGGTGCTTGCACCGGCCCGCCAGCAATCCTTATGTCGGAGTATGCTGAAACTCCGCGTCATCCCCTGCCTGGACGTCAAGGACGGCCGGGTGGTGAAGGGCGTCAATTTCGTCGACCTCCGCGACGCCGGCGACCCGGTCGAGCAAGCCGCGATCTACGACCGCGCCGGAGCCGACGAGCTCACCTTCCTCGACATCACCGCAAGTCACGAAAACCGCGACACCCTCCTCGAAATCGTCTCCCGCACCGCCGAACGCGTCTTCCTGCCGCTCACCGTCGGCGGTGGCGTCCGCTTGGTCGAGGACATGCGCAAGCTGCTGCTCGCCGGCGCCGATAAGTGCAGCATGAACTCCGCCGCCGTCGCCCGCCCCGACCTGGTGCGCGAGGCCGCCGAGAAATTCGGCAGTCAATGCGTGGTCGTCGCCGTCGACGCCCGCGCCACCGCACCCGGCAAGTGGGACGTTTTCACCCATGGCGGCCGCAACGATACCGGCCTGGACGCCGTCGACTGGTGCCGCCACGTCGCCTCGCTCGGCGCCGGCGAGATCCTGCTGACCAGCATGGACCGCGATGGCACCGGCGCCGGCTTCGACCTCGACCTGCTGCGCGCCGCCTGCGCCGCGGTTCGCGTGCCCGTCGTCGCCTCCGGCGGGGTCGGCCAACTCGATCATTTCGTCCAGGGCGCCCGTGCCGGCGCCACCGGGCTGCTCGCCGCCAGCGTGTTCCATTTCGGCACCTTCACCGTGGCTCAGGTCAAGCACGCGCTCGACGCCGCCGGCCTGCCGGTCCGCCTGCCGCGCCTGGTGCCGGCATGAGCAAGTCCAACGCCCTCGCGACCGCGGTGGCCAAGGCCCCCAAGGTCGCCAAGACTGCACCGAAGACGCCCGTCCCGCCGCCACCCGAAGCAGGCAGCGGCACCGAGATCCTCGACCGCCTCTGGTCGACCGTGGTCAGCCGCCGCTTCGCCGACCCAGAGCACAGCCATTCCGCCCGCCTGCTCTCGCGCGGTACCGCCAAGGTGGCGCAGAAATTCGGCGAGGAAGCCGTCGAGTGCCTCATCGAGGCCGTCGCCAAGAATCCCGTCGCCCTGGTCTCCGAGAGCGCCGATGTGCTCTATCATCTGGTCGTCATGTGGGTCGCCGCCGGCGTCTCGCCCGAGGAGGTCTGGACCGAGCTGCGTCGGCGCGAGGGCGTCAGCGGCGTCGCTGAAAAGGCCGCCCGCTTGTCGGGAGAGACGCGGAAGATCCCCTGACCCCGGCCGCAATGGCCGATCAGCGTGGGAGATTGTCGCCATGAGTGAGACCAAGCACCCGGACGGCGAGCCCTGGGAGTGGGGCGAACCCACCTGGCGCCGCATCGTCGGCCGCGCCCGCGCCGGACGCAGCCTCGCCCCCGCCGCCTGGCCCGGCGGCGCCCGCTGCGCCTTCGCCGTCTCCTTCGACGCCGACCACGAGACCATACCGCTGCGCGACGCCGATGAGAGCCCGATGCGCATCAGCCAGGGCCAATACGGCAGCCGCGCCGCCATGCCCCGCATCCGCAGGCTGCTCGAGCGCGAAGGCATCAAGGCCAGCTTCTTCTACCCCGCGATCTCCGCCCTGCTGCACCCCGACGAGGTTCGCGCCGTGGCCGCCGAGGGCCACGAGATCGGCATCCACTCCTGGATCCACGAAGCCAACACCACCCTGCCGCAAGGCGTCGAACGCGATCTCACCTTGCGTGCCGCCGACATCCTCGAGCGCCTCGCCGGCTCCCGCCCGGTCGGCATGCGCACCGCCAGCTGGGACTTCTCGGTCGACACCATGTCGATCATCCGCGAACTCGGCCTGCTCTACGACAGCTCGCTGATGAGCGACGACGACCCCTACGAGCTCGACGCCGACGGCACGCCCACCGGAATCGTCGAGCTGCCACCCGAGTGGATCCGCGACGACGCCGTCTACTGGAACTTCCTCCGCTTCAGCGCCCTCCGCCCCTACACCCCGCCCAGCGCCGTGCTCGAGATCTTCACCGCCGAGTTCGACGCCGCCTGGGACGAGCGCGGCCTGTTCCTGCTCACGCTGCATCCGCACATCTCCGGCCACCGCTCCCGCCTGCCGGTGCTGCACCAGCTGATCCAGCACGCCAAGGCCAAGGGCGAGGTCTGGTTCGCGACCCACGAGGAGGTCGCACGCTGGTGCAAGGACCAGGCGGGATGAAACAGGCCCTGCACACCCTGCTGGTGCCGACCCGGGGCAAGAGCCTCGTGCCGATCACCCGCCCGGTGCTGGACTGGGTCGCCGCTCAAGAGATCGGCACCGGGCTGCTGACGCTGTGGTGCCGCCACACCTCCGCCTCGCTCACGGTGCAGGAGAACGCCGACCCGGCCGTGCGGCGCGACATCCTCGCCTTCTTCGAGCAGATCGCCCCGGAAGGCGGCGACTACGAGCACGCCGAGGAGGGCCCGGACGACATGCCGGCGCATCTGCGCGCCATGCTCACCAACGTGCAGCTCACCATCCCGGTCGAGCGCGGCCGCCCGGTGCTCGGGACCTGGCAGGGGATCTACCTGTTCGAGCACCGCAGCGCCGCGACCCAGCGCGAGGTGGTGCTGCACCTGCTCGGCCAAGCCTGAGCACAGCCCGGCAATCAGCCCGCGCGGGCGATCTCCTCCTGCGCTGCCGCCTCGAAGACGGCGAACGCCTGCGTCGCGCGCCGGCAGATCCGGTCCAGCTCGAACGCCGGCCGGGCCGCCGCTTCGAGCTGCTCGAGGAAGCTCCGCCACAATCCCGCGCCCTGCCCGTGCTGCAGGAAGCGCCGGTTGGCCAGCACGGCCGGGTCGGCCGACGCGCCCGCCCGCCGATCCAGCAACGCCCCGCCCAGCCTCGACCCCTCGAGCACATAGAGGATGCCGAACACCTCCGCGCCGCCCGCATCCCCGTCCCGAGTCCGTCGAGATCGGCAAGCAGCGCCGCGCTTCGGCGGCGCGCCGCCCAGTCGGGGATCACCGCGCCGCCCCCGGCCGCAGCCACGCAATCCTCCAACGGCACCACCGCCCCGGCGATGCCGCGCAGGAACGCCGCGTAGACCAGCCGGTCGGACAGGGCCCGGTCCGTCCAGAGGCCGTCGAGACGCGCATGGGCCTCGCGTGTCTGGCCGCGCAGCATCGCGCGCACCGATCCGCCCCCTGCCGCCAGCGTCACCGCGGCGCGGCCGGCGGCACCACCGCATTGAACGCGCCGAGGATCGTGCGCGCCGTATACGGCTTGGTCAGGATCGGCCGGCTGCGGAACCGGCTCTCGATCGTCGACGTGTCGCCATAGCCGGTCGCGAACACGAACGGCGTGCCCATATCGGCCAGCCGGTCCGCCACCGCCACGCTCTGCTCGCGGCCGAGATTGTAGTCCAGCACCGCGAAATCCGGCTTCGAATCGCGCAGATAGGCCAGGGCCGAGCCGACGGTCGAGGCGATGTGCACGTCTTCGGCGCCGAGACCATAGAGCGCGTCCTCGGTCTCGAGCGCGATCAGCAGATTGTCCTCCACCAGGAGCACGCTGCCGGCAATCTGGTCCGACGACGCCGGCTCGGGCTCGGCGACGCCGAACACGCCGCTCTCCGGCTCCCCGGGCTCGGCGATGTACACGGCCGGAACCGTGAAGCGCGCCCGCAGCCCGCCCGGCTCGAAGCGGATTTCGGACGTGCCGGACAGCTCGTGCGGGATGGCGCGCTCGATGATGGTCGAGCCGAACCCGCGCCGCTTCGGCTCGCCGATCGGGCCGCCGCCATGCTCGCGCCACTCGATGACCAACCCGCCCGCCTCGTCGCGCTCGAGACCGACCTCGACCATGCCCCGCGAACCGCGCAAGGCGCCGTATTTGACCGCATTGGTGATCAGCTCGTGCATCACCAGCGCCAGGGTCGCGAACGCATCGGGCTGGATGCGGACGTCCGGACCCAAGATCGTCACCCGCTCGATCCGTGTGCCGAGATAAGCCCCTGCCTCGACCTTGATCATGGTGCTGAACGACCGCGCGCCCCAACCGCTGCTGGTCAGTTGGTCATGCGCGCGGGCGAGCGCATGCACGCGCGCGCTGATCTCGTCGGCCAGCTCGCGCGTGCTGGTCGCGCCATCGCTGCACTGCCGCACCAGGCCGACGATCAGGTTGAGGATGTTACGGACCCGATGGTTGAGTTCGGCGATCAGCAGGTCCTGCTGGTCGTTGGACAGCTTGCGCTGCTTCTCCGCCCGGTCGGTCACCTGCAGCATGATCTCGATCAGCGTCACCCGCAGCGCCTCGGCCGCGCGCCGGTCCGACTCGCTCCAATAGGCCGATTGCCCGCGCACCGTCTCCCGCCATGCCGCGAAGCTCTTGCGCGGACTGAGCCGCAGGCCGGAGTCCGACACCTGCACGGCCTTGCTCGGCTCCCCCGCCCAGGTCACCTGCCGGACCAGCTCGCGGCGGAAGAAAACCACATGGTCGCGCGGCTTGCGCGAGACCGGCACCGCGATCAGCCCGCTCGCAATATCCGCATAGGCCGCCGCCGCCGGATGCACGGACGACAGGCAATGCGTGGAGTAGATCTTGCTCGCCGCCGCCAGGTTCAGGAACTGCATCAATTCGAGCGTCTGATCGTGCGTCGGCGTCATCCCCGCCAGCCGCAGCCGGCCCTCGACGAAGGTCGCGAACCCATCGGCCGAGAGCAGCTCCTGCACCTGCCGGAACTGCGCCCCGACATCGTCCATGGACGCCGTCTCCCCGGACAGCGCCGATAGCAGGCTGGCATGCAGGGTGCGGCTCGATTGCTGCCGCGCCAGGTCCTCTGCCCGCGCCATCGACTGCAGCAGCGTCGAGAACATCTGCCCCAGGAACTCGAGCGCGGTGCGCGCCTGCAGCGACAGCGCCCGCGGCCGCTGGTGATGGCACGCGATCAGCCCCCACAATTTCCCGTCGATCAGGATCGAGATCGACAGCGACGCCGCGACGCCCATGTTGCGGAGGTATTCGAGATGGATCGGCGACACCGCCCGCAGCACCGACGGCGACAGGTCGAGCCGCTCCCCGGACGGATCGACCATCGGCAGCACCGGCACCGTCGCCGCGTCCACATCGGCGATCATCCGGATCGGATACCGCTCGTAGAGCGCCCGCGCCTGCTTCGGAATGTCGGTCGCCGGATAGCGCAATCCCTTGAACGCCTCGAGCCCCGACCGCCGCGTCTCGGCGATGACCTCGCCGCTGCCGTCGGGATGGAAGCGATACGTCATCACCCGGTCGAACCCGCTCAACGCCCGCATTTGCCGCGCCACCAGCGAACACAGCCGGTCGAACGTCTCGACGTCGCGCAACTGCATCAGCAGCGGTTGCATCGTCGTCGCCACGCCCTCGTCCGCCGGCTCGTGCGGCTCGCACTCGATCATGGTGAATTCGCCGCAGCGGTTGACCGCGATGTCGAACCGCCCGCAGCCCGCCAGGACGGCAACACCGAACAGGCGCTGCGTCGACCGATGACTCGCCTGAGCCTGCAGATGCCCCCGGATATCGTGCACCGCGTCGCGCCCCAGCACCTCCGTCAGCGGGCGGCCCAGCGCATCCGCCGCCGCGATCGGCAGGAAATCACCCAGATTTTGCGACACGCGTGAGACTAGCCAATCGGCTGAGACGCACATCAGGAACCCGTGCGGCTGGATACGGCCAAGGAACTGGTTCTGCTCGAGATCGCAGCTCGAAAGGTCATTCAGATCAGAACTGGGCGCCATCTCCTGCAACTAGTATCCACCGGACAATCCCACCTGATTGTCACAACCACTGACGGTGGACAGAGTTCACCGGCGACCGATCACGAGACCAGGCGAACCCAAGCCGAGACGGAACGCGCCGCCGGCCCATGCTAGTGCACCGAAGCAAACGAAGCGAGCAGCTTCGTTTGCTTCAAAAGTGCACTATCCTATTGACGACGTGCAGCTTTGACCCAAACGGATGTGAAGCATCCGTTTGAGTCGCTGCACTAGCGAGCTACTGCGGAGCCCGGTGGATCGGGTCGACCCAATGCACCGCCTCCGGCTTCTCCACTGGCTCGATCTCCAGGTTCACCACCACCGCCTCGTTATCGCTGCGCACCAGCACGCATTCCAGCGTCTCCGACGTGCTGGCGTTGATCTCCTGGTGCGGCACATACGGCGGCACGAAGATGAAATCGCCCGGACCCGCCTCGGCGACGAACTCCAGCCGCTCGCCCCAGCGCATCCGCGCCCGCCCGCGCAGCACGTAGATCACGCTTTCGAGCGCGCCATGATGATGCGCCCCGGTCTTGGCGTCGGGATGGATGCGCACCGTCCCGGCCCAGATCCGCTGCGCCCCGACCCGCGCCAGGTTGATCGCCGCGGCCCGGTCCATCCCCGGCGTCTGCGCGGTATTGGCGTCCAGGCTGTCGCCCGGGATCACCCGCACCCCGTTCTCCTTCCAGTCCGTCATCATCGGTCCCTCCAACGCCCAGCGTGACCCCCCGCGCAGAACCGGGCAAGGTCGGGGCCGAGGAATGGTGCGGACTGAGGCGCAGGTGATGGACAGGATCGAACACGAGAGCGGGTCGCCGCAGCGCGGCCAGGCCATCGCCCGCGTCGCGCTGACGATCGGCTTGTTCGCGCTGGGTTGCTATATCCTGCAGGGCTTCCTGCGCAGCCTGCTCTGGGCCGGCATCCTGGCCATCGCGGTCCAGCCGCTCTACGCCCGGGTCCGCACCCGCCTGCCGCCCCGCGGACACGACATCGTGCTGCCGCTGCTGTTCACCACGGCCACCACCCTGCTGTTCCTCGTGCCCCTCGTGCTCATCCTGATCCAAGTCGGCCACGAGGCCGCCATCGTCGCCGACTGGCTGCATACGGTGCGCCAGGACGGCCTGCCCTCGCCCGCCTGGCTCAATCGCCTGCCCATCTTCCACGACCCGGTCGTCGCCTGGTGGCAGACGAACCTGACCGACCCCGAAGGCGCCCGCGCGCTGCTCGGCCGGGTCCCGCGCGGCAATGCGCTACAGATGGGCCGCACCCTCGGCGCCGCGCTGCTGCATCGCGCCATCCAGTTCGCCTTCACCATCGTCACCCTGTTCTTCCTGTTCCGCGACGGACCCCGCCTGGCCGAGAAGATGCTGCTCGCCTGCCGCCACCTGTTCGGCCCGCACGGCGAGCCCGTCGCCCGCCAGATGGTCGCCTCCATCCACGGCACGGTCGACGGCCTCGTCCTCGTCGGCCTCGGGGAGGGCCTGCTGCTCGGCATCGGCTACGTCATCGTCGGCACGCCCCACCCCGCCCTGCTCGGCGCCGCCACCGCGATCGCCGCCGTGATCCCGATGGGCGCGCCGATCGTGCTCGCCGTCGCCGCCGCCCTCGTGCTCGCCGCCGGCAAGACCATCGCCGCCGCCATCCTCTTCGTCGTCGGCATGGCCATCATCTTCATCGCCGACCACGCCATCCGCCCCGCCCTGATCGGCGGCGCCACCCGCCTGCCCTTCCTGTGGGTGCTGCTCGGCATCCTCGGCGGCGTCGAGACCTTCGGCCTGCTCGGCCTCTTCCTCGGCCCGGCCGTCATGGCCGCCCTGATCTTGCTGTGGCGCGAGTTCACCAAGGATGCGACAACCGTACCCTCCGATGCATGAGACGGTGGCGATGGATCAGCAACACCCGGCCCCGCCGGAACCCGATCAGGCCGTGACCACGGCCGAGATGCGCGCCCGCATCGTCGACAAGCTGCGCTACCAGATCGGCAAGTGGCCCGAGCGCGCCAGCCCCCGCGACTGGTTCATGGCCACCGCGTTCGCCGTCCGCGACCGCGTCGTCGAATGCTGGTTCGAATCCCGCCGCCGCTCGTATGAGACCGCCGCCAAGCGCGTCTACTATCTCTCGCTCGAGTTCCTCATCGGCCGTCTGCTCGCCGACGCCGTCGGCAATCTCGGCCTCATGCAGGTCGTGCGCGAAGCCCTCGCCCAGGAGGGCGTCGACTTCGACGAGCTGCGCGAGCGCGAGCCCGACGCCGCCCTCGGCAATGGCGGCCTCGGCCGCCTGGCCGCCTGCTTCATGGAAAGCATGGCCACGCTCGAGATCAACGCCTTCGGCTACGGCATCCGCTACGAGCACGGCCTGTTCCGCCAGAAGATCGAGGGCGGCGTGCAGCAGGAGCTGCCCGAGGACTGGCTCTCCTTCGGCAACCCGTGGGAGTTCGAGCGACAGGAATTCAGCTACCGCGTCGGCTTCGGCGGCACCGTCGCCATGCAGCAGGACGCCGCCGGCCAGGCCAGCTATCATTGGCAGCCCGGCGAGGAGATCCTCGCCGTCGCCTACGACACCCCCATCGTCGGCGGCGGCGGCCGCCACGCCAACAGCCTGCGCCTGTGGTCCGCCCGTGCCCTCACCCCGCTGCACCTGGACGCCTTCAACCGCGGCGACCACGAAGGCGCCCAACGCGAGCGCGTCCGCACCGAGGCCGTCTCGCGCGTGCTCTACCCCGGCGACGACAGCGATTCCGGCCAGGAGCTGCGCCTGCGTCAGGAGTTCTTCTTCGCCTCCGCCTCGCTGCAAGACCTCATCGCCCGCCACCTCAACCAGTTCGGCGACATCCACACCCTCTCCGACAAGGTCGCCATCCAGCTCAACGACACCCACCCGGCCATCGTCGTCATCGAGCTGATGCGCCTGCTGATGGACGCGCACGGCCTCGCCTGGGACCCAGCCTGGCGCATGACCGTCGCCATCACGTCCTACACCAACCACACGTTGCTGCCCGAAGCGCTCGAAGCCTGGCCGGTGCAGCTCATGGAGCGTCTGCTGCCGCGGCACATGCAGATCATCTATCTGCTCAACGCCCGCCACCTCGAGCACGTCCGCGCCCAGCCCGGCGCCGATGACGGCCTGCTCGCCGCCACCTCGCTGATCGAGGAGCGCCACGGCCGCCGGGTCCGCATGGGCCACCTCGCCTTCCTCGGCTCGCACGCCATCAACGGCGTCTCCGCCCTGCACACCACCCTCATCAAGAAGTCGATCTTCCGCGACCTCGACCGCATCTACGGCGGCCGCATCCAGAACAAGACCAACGGCATCACCTTCCGCCGCTGGCTGCACCGCGCCAACCCGGGCCTGACCGCGCTCCTGGTCGAGACGCTCGGCGAGCGCGTGCTGCGCGACGCCTCCGCCCTGAACGACCTCGCCGCCCACGCCGACGACCGCCGACTCCAGGAGCGCTTCGCCCGCCAGCGCCTGGACCGCAAGCAGGCGCTGGCCCGCGTCATCGCCGAGCGCGTCGGCATCGCCGTCGACCCGGCCGCCCTGTTCGACGTCCACGTCAAGCGCCTGCACGAATACAAGCGCCAGCTCCTCAACGTGCTTCACTGCGTCGCCCTCTACGACGCCATGCGCGCCCAGCCGACCCGCGACTGGGTGCCACGGGTCAAGATCTTCGCCGGCAAGGCCGCCCCCGGCTACCACGTCGCCAAGCAGATCATCCGCCTCGCCCACGACGTCGCCCAGGTCGTCAACGCCGACCCCTCGGTCGCCGGCCGGCTCAAGGTCGTCTTCCTGCCCAACTACAACGTCAGCCTCGCCGAGCAGATCATCCCGGCCGCCGACCTGTCCGAGCAGATCTCCACCGCCGGCATGGAAGCGTCCGGCACCGGCAACATGAAGCTCGCCCTCAACGGCGCGCTCACCATCGGCACGCTCGATGGCGCCAACGTCGAGATCCGCGACTTCGTCGGCCCCGAGAACATCTTCATCTTCGGCATGACCACCGACCAGGTCGAGGCCCGCCGCCGCCGGGGCCTGGCCGCGCACGACCAGGTCGCCGCCAGCCCCGCGCTGTCGCAAGCCATCGACAGCATCCGCCGCGGCGCCTTCTCCCCCGGCGAGCCCGGGCGCTACGCCGCCCTGATGCACAACCTCATCGAGCACGACACCTTCATGGTCGCCGCAGATTTCGACAGCTACGTCGCCGCCCAAGACGACGTCGACCGCCTTTGGCGCGCGCCAGACCGCTGGTGGCCCGCCGCGATCATGAACACCGCCCGCGTCGGCTGGTTCTCGTCGGACCGCACCATCGCCGAATACGCCAACGACATCTGGGGCATTCCCGTCGCCAAGCCGCGCTGACCTCGCTTGCACCCGCGCCGAACAGGTTCCAATTTGAAGACAAGACGATAAGACACGGGAAGGGCAACGCATGGACCAGGTGACGCCTCGCGCTTTCAGCCGCCCCGCCAGCGTCACCCTCTCGCGCAGCGCCATGGCCTACGTCCTGGCCGGCGGACGCGGCAGCCGCCTCAGCGAGCTGACCGGAAACCGCGCCAAGCCCGCCGTCTACTTCGGCGGCAAGAGCCGCATCATCGATTTCGCCCTCTCCAACGCGCTCAACTCCGGCATCCGCCGCATCAGCGTGGCCACGCAATACAAGGCCCACAGCCTGATCCGCCACCTGCAGCGCGGCTGGAACTTCTTCCGCCCCGAGCGCAACGAGAGCTTCGATATCCTGCCCGCCAGCCAGCGCGTTTCCGAGACCGGCTGGTACGCCGGGACCGCCGACGCGGTGTACCAGAACATCGACATCATCGAGGACTACGCGCCCCGCTATATCGTCCTGCTCGCCGGCGACCACATCTACAAGATGGACTACGAGCCGATGCTGCAGCAGCACTGCCAACTCGGCGCCGACGTCACCGTCGGCTGCATCGAGGTGCCGCGCGCCGAGGCGACCGGCTTCGGCGTCATGGCCGTCGACGAGGAGGACCGCATCGTCGCCTTCGTCGAGAAGCCGCAGGACCCGCCAGGCATCCCCGCCCAGCCCCACCTCGCGCTCGCCAGCATGGGCATCTACGTGTTCGACACCGGCTTCCTGATGGAGGCACTCCGCCGCGACGCCGCCGACCCGAACTCGGCGCACGATTTCGGCAAAGACATCATCCCCGACATCGTCCGCAACGGCAAAGCCGTCGCCCACCGCTTCGCCCAATCCTGCGTCCGCGCCGAGGGCGTCGCCGAAGCATACTGGCGCGACGTCGGCACCGTCGACGCCTACTGGCAGGCTAATATCGACCTGACCGATTTCACCCCCGCGCTCGACCTCTACGACCGCGACTGGCCGATCTGGACCTACGCCGAGATCACGCCGCCGGCCAAATTCATCCATGACGACGGCATCCGCCGCGGCCAGGCCATCAGCTCGCTCGTCTCCGGCGCCTGCATCATTTCCGGCAGCACCATCCGCCGCTCCTTGCTGTTCACCGGCGTGCGAACCCACTCCTATGCCGCCATCGAGGCCGCCGTGGTGCTGCCCTACGCCACCATCGGCCGCCACGCCCGGCTCAGCAACGTCGTCATCGACCGCGGCGTCCACATCCCCGAGGACCTCGTCGTCGGCGAGGACCCCGTGCTCGACGCCCAGCGCTTCCGCCGCACCGCCCGCGGCGTCTGCCTCATCACCCAGGCCATGGTCGACGCGCTCGGATGAAGGTCGCCCTGTTCAGCAAGGAATACCCGCCGAACGTCTACGGCGGCGCCGGTGTCCATGTCGAATACCTCAGCCGAGCCCTCGCCCGCCGCATGGACGTCGAGGTTCGCGCCTTCGGCACGCAAGCCCCGATGCCCGGCAACCCTGCCGTCCGCTACTACTCGGAATGGCCCGAGGCCAGGCGCGACACCGACCCCCGCTTCGCCGGCGCCGTCGATGCCTTCGAGCGCAGCCTGCGCATGGCCAAGGACCGGCTCGATGCCGACCTGGTCCACTGCCACACCTGGTACACCGACATGGCCGGTCTCCTGGCCGCCCAGCTCTGGGACGTGCCCAGCGTGCTCACGATCCATTCGCTCGAACCGCTGCGCCCCTGGAAGGTCGAGCAGCTCGGCCGCGCCTACCATCTCAGCGCCTGGATGGAACGCACCGCCATCGAGCAGGCCGACGCCGTCATCGCCGTCTCCCGCGAGACCCGCGACGACGTGCTGCGCCTATTCGACGTCCCGCCGGAACGCGTGCACGTCATCCACAACGGCATCGACCTCGAGGAATACCGACCGTCAACCCATGCCGACGTACTCGCCCGCCACGGCGTCGACCCCGAGCGCCCTTACGTCCTGTTCGTCGGCCGCATCACCCGCCAGAAGGGCATCCTGCACCTCCTCCACGCCATCCCGCTTCTCGACCCGGCGCTGCAGGTCGTGCTCTGCGCCGGCGCACCCGACACGCCGGAGATCGGCCGCGAGATGGCGGCCGGCGTCGCCGCCCTGGCCGCGACCCGGCCCGGCATCGTCTGGATCAGCGACATGCTGCCGCGCGCCGACGTGATCCAGCTCTATACCCACGCCGCTGTGTTCTGCTGCCCCTCGGTCTACGAGCCGTTCGGTATCATCAATCTCGAGGCCATGGCCTGCCTCACGCCGGTGGTCGCCTCGTCCGTCGGCGGCATCAAGGAGGTCGTCGTCGACGGGCAGACCGGCATCCTCGTCGACCCCGACCTGCAGGACGACGGCTTCGAGCCCCGCGACCCGGCCGCGTTCGCCGCCGGCCTGGCCGATGGCATCAACCGCCTGGCCGACAATGCCGGCCTGCGCGCCCGCTTCGCCGAAGCCGGCCGCCGCCGGGTCGTGGACCATTTCAGCTGGGACGCCATCGCCGCCCGCACCGAAGCGCTCTACCGCGAGACGATCGCGGCACACGCCGCCCGTTCCTGATGCACTCACGTCCCCAACTCACGTCCCCAACTCACGTCAATGTCATGAGGCGTTCAGTGAGCTCCCTGCTACACAGCCGGTGTCCGAGCGGGCTTCCCCCAAAGCCCCGGACAATCTCGACCCTAGGCGCGGTCGGTCTCGTACCCCCACGAAACCGGCCGCGCCTTCCTCCCTGGGAAGTCGTCGAATTTTCCCTGCCATCTCGACTAAGCGTTAATCATGCTGATCGGCATCGCCGGGATCACCGGGCGTATGGGCCATCTCCTGACTGAGGAGGCGCACGCCGCCGGCCATGTGATCGTCGGCGGCAGCATCCACCGCGGCTCCGCCCCGCCCAGTATCCCTGCGCTCTCGATCCCTGCGCTCTCGATGGCCGACCTCGCCGACGCCGCCGACATCGTGGTCGATTTCACCCACGCCAGCACTGCCGCGCACCACGCCGGCATCCTCGCCGCCGCCGGAACCGCCTGGGTGCTCGGCACCTCGGGCCTGTCGGCCGCCGACGAAGCCGCCGTCGACGCCGCCGCCGTCAAGATCCCGCTCGTCTACGCCGCCAATTTCGGCCCCGGAATCAACCTCCTGCTCGCCCTCGCCCGCCAGCTCGGCGCCGCCCTCCCGGCCGAGCAATACGACGCCGAGATCCTCGAAATGCACCATCGCCAGAAGGTCGACGCGCCCTCCGGCACCGCCATCGCCATCGGCCGCGCCGTCGCCGCCGGCCGCGGCGTACCGCTCGAACAGGTCATGCAGAGCGGCCGCGACGGCCATACCGGCCCCCGCCCGCCCGGCGCCATCGGCTTCGCCGCCCTGCGCGGCGGCCAGGTGGTCGGCGAACACACCCTCCTGTTCGCCGCCAGCGGCGAGCAGATCTCGCTCAGCCACCGCGCCATCGACCGCCGCGCCTTTGCGGCCGGCGCGATCCGTGCCGCCGAGTGGCTGCAAGGCCGCCCACCGGGCCGCTACGCCATGACCGACGTCATGGGCCTACCTTCGTGACCTGCCCACCTTCTTGACCTGATCCCTGCGCTAGGCCAAACAGCCTGAAATCCGGCATTCGGTCGGCAACGCGGCCAAGCCGCTCCCCCTCATTCTCTGCGCGACAAGAGGAGAAATCCATGCGCGACACGGGCGAATACCTGTTCACGTCCGAATCAGTTTCGGAAGGCCATCCAGACAAAGTCGCCGACCGGATCAGCGACACCGTTCTCGACACCTTCCTGGCCGCCGATCCGCAGTCGCGCGTCGGCTGCGAGACCCTGGTCACGACCAACCGCGTCGTCCTGGCCGGCGAAGTGCGCGGCCCCGAAAGCGTCACCACCGACCAGCTGATCGAGGGCGCCCGCGAGGTCATCCGCGAGATCGGCTACGACCAGCCCGGCTTCAGCTGGAAGAGCGCCCAGATCGACTGCCTGCTCCACGCCCAGAGCACCGACATCGCCGTCGGCGTCGACAGCGCCGGCAACAAGGACGAGGGCGCCGGCGACCAGGGCATCATGTTCGGCTACGCCTGCACCGAGACGCCGGCCCTGATGCCGGCCCCGCTGCACTACGCCCACCAGATCCTGCTGCGCATCAAGGACGGCCGCAAGTCCGGCGATCCGGCCACAGCCGGCCTCCTGCCCGACGCGAAAAGCCAGGTCACGCTGAAATACGTCAACGGCAAGCCCGTCAAGGCCACCAGCATCGTGCTCTCCACCCAGCACGAGGAAGGCATGGACCAGGGCGAGATCAAGCAGCGCCTCAAGGGCCTGATCACCTCGGTGCTGCCCGAGGGCTGGATGTGCCCCGACGAGGAACTCTACGTGAACCCGACCGGCAACTTCGTCATCGGCGGTCCCGACGGCGACGCCGGCCTCACCGGGCGCAAGATCATCGTCGACACCTACGGCGGCGCCAGCCCCCACGGCGGCGGCGCCTTCAGCGGCAAGGACCCCACCAAGGTCGACCGCAGCGCCGCCTATGCCTGCCGCTACCTCGCCAAGAACGTGGTCGCCGCCGGCCTGGCCGAGAAGTGCACGATCCAGATCAGCTACGCCATCGGCGTCTCGCACCCGCTCTCGGTCTATGTCGACCTGCAGGGGACCGGCCAGGACGTCGACGAGGCCAAGCTCGAGCATGTCCTGCGCGAGATGATGAACCTCAGCCCACGCGGCATCCGCGAGCACCTGCGCATGAACCGGCCGATCTATGCCGTCACCTCCGCCTACGGCCATTTCGGCCGTGAACCCGACGACGCGCTCGACACCTTCACCTGGGAACGCACGGACCTTGTCCCCGGACTCCGCAGCGCCTTCAACCGCTAAACCGCCCGCCGAGCGTCTCTATGGCCGGGTCCGTGGCAAGAAGCTGCGGCCCCGGCAAGAGAGACTCCTGGCCCTCACCCTCCCCCGCCTGACCTTCCCCTCGGCCGCCTTCGCCATCGAACCCGCCCAGCTATGGCTCGAAGTCGGCTTCGGCGGCGGCGAACACGCCCTCGCTTTGACCGCGGCTCATCCCGACACGGCCTTGATCGCCTGCGAAGTGTTCGAGAACGGCATCTGCTCGCTGCTCTCCCGCCTCGTCCCCGAAGGCGGCGAAGCCGACGCCCCGCTCCCGCCCAACCTGCGGCTCTGGACGGACGACGCCCGCCCCCTCCTCCGCGCCCTGCCCGACGCTTGCCTCGACAAGCTCTTCCTGATGTTCCCCGACCCCTGGCCCAAAGCCCGCCACGCCAAGCGCCGCTTCGTCCATCCCGAACAGATCGCCCTCGTCGCCCACGTGCTCAAGCCCGGCGCCGAGTGGCGCATCGCCTCCGACGACCCGACCTACCAGGCCTGGGTCGCCGAGACGCTAGCCGCCCAACACGCCTTCACGGTCGCCCCGCCCGCCAGCGAACGCCCTCTAGGCTGGCCCCCCACCCGCTACGAAGCCAAAGCCCGGCAAGCCGGCCGCCACCCCCTCTACTGGTCGCTCCGCCGCACCTGATCACCCAGCGTCGTCCCCGCCAGCCGCTCCGACATCTGCGCCGCCGCCGTGTGATCCTGGCCCGGCCCCAGCATCGCCTGCGCCGCAGCCCATAGCTCGCGCACCAGCGCCGAAAGTGGCGCCGGCGTCCCGGTCTCCCGCGCGACGCCGAGGGCGATGCCCAAATCCTTGACCATCAGGTCCAGCCCGAACCCGGCATCGAACGAGCGCGACAGCACGAATTGCTTGAACTTCTTCTGGCTGCTGTTGCTCATCCCGGTCGAGGCGTTGATCACGTCGACCATCAGCGCCGGGTCAAGCCCGAACCGCTGCCCGATCAGCAACGCCTCGATCCCGATCAGGAACCCGCCCGCGCTGGCCAGGTTGTTCAGCGCCTTCATCGCATGCGCCGAGCCGACCGGCCCGGTGCGCGTCACCGTGCTGCCCATGCTCCGCAGCAGCGTCTCGGCGCGGTCGGTCGCCGCCGCGTCGCCGCCGACCATGATCGACAGCTCGCCCGTCTCCGCCCGCTTCACCCCGCCCGACACCGGCGCGTCGATCAGCACCCCGCCCGCTTCGGCCACCCGCACCGCCAGCGCCTGTGTCGCCGCCGGCGCGCCGCTGCTCATCTCGACCACCACCGTCCCTGGCCGCAACCCGGCCAGCACGCCCGCCTCCAGCGCCGCCTCGACGATCGCGCTGGTCGGCAGCATCGTCACGATCAGGTCCGCCTCTGCCGCCAGCGCCGCCCCGTCGGCCGCCACGGAAACCCCGACCGAAGCGGCCCGCACCGGGTCGGCATCCAGCACCAATAGGGAAAAACCCGCCCCCGCCACCCGCGCCGCCATCGGCCGCCCCATCGCGCCGA
>JAABUL010004771.1_pt1 | contig 17694 bp, 19 predicted proteins | sample 5559151 | NCBI WGS metagenome assembly JAABUL01 (sample SAMN10711876, study PRJNA513368) | rock metagenome | isolation source: Antarctica rocks | place: Antarctica: Victoria Land, Pudding Butte sud | reverse complement strand
CACGTAGATCCCTTTCATTTGCGAATCTCAAGCACAATTGCTGGCGAAATGTATGGGATGTGAGCTCTTTAGGAGACCTCTCAGGTTGTCGTCAAAGCTACTACTGTCAGCACGTACTCGTATACGGGGTTACATGTATTTTGTGCACCCGCTCGGAGCCAATCGGAGCCGAAGCTGATCTACCCTGCTGACGACGACGCGTGTTGCGTAAGTAATCCCTACCGCGATACCCGAGGCGCATATGAAACACGATTCCATGATACAGCTTCCCCTTTAGGACTGACATATCGGACCCCGGTAGGTGATCCACCACCCAATAAATTCCCCACAGCAAGCTATTGTTCTCTCCCCAATCAAGTACGATTGCATCCGCAATGAAGCAATGGTAGACGACAAGACCACAGGCGAGCGATTACGATCTACAGCCGAAGGCTTCTGCAAAGCTTTCATAGCCAAAGCTCCGCCTTCAGATACATTGGACAAGTATTTCATCGCCAACCCCAAGATCCTCGAACACGGTCCCGAGTGGGCGAACGAACGTCTCCCATTCCTAGGAGTGACATTCGAGGGCCGCCGACCCAGCAGCAAAGCTCACGAAACATCGGGCAGGACTTGCGACGATTACTACGATCTCCTCACCTCCCTCCTCTCCTTCCACCCTGCCGAAGATACGTTGCCGCCGAAAGAAGAGTTCATGGTAGATCCTGTACGGAAGACTGTCACCATTATGCTACATGCAAGATTTGCATCTGTCAGAACCGGGAAGAGCTGGGAGGAAGATTTTGTCTATGTGTTAAGCGATTTCGATGAGGATTTCAAGATCGGATCGCAAGAGCTTTGGGCAGATCCGTTGAGTGCTTGGGTTGCGGTGGGGGATTGAGCGGTAGATTCGACAGATTGCGGAAGATCAGAGCCGTTGGTCTCAACAAAGCCGTAGGGCATGAGCTTCTCCAGCACTCCAGCAATCAAACTACGAAGCAGACTGTCCATGCTGCGAACGAGGTCAAATGTGTGAAGCTACTGCGGGATCGCACTTATAGATTTGTTGTGCAATTGTAGCATTTAGCTCTGCAGTATGATATAGATTAGTCGTAAAGCCTCCTACATCATGCATGTAATCTCCTCTAGTCATATGTAACTCGAATCCGTGGCGGTGAACATCCTTGCAACAAACAGGATAGCGAGGCGACCCCTTCCTAAAGCAGAGGGTACCCTCTCTCATCCCAGTTATCATAGAGCTGCGCCGAGAATTGAACTTGGAAACTCCTGTTTTTCAGCAATCTTCTAAATTCGCAGCCTTCTGAAGAATGGTGTCCATAAATCAGCGGCAAGCGGAAAGAACGTCAAAAACGCTCCCAACCCTCCCAAGGCCTACAGAACACCAAAGAAAACTGTCAAAAATCTGGCAGAGCACGACGAACATGTAGAGAGTGACAACCTTGCCTTCCGAGAAGCATTGAAAATGCTACCTGATATTATGCTGTTTCACCAACGTGATTCGAACTGGCTCGCTCGAAAGGACGCTAGCTTGAGATTCGCTCAACACTCGGCCAAAGCTTTGATTGAACACGGTATGGGCGCTATAAAAGAGATCATCTCAGGGAAAAAGAAAGACTCGGTATCAACAGGTCCTCAGGGCAATAAATCTCACAAAAAACTTGGGGGACCTCAGGGGAGATTGTACTTCTGTTGGATAAATCCGGTTATATTCGTTCCTGTCAATCGTAATCGACGTACTGAAAAGTGAACTAAGACATCTCAACCAATCATCGGCCTCGAGATTGATTGCCCTTATTTTGATATATATCAAATTTCTAACATCCCGATTAGTACGACCACGCGGAACATAAGATTGCTTTGCTTACGTTGTTGATGCAAGTCAGTGCTTGCTCGCGCTCCTCCACGACACCGACCATATGGTTGTCGTCGCCAAATCGGATTGGAGCACAGCTAACGCGTGCCTGAGTCTTCTTCTTTCACCCAGCCGTCCTTGTGATCGCGATTTCGTATGACGCGAGGAGCGCCCATGGCTTCCCTCAGTCAGGCTCCTGGCCCATCCACTGCTCCCTGACAGCATGGACGTCAATGCCACAAGCGATCGCTTTGGCAACTAGACTTTTCGCTTTCCCAACGACAGGGACATCAATCATCTTCCCCTCAAACGTCCACGCGCCTCTCCCCTGCTTGTCGGCTTTCTCGTCTGCGATCACCACCCGCACAGCCCACGCAACCTCCTCATCACTAGGAGCGAACGCTTTCTGCGCGATAGGGATTTGGTCAGGATGGATACACTGCTTGCCGTTGAAGCCCAGACCTTTGCCGCCTAGGCATTCTTCCTCGATCGTCCTTCGACCTTCCTCGCCTTTAAAAGAGGTGCATACAAGATCAATGGTAGAAGGAAGTTCATGCGCACGACAAGCAGTAGCGATAGCTGATCTGGCATACAGAAACTCGGTGAGCGACGGCGTGCGAGTCAGCGAAAGATCGAGGGCGAAGTCCTCAGCAGCGAAGATCAGGCCGTCGAGCTGAGATGTAGCCGTCTCGCATATCTCGCGAAGGTTGGCGATGGCTTTGGCAGATTCAATGAGAGCTAAGATTTTGATACGACGAGGCGTGGACTCTTCGGGCCCACGGTACGTGCGTTTGTGATTGATAAAGTCGACGGCCCATTGGAGGTCAGATCTGGAATTCACTTTGGGAATCACAATGGTGTCGAGATTGGGCGTATTCGCCTACGTTCGTCAACTCGCTGGGCGGGGAGGACGATGAGGCTGCTGGCGTACCACTTCGTCGATATCATCAGCTTCAAAGCCGGTTCCGACTGCGTTGATACGGACCGCGCACTCCTTGACTTTGGATGGGCGAGGCTGCTCGAGAAGACGTCGGATGTTGGACCTAGCTTCGCTTTTCCGACTAGGAGTGACAGAGTCTTCTAAGTCATACGCTACGCAGTCGGCGGTAAGGCTCTTGGTCTTGTCGAGCATCTTCTGCGAAGAACCCGGTACATAAAGCAATGCTCGCCGCACGGCTGTGCTTGCAGCGGACATCTTATTCATGGTCGGTGAAGAGCAATTGGGGTCAGTTATAGGCTCTGGCAATACTATGCCAGGGTAACCGGAGCTCTTTACATCTTCCAACGCAGAGTGTGAAAGCTGAGCATGGAATGTCGTCAAGGCTTCGCGCTTATTAAATTCAGCGGACTATAACGGCTACATGTCGAAGCACTAATGTAACCAATCATTACAAAGTATCTTTGGATCGTACTCTCGGCGGCCGAGGCAGCCCGCTTGTGGCATGGTGGCCCGTCTTACAGTAGTACGCAGGAGAAAAGGTGGAAAAGACTTGTTCGCAAATCCATTCGTCTGGTATTATTATACTATGTAGGGGTTACTCAGGGAGTAATATAAATGGGGTAATTAGGCCCATATATACCGCCTATTAGTATTAAGAGAATTACCCCTTTATTAGCCCTTAAAAATAGATATAAAGCGCCCCCGCGGAGTAATATTAATAGTCTTCCTAATTTAGTCCTTTTATATTATTTAAATATATAGCCTAGTTATAAATCTATCACTAGGGGTATTCCATATATACGCTAGATATAAGACGTAGTACTTATAGGTATATTAGGAGGCCTTTATTAAGTTACATTCTAACCTAAAAGACTCTACCTTATTAGGAGAAGATAGTTAATAGTATAAATATTCGTTTATAGCTTACTAATATAAGGCTTTTATAAGTAATTATATAGGGAGGTATATTATAGCCGCCGTATATAGATGTTAATATATAATATAACGTAGCTTTATAGGCTACAAAGGAGTAACCCTAGGGTAGCGTAGGTATTTATAGGGTAAAGATTATAACTAGCTGATTATACTATAGTTACTAGAAAAAGTAGAAAAGACTTATTTATAAATCTATTCGTCTAGTATTATTATGCTATGTAGGGGTTGCTAAGGGAGCAATATAAATGGGGTGATTAGGCCTATATATACCGCCTGTCAGTACTAAGAGAATTACTCCTCTATCAGCAGGCTTCCCGGGCTTTGAGTATGATGTTTAGATAAGAGCTTCAACGCAGTCCGTTGCAATATTATCACAATATATCTCACTACCTATTCACACTTCTTACAGCTCTGCTCATCCCTGCACGAATACAATACCCACCATGCCCTCAATAATCCAAACAGCATTCGCCCTCGAGGCCCTCGTCAACCTCCCAGCCATAATCTCCCTCCTCTTCTTCCCCAACGCAACCCTCAAGCACTTCCTCGCCTCTCCCCTCCCATCCCTCGAACTCAACGCCACCTCCATCTTCCTCGCTCGCAGCCTCGGCGCCATGGTCCTAGCTCTCACGCCCCAGCTCCTCCTCGCATACCCCAACAGCAAGAACTGCGTCGCGCAGAGGAAGATAGCATATGTGACGCTGGGTGCTGGGGAGGCAGCACTCGTGCCGCTGTTGTTGTGGGAGGCGTTTAGAGCGAGTGACCAGAGCAAGGCGGCCGGGGTGTGGGCTGGGGGGTTGAGCAGGAGAGCGTGTCTTGTGTCTGCGGCGAACTTGGTGCCTGTTCTTGCTTGGAGGATCTATGTCTTTGGGGTGAAGCCGCATTGGTTTGGGGATACGGAGGCTGTGATGGAGAAGACCAAGAAGAGGGAATGATCGCCGTGGTGGCCAACGTATAATGCCAACTTGACTGGTGTTCACTGGGGAAGCTCTTCTCTTCACTTTACACTTTGAGCTATAGAGGGTTATATTGTCTGTTGTTGACGTCTGCCATGCGAACGAATTCGATTTGAGTACGAAACTGATGTTGTGGAAGTGGAATAGGGAAGCGTCATATGTAGGTTTGACTTAGTACTCAATCCCATCATCCGTTTAAAGCGCTAGAGTCAGCGAAAGAGTAGCAGATGAAGAGCACATTGTGGCTGAATCCATGCTGGCCCAACTCTCCTTTCAAGCCATTGCGTGCGAGAAGATCATGAAAAGGTGCGTAAATCACTGCTTACGAGTGAAGGTTTCGGCAAGTCATGGTGGACAGCTTCCACGCTATAGCTGCTTCCATGGTTTGATACATACCATCAGAAACTTCTTTAAGCAGCAGCTCGAACATGACAAAGCGTCACAGCTACCTACAAAGGCCTACGGGACTCAAGGAGTCAATGGTCCGACGCATCCCCAATAGCATAGGTGAAGCTGCGGAAAGATAGGTTGTCGAATACCAAGGCTTCGCGTCAGCATGTTGCCTCGAGGGGTATACGATCTTACGCTTCTCACCATCGATCGACTCAAAACATTTGAGGTTTTTCCGTTCACCTTCTTATGTATCCTCATCAAAGCATCTCCCTCCCAAGGACAAGCAAAATCCAAGTTCACGGTGGCTTGGCCCAGCGTGTCACTGATCCAATTTCTAGCGAGCTCGTGGCAGCTAGAAATAAATCGCACGATCAATACTCTCGATGCGCATCTTTCCAGTTCAAAAACGACGGTCATCGAAGCAGCGGCGGTCCAATTATCCAACATATCTTCTTCAGCTAGTTGAAAACAGCATGATGATCGCATTGAACACCGTCTCTCCCACACCGCTATCGAGATACCGCTATCCCATCTGTCCCGTTAGATACTCCACCATACATACTCTCAGGACCATCAGGACCAAACTTAAGCACACGCCCTCCCCCAATCTTATCACCATTCACCAACCCGCGCCCATCAGGAATATACCAAATCTCAAAGTCAAAGTCCTCAAACCGCGCCTTACCCTTCTTACCACCACCAGTAATAATCTCTTCCCAAACCAACAATATCGCTCTCTTCACACGCCTCCAAGTCAACTTATCCGCGCTCGGACCGCCACTTGACCATGTACTCAAGATGACGTCACCAGATGCGGCAGGAGCGTTGGGGACAAAGGCTTTGATGCCGTCATTGTCGTGCACAGAGGCGATGGCGAGGGCGTTGAGGAAGGCGGTGAAGAGATCTTGGGATTTGAGTTTGTGGCCGTTCCAGTCGTAGGTGATGTAGAAGCTCTTATCCGTTTTGTCCGTTACGCGCGGCTTAGGAGGGGCCGTGACGGAAATGTTGGTGTAGCTAAGTTCCGTCACATTCGTTTCTACGGTCTGATAAGATTGCAGCCCAAGTTTAGGTTTTTTCGGCCGGAATTCGAGATATCCCAAGCTCTGTAGGTGTCCTCCGATGTCTTTTAGAGCAAGGCCGACAATAAGCTGTTGGAAGCGTTGGGTCTTGGCGATCTCTACGCCTGCTTTGTACAGCCCCGAGATGGCGTATTTAGCAGGGAGCCAACTTGCTTCACCAGTACCTGGTAGCGTTGGGAAGACGCAGGCCTCGGTTTGGAAATTGTCGCCACTCAAGCCCGTTGATTGTTTGATATAACTGTCCCATCCCATCTTGGATAAGACGGCCATCAACTCGACGGCGTTGATATAGGTCTCTATAGGACTCAAGGGTACGTTTGCGAGGAACGTGAGTATCGTCTCAAAACCAGACGGCTTCGATGGTGCACCGAGGTCGGAAGAACTGGGCACTAGCCGTCAATACTGATATCCTGAATTTGGAATTTAATAGGCTCACCCGCTAGGAATTATAATACTAGGAATGGTATCATTCGCAGACAATACTTGAAGTGGGCTCGGAATTGATATAGCGCGGACCAATGCGAGATAGTGAAACGAAAGTCCCACTAAATTCTTAAGAGGTGACATCTTGGACACCAAAGTTAATGCAACGAAGATCTTGGAAGAATTTCCAATAAACGAAAAGAGAAGCACAACGGTTGATATTCTTCGAGGTGCAGCCGCAAAGCGCATGATCGCCACCACGGTTGTATGCATTTCACGATGAGCCGCTGTGCGGCTAGATGTGTGTCCTACGACGGGAACAGAACGATATTGAGAACGTCAGTCTTGGCAAATGTAGAAGAGCGGCTTAACATGTTCCGAGTAAACTGCAATATGGGCGAAGCGAGAATTCGATGAATAGCAAACCTTTAACAAAATGCCCTCGGGGGTATGGAAGTCGTCCGTCCATACCTTGTACACGATCCAGGGGCACCCGGAGATACTATCTCGTGCTCACTTGGGCCAGCGGTCACCCTTGGCGGAGTAGTGGACTGGCAATGTACCGCGTGAGAAATAGCGTCTCATTGTCAATGCATAATCCGGTCATAAGAGGACACCCTGCTTTTTCTTCTTCATCTCTAACGGGCTAGGTATATTGTATCTTCTCTTCCCACATCGTTTGGCCCCTGCGTCCACGATCATAGTCTTCCATGCGAGTCAAGTGTGAGCCATAATGCGAGCCCCCGTCACTGACGGATCCTTTCCAGCGTCATACTTGCCAAGGCTTCCTAGAGGCGCATACTTCTCGCAAAGATAGCACATGTCATTATACGCACTGTGCAGAAGCTTGTCAGCAACGATCATAGGTCATCCCCTCTTCTGCGGGCTGTACTGACGTTTGTCGTGTAACATTTCCTGGGTGTCCAGCCGAGTAGTTGAGATTATACTTCAGGCTGTACAGCCGATTGCGATCATCCCATTCCTGTGCCGGCTCCGCTGGTTCGTATTGCTCCATGTAACTTCGTGAGTAGGCCTGATCTCGGAAGAAATGACCCCACTGGCATCTCCATATACCAAGTTCCATTTCATTATGAGCGTAGTAAGACCCGGCATCATATAGGATCACGTCACCCGTCTCTCGTAATGTACCAACGTTGCCTTACAATAATAGGTCAGTATCTACCAAAATGAGATAGGTTTCCGGCAATCACCTTCCCAGCAGTCACCATGGATCAAGCTCGGCTTCAGTTCACGGCCATGACCCTGCAAGGTGCCTAAAAGCCGAGGAATGACACCAGCAATAATTTGGCTAGCTGCAGCTTCAAGCTCAAGCCATACGCCGTTTACCTCTTTGTCAAGCTCGAGAACGCCACAAAGAAGATTGGTAAAGAAGGTTGCCCAGCTCTCCTCCCAAGCAACAGTGTGCGGTAATTTGCCATCACACGTTGTGACTTCAAACCCAAACATACCGTTTGGTGACTTGCTCTTCCGATGCAGCTCAGCGAGCCGCGCGGTAAATTGTGCAGGCTCAGGTGCCGACGCGTCCATGTCGAGGAAATCGGACAAGAAGAAATGTGTGTCTAGGAAACCAGCTTTGTATGTTCCCCATCCATGCGGTGCGGGTACCAGTCCAGGCATGAGGGAATGGATTTCTGTCACTGACGTGAATTCTCCGAGCATCATTGTCTTGCCATGATCCTCGTTCGCACACTAGACGTTGGTCTACATTTAGCAGGTCTAGCTCTCAAATGGACGGGCGATGATGAGGGAGAGGGTTGCGAATCAAGGGTGACAGACCTTGAGGAAATATTTCTTGGGTGTTCCATCGGGCAGAAGAACAGAAACTTGACCAGTGATTGTCCAGGCAGAGTATCCGTGTGCTTCTGCAGAAACCACCTTCGTCCCCTCGGGCATTGCTATCAGATATCTTCAGTGGTTATCAATCTGAGCAGATGAGTTGGTTCCCTGCCTTCCAATACAGCCTCGTCCATGACGAAGTTGCCCTGGGTTCCTGCAAGGCGATGGCTCGGCGCCACGTCCACGGCCTCGAGCCCCTCCTGGTTTGCTCTCAACATGATGTATTGATATGGTTCGATCTGAGGGAGAAAGTTGTGCTAAATAACCACAGAGTTGAAGTTTGCCGGGTTTGTGGGTCAAGTAGTACGAAACTCTGGTGATTGGTGGGTGGCCTGGTCTTGCAGACAAAGAAATCAATGCCCACTTCTCTAGCACTATGTCCCAAACCTCACCCATTCGGCAGTTGCAAGTCAGAGTGCAGTCATCCTCTCTTCCTTCTTTGACCTTTGGCCAAGATCACTTCGAAGTTTTAACGTAGGGCCGACACAACACATTTCCTGATTCACCACTCTCAGACCATTGCAACTTTCACAAAGTCTGCCTAGACATATTGTCTCCCGCCATGGCGAGCCCAGCCTGACAGACAGGCAGGTGGCGAGGCGGACACAGCATAGATATACTCGCTTCCATCCCTCCGCTATCACTCCTAGCTTTCAGGCTTTACGCTTCCGCATCCTCAAACCTGTCAGCCGTCTTTAGCTGGGGCTTTTCGATGCAAAAACCCGCAGTCCATAGTGATGTGAATTCGTCATAGGCTGGTAAATGACTGTTGAGCTAGTCTCAGTACTCATACCCTGCGCGTCCCGCTGACTTGAAGGACAAAACATCCATTATGTTTAGCAAATGCTTAAACCTAACAAATGTAGGCTTTGCGGCGAATCCGATAACTTATTTTCGTTAACGATAAAATCATGATTTGAACCAGCAGACTGAGAGCTGTAGTCACAATGATCCAGCACTGGGACAAGGACCTGGTTGCGACAGCAAGTATGGCAAGCTCTCCATTCCTCTTGCACGTATGGGTTGGGACGATGTAGCTGCGACGACCACCTCTCCACAGCTGTCAAGATGACCTGTTCACGACTTATTGGAAGTAGGAAAGACAGCAGTCTAGGATTTCCAATAGACAGGTGGTTGTGTGACCCGTGATCTGGGTATGAAGTAGTTTCTGGTGTTCTGATAGCGGCTTAAAAATCACGATGTATTGAAATGCACTCAGACTCAGTGTGGCTCACAAAGAAACATCGAGACTTAAAACAAGCAGTCTATAAGCAGTAGCCTAGATTCCAACAACTCACTAACCTCACAAACTCTCCTCGAAAAGCTCTACCGCCTCCTTGTTCTGAGCCAAGAGGTCTCTGTGCCATACCCAATGCATCCTCGTACTCAATCTCTCCCTCATCTTCCCAATATCACTTCCTACACCTTCCAGTTTCATCCCTAACAATTCTCCCGACTCCCTGCGTGTCTTGACAATCCTCTGAGAACGGGGCCTTCTGGTTTGATCAAACGCTGTGAAGGCGTTGGAAATCTGCTCAGGGCTGGAGACTTTGGCGAGGAGGGTCTCAAGCACCAGAGCATCTTCAATGGCTTGGCCTGCGCCTTGGCCTTGATAAGGTGTGGTAGCGTGGGCGGCATCGCCCATCATCACCACGCGATTCTTGTTGTAAAAAGGAGCGACAGGAGCTTCGCACATCTTCCAGGCAGCGAGATCGGGCGTATCGAGGAGCTAGGGAGATGTTAGTGACTATTCCAGATATCTAAGGTCTGAAGAGCGCATATGCCTCGATGATACCCTTCGTCAAGGTTCCCCACCCGACGAACAAACATTCAAGTTCCTCACGTTTCGCTGGAACGATGGATTTCTCATGTTCCCATGTTTTGTGCTCGAAGTCCATGACAACAATATTGGATATTTCGCCGTGGTCGATTGGGTAGCTGAGAATGGCTCTGCCTTTGTGGTTGTTAGTCCGCGAGCCAGCCACGAGACGCATCATTTTTAGGGTCAACCTCACCAGGTCCGCACAGCATCATGGAGTTTTGAGCATATTCGGAGCCCATTTTCTCAACTGCTGCATCCATAGGCACCAGGCCTCTGTAAGCAACGGATCCTGCAAACACAGGTTGCGAAGCTTCTTTTCCCAGCAAGTATTCCCGTACATGGCTATGAATGCCATCAGCACCAATGACTGCATCCGCTGTTGCTGTCGTGCCATCTTTGAAGCGCAGAACAACCTCTTTGTCGGCCTCGTCCTCAATCAATTCAAGTCGCTTATTGAAATGGGCGCGTTGTGCAGGGACCATTCTCACAAGCTCGTCAAGAAAGTGTGCGCGATGGACACTCTGCATACCAGTGGCGTTCTTCTGGGCATGGATGAGTTCAATCTCGTTTGAGACTTTGCCCTGCTATATGTGGGAGATCAGCTTCCGTCCACAACGACTCGAGGAAATGAGGCAGCTCCACTTACAGTAATGTATTCTGAAAAGGTGTTGGCATGAGAAGCCCACATGTTCGACGTTGCATGCTTCAGCAACGCCGCCTTAGTTTGAGGTCCAATCAGCTCAAGCGCACGTTGGGCATTGGGACCAAAACCGACGCCGGCACCAATTTCACCGAATGACGGTGCAGACTCGTAGACGTGGACGTCGATATGGGGATGTTTGAGGAGGGCAAGTGCAAGGACCAGGCCACCAATGCCTCCACCGACAACGGCAACGCTGAAGGTCTTGGGGTGGGAGGATACGGAAGTGGTGGTGTTTGGGACTGACGCCATTGGTGCCTGGGAAGTGCTGTTGATGGGCTGATGGAGCTGGCAGTCGTGGATTTAGCTATTTTGAAACACTCTGTCTGTTCTGTAGCTGAGTTGGGTGTCTGTTTGCTTGAATGCCGAAGTTGCTGGGGTGTATGGACTGTTTGGATACCTGTCCTCCATCTTCTTATATATATCCCATGTTTCCTACAATCCGCTCGCAGGCTCGCCGTCTTCTGCGAAGCCCTGCATAGTATCTTGAACTCCTCGACATCATATTCACCAAAGGCACGTTGTTGCCGGTATCGTGCGGTGCACCTATACAGCCTTGCAGACTCGAAAGCAAACCAAAGAAGCTCGCTCGCGGGGAAAATAAGAATCCGAATATGCGAAGCATGGGAATTGCCTCAGTGCCTCATACCTCAGACGTGCCAGACCGGGCAAGCCGGCAGCTAGGCCCCTTCGGGCTAGCAGGGCTGACTACGCAAAATGAGACCCTGAATGTTCGGAGTCTTGTTCTACCCGCGCGGCTCGCACGGCTCGTTGAAAGTTTCGGCCCGAGACCTTCGGGGTTCCAAACCAGCCGAAGCGCGATGTTACCGCCAAGAGCTGCCTTCCCTGGTAAGACTTCAGATCAAGCACTCTCACGGAACGGCGATGAGGCTACTCCTACTTCTACACGCATTCCGACTGATGGCTCTTAGGTAAGACTCGTCCATTTCGATTCTGACTCGTTCTCCCACGAGATGTCGAAACGCACGCAGATATTCAAGATCTTTGCAGAGCGCTGGGCAGTAATGTCTTTTGGCTCCTCGACGACCCAGAATAACCTTTTAATCTGCGCCGAGACACCTATCACTAGTCAGTCACATTAGATAAAATGGGACTTCTAGCAGGATTTGATGCGGTTCGAAGAGGTATCTGCCCTGCCGAGTTAGGTTGTCACTGAGACTCGTGCTTCACTATTCATCAAAAGAGTCAGAAGGCGGCGGCATCGGTGCAACGCATGTCAGTGTGTCCTGTCTTCCACAATACACGTTTTGACTGCTCAAAATTCTTTGCGAAATCAATAAGCCCTTACTGGTGTCCAACACTTTACTAAATCCCGCTTCCAGGGGTGTTACATTGCCCCTACTCACCAAGCTTCACTCGCTAAAGCGGGAGCTGCCAAGCCTTTTATAGCCGGAATATCTCTTAACTCCATGATGCACGCCCGCACATAAGGAGCAATGGCACTTTTCCGAGTGAAAACAATTGTTCAGTCAAGATGTTCCCCAACTTCACCCCCTTCAACATCCCCCTCTCCCCCACAAGAACAATCCACGGCCTCCACCACGGCCACGGTCCCCCTCTCCTCCTCCTCCACGGCTTCCCCCAAAACCTCTTGATATGGCACATCATAGCCCCCCAACTGACATCCGTCTACACCGTCATAGCGCTCGACCTACGCGGCTACGGCCAGTCGTCCAAACCTCCTGGTGGAGAAAACCACATCGCATACAGCAAGTCCGTTATGGCGAAAGATTGCGTTGATGTAATGGAAAAGCTTGGACATGAGAGATTCTACATATGTGCGCATGACAGGGGAGCGAGAGTTGCACACAAGTTGTGTGTGAACTATCCCGAGAAGGTCATGAAGGCGATATTCCTAGATATCGCGCCTACGTTGGCTATGTATAACAAGACGGATTTTGCGTTTGCAACTGCGTACTGGCATTGGTTTTTCCTCGTCCAGCCTTCGCCGCTACCTGAGTCGTTGATGGTGGCGAACCCGAGGAGTTGGATCGAGAACACGATGGGGAAAGTTGGTCTCGGGATCTTTAATATAGAGGCTATAGAAAGTTACGTCAAGCAAATGGGCGATAAGGATTGCGTCGCTGGTATGTGCGAGGATTATAGAGCAGCTGCTAGTGTTGATTTAGAAGAGAGTAGAGAGGATGTCGAAAAGGGCAGGAAAATCAAGTGTCCGTTGAGGGTGTTGTGGGGCCAGAAGGGGATCATTGAGGCGCAGTTCGATGCTCTGAAAGAGTGGAGGGAAGTAGCGGAGGAGGGAAAGGTGGATGGTGGAGTAGTGGACTCTGGACATTATATACCGGAAGAGAATCCGGACGTTGTTTTATGGCATATCAACGAATTCTTGAAGGATTGAGCATCCGATATGTGTACAGTATTGAAGTACTCATATGTAAAGGGACGTATGACCTTCATATCAGTACACCCTCCTATGTTCGTACAATTGATAAAGTCCTTTGCGCCGTCTTCATGCTTTTTTGTTCTTTCTCATATCATCGATGGGCATGAGACTCCTAACTTTCTCAAGCAAGGATTGCTGATCCATCGGGAAATAACTCTCATTCCGGTCGGTATGCCTTGCCACGTGGCCAAGGATATCTTTTCCCTGTTGCGGCTTCGTAAAGTCATATATCCCTCCCAACAGCTTCTGCATGAGACTTTGTGTCTGATGCTCTACCTCGAGAGATGGGGAGGAGGATGGGGTTCTTTGCTCCTCATTCTTTAGCCTTTCGACCAATGTCATCACATCCGCTTTTTGTTCTTTGCTATGCCATTCGACATACTCCCCGTCCAGATACATTCTAGCAAGCAGTAGTCCCCCGCCTAGAACTTCGCTCATACCATATTCTCCCGACACAACAGCAGGACTGAGACCACTAAACGTTTCTCGGTTTACGTCACCCGGCTCATACGCAATCGATTGTGTAGCTTCTCTAATTTTCTTCTGCTTCGCATACTCTTTCTCTTCCTCATTATACGTCTCTTCGGCCGATGTCTTCCCACCGTAATCGTTGCCACTTCCGGCTTCTTTATTGCGCTTCCGACGTCGTGGCTGATCGCCTCCGTCGCTGCGGGAGGTTCGAGGCCGGCCTGCTCGACCACTCTGTACGCCTCCGCGACGTGCTAGAGGGTTACGTTCACTGGGCACGTTCAGACCACCCCTACGTCTCGCTTCAAAGTCATTACCCACCCGGAGGCCATTATGCTGCTGAGAACTGTTTTCTTGTGGCCTCCGGCCTCGAAAGCCATTATCATCTCGCACTGGGCCCATTCGCGATGCCTCATATTGTTCATGTTCTGGCGTTGGTTGCTGGGTAGAAAATCTCTGTTTGGACTCAAGGCCCGTCGTATCTCCTCTATACTCTTGCGGAACTTCGTTGAGAATTGTAGCACCCAAACCTCCCTCAAAATTGGCCCGCGTTGCCCTCATGGTTGGTAAACCCACTGCACCATCCCAGTCCGTTGGAGTCCTCCTTGGTTCTAGCCTAGCAACGGTATGCCGTCCCACTGCGTCAGTCCGTCCCATGGTAAAATTCCCTGGGCCTCGCATAGTACCCTGAGCTCGGGTATCAGATTTCCCCCCTTCACGTCTTATGCCTCCTTTCCGTGCCCTTGGGTATTGGGAGTTGGGCCTTTGTCTCGGGACTTGGCCCTCAAGTACCTCTTGGGTCAGGGGAACACCAACATCTCCGTCCTTGAGGACCGCCGGCTGACTTTTGGGCGCGCCTCTGCCGACCTCGGATCGAAACTCCGCATTTCGGTGTCCAGTTGCGGGAATACCTTTGGTACGGTGGTAGAGGTTCTCCACCTCCTTGGTCGATTGTCGTAGGCGTTGGGCGCGGTCTGAGATGGGCATAGTCACTTCTACACGGGTGTACAGCTGATCAGATTGGTAGGAGAAATTCACGCATAGGTCTGGCTTACCTCGCATGACCTTGTCCTGTTCAGCATCTTGTTGTCGTAGAGAGAATGTATTGAAGTGGTGACAAGGGAGAGTAGATTGGGATTTTGGAGGTGTTGAGACACGCAATGGTCTACCTCTGCAGATTGCAGAATGAAAGTACCATTTCTGCATGATAGCTGTAGAATATGATAGCCAAACACAGGGCAATCACCATGAAAAACACCAGGTTGGACTGTCCACGGAAAGTTCCGCGCGCTAGTTCTAGCGTCGTGCTGGAAAGCCGAACGCACTATCAACCTCACATTATTATGCCCGTTCGTGTTGTGTAGCGTACATGCAAAAGCCATATGCTTGGTATCACTGCTGGATTATGCTTCTCGATCGCCTGAAGCAACTCCTGCCTCAGAACCTTGCGAACGGTTTCCTCTGCAGAGTAGTGAGATAGCTCTTCCATCGGAGAAATCAATCCTCCAATCACTCGAATACTGGTACGGATCAATATTTGAAGGCAGGGGCGAGAGTGCTTGCGGAACTGTTACTAGTATTGGTATTCATTTATCATTTGGACAGCCAGTCTTATTGATACGGAAAGGTTGTTCCTAATGTACAACGGCTTCACCGAGTCGTTACAAAGCATAACACAGTCGCTTGGTTTATTGGCCAAAAGATCGAACGTTCCCTAGCGAGAGGGATCATTCAGACTTCGTTGGATGCAGAAAGTGCTCCTCTCTCCTTCGTTCTTTAAACCGTAGAACCTACTGCTATCAATCGTTACATCTCCTTCGATGTCAAGACCAGCGATTGCAGGAATGGATATTAGAGCCAAGCACTCATAATATCATGACTACGAATCAATTGAGATGACATGGGTTGCCTTGAAGCTAAGAGACTATTCTGGCTCAGACGACTCCATACGAAGACTCTCATGAAGTTTACTTTACGAACCTCATGTTGATCACCTTGGGGGGGGAAGGGGGTATACACGGGGAACTCGGCAAGGATTGGATATGGGAAGTTGAAGGAAAACTTTGAATGGGGCAGGATAATACTCACGTGCGCAGGATCTGGTAGATGATTGATTGGGGGGAAAATCCCGAATACTCTGAACACAAAATACGACAAACACCATCTGTAACGGTCATGGATGCCTACTCTACAGCCAATGATTTCCCGCAAAAATAGATGCGCATCTCGCATTGGTATGGGGGTGAGTTCCTCATTGTGGAGAAGTTTTCATACCCGTATCTCCTCGCATGAAAAATTGTAACGGCCAAGTACCTGGTGACATCCTATTATGAACCGCATCCTGAGTCGAAATGATTCTTAGTAAGTGTTCTGAACCCAATGGCATAGCAGTTAATGATCTTTTGTGGAGTATTCGTTGTTCTTGCACTTAGTCTTGAGCCCTCGGCATTGGGAAATCAATGTAACATGATCATGAGAATCTTCAGGGAAAAAGAGCACTGTTTGATTTGATGAGTAGGTCCTAGTACAGTACAGGTGAGGCCTGATTTGGTCTCCGGACTACATAGGTCTACAACAGCAACGAATGTGGGTATCCTATACAATCTCACCACTACGGAGATATGCGATATTGCTAGTCCACTGTGAAAGAGCGCAATATATCCGGCGCCGGGCACTAATTTCACACGCATGTTATAAATGTCGGCCTTTGCTGTGGCGCCCGGTGGATCCTCTACGGAATAGCAATACGTTCCTTCAAACTCACTTTGTCTCCGGCATCTAGTCTAAAAGAATCTTACAACCTCCTGCTTTTTATTCAACCTCGTGCTCTCCAAGCCTTCACCACTCTTCCGACTCTACCATCCCTGATGATCCTTGTGTGGATTCCCAGAAGGCTACTAACTATCCCAGGGCACTTTGTACGCTTCGACCCAATCGGCATTCTCTTCTCGCAGAGCCATCAGGTCCTCCACCTCTGCACCTTCGCCCAAGATATCGGTGAATGCCTTGACGCTTCCTGGGTTCTTATATCCGGCCACAATAGCTCGCTCCCGAAGTTCTGGGTCAATGCGCTGTGTGATCTTTATAGCCCGATCAATGATGCCCGCAACGCGTTCGAACTCGCCGGCCTGAAAGCCACGAGTTGTCATCGCAGGAGAACCCATCCTGAGCCCTCCAGGGTTCATAGCCGATCGGTCGCCCGGCACGGTATTCTTATTTGCAGCAACACCTGCTATCTCCAAGACCCGCTGAACACGAGCGCCGTTGATGCCGCAGTCGCGTAGGTCAAGCAAGACAATGTGATTGTCTGTTCCGCCCGAGACAAGATTGTACCCATATCCCCCGTCGCGCGGCGGCCTCTTCAGCTTGTCTGCTAGTACTCGTGCATTGCGAAGAACATCGTTTGCATACGTTTTGAATTCTGGAGTTTGTGCCTGAAGTAATGCGACAGCCAACGAGGAGATGGTATGATTATGAGGGCCACCATGATGGCCCGGAAAGACAGAAGAATTTATGCGGTCTTCAAGGTTATATTCTTCTTTCAGACCCCTCTTATCAGTCCGTCTTGTTCCCTTCCGAAAGAAAATCATAGCTCCTCTAGGTCCACGTAGTGACTTGTGAGTTGTTGTAGGCACCCGCTGCAACTAAACCCGATAGATGCGCCATATCTGTTAAGAGATAAGCATTGATAGAATCCGCAATCTTGCGCATGCGAGCATAATCAATCAACCGCGGATATGCTGAAGCACCTGCAATCAGTATTTTGGGGCGATATAGCGATGCAAGCATTTCGAGAAGATCATAGTCAATAAGCCCGGTTGACTCGTCCAGTCGATAAGGAAGAGA
>JAABUL010004770.1_pt1 | contig 17697 bp, 24 predicted proteins | sample 5559151 | NCBI WGS metagenome assembly JAABUL01 (sample SAMN10711876, study PRJNA513368) | rock metagenome | isolation source: Antarctica rocks | place: Antarctica: Victoria Land, Pudding Butte sud | reverse complement strand
CCTCATCGCCCCTCTCCTACGCGCCGGCGCGGTCCTCACAGCCCTAGACGCCGCGGGCGACACACCCCTGCACCTCGCCGCCTGGGCTGGGCACGTGGAAGCTCTGTCCGCTCTACTCACCAACTGCGACCCGGACTCAGGCGACGTCGACTTCCTGAGTGGCAGAGACGCCTACACGCCCCTCTGGTGCGCCGTCTCCGCCGCCCACATAGACGCCGCACGTCTACTCCTCCGGCACGGGGCGCGAGTAGCCGTACGCTCCGCAGGCGGGATGACGCTCTTGCATCAAGCGGCTGTGATGAGCCAGGGCGCCATGACCTCACTCCTGCTCTCCCGCGGCGCACCAGTGGATGCGGTAGATGACGAAGGAAATACCGCACTCCATTACGCCGCTACTTCCGGCTCGCTACCATGCGTGGAAGCGCTGCTGCGCGCACAAGCGGATGTCGGGGTAAGGCAGATGCAGGGGCTGACGGCGGCGCATTGGGCGGCTCATAAGGGGCATACGGAGGTGTTGGAGGCGTTGATCAACGGGGCCAGTGAGATAGATGCGCGGGCGGAAGAGGGGGCGACGTGTTTGCATATGGCTGCGAATCGCGGACATTTGGAGTGCGTGAGGTTGTTGCTCAGCAAGGGAGCGAAGACGGGGCCGAAAGGGAGCTGGGATGGTGTGGAGGGAACTGCCAGGCAGATGGCGAGGCAGAAAGGGCACGCGGGGTTAGTGAGGGAGATTGAGGCATCGTTGAAGAGGGCGTAGTTGTTGGAGTCTGTCGTTGTCATTTCGTAACACATATCTCACACATATCCTCATGTTCATCATGCGTTGCGTCTCAATCCCTCAAGCCCCTCCTATTCTTCAACCCCTTAACCCTCTTCCCCCTAACATCCCTCCCCTCCTCAATATTCAACACCGCCTCCCTCTTCTTCTCGCCCACCACCCCCAGCGCCTCCCTCACAACCCTCCCCTCCACACTAACACCCTCCTCCACATAAATCCCCATCTCCCCACCCACTCGTGCTTCAATAGCCTTAACCAGCTCCACATCCCTCTGCCCAACAAGACAGATACTCGTACCCCGCCGCCCAGCTCGCGCGGTTCGGCCGACACGGTGGATATAGGTGTCCGGGTCGCGGGGGAGGTCGTAGTTGATCACTAGTCCTACGGAGGGGATGTCCAGACCGCGCGAAGCGACGTCCGTGGCGATGAGAATTCGGGCTGCGCCGGCGCGGAAGCGGGCGAGGTTGTTCGTTCGATCTGTGTGGGAGAGTGCCGAGTGAAGGGAGGTGACGCGGTGGTCGAGGAGGCGGAGGAGGTATTCGAGGAGTGTAGCGGTGGAGGTGCGGTTGCAGAAGATAATGGTGTTCTTGTCCACGTTCGCGGGGGTGAGGAGCAGGATGTGGAGGTATTTCTCCTTGTGGACGACGTTGACTAGTTGGTAGGTCTGTGTGAGGGTTTTGGGCACGGCGAGGGTTTCCGTGTCGACTTCGGAGATGAAGACGGGTTGCTGCATTTTCGAGCGAGGCAGATTTTGTAGGGCGCGTACTTCGGGGGTCACGGTTGCGGTGAAGAGGCATGTCTGCCGTTCGGTAGGGGAGGGGAGGATGGAGAGGCACGTCTCGAGATCCGGGAGCATGCTGCCTTTCTCACTGCTGGCGAGGAGGCGATCTGCTTCGTCGAGCACCACGAATTTGGCTCGACGCAGCCCTCGGACAGTTTCTTCGCCCGAGTTGATGACGTGGTCTGCCAGCCTTCCTGGTGTGGCTACAACGATATGAGGCCGGCGCTCCAGCTCAATAGCCTGTTGGCGAGCATCTGCTCCGCCGACTATGAGAGTACATCTCAATCCTCTTCGACTGCCGAGAGCGACGATCTGTTCATGGATCTGGAGGGCGAGTTCGCGGGTTGGCGTGAGGATGACTGCGAAGACGGCGCTGGGGTCTTGAGACCATTTCTGGAGGATGGGAATGGCGAAGGCGACGGTCTTGCCGGAGCCGGTGCGAGAGCCGCCTATGCAGTCGCGGCCAAAGAGGATTTCGGGGATGCACGACGACTGAATGCGGGTCGGGTTCGTGATGGAGAGGTGGCCGAGGGCGTTGGTGAGCCAGGGGTCGACTCCGAGGGCGGAGAAGGTTGTGGGGGTGGTCGGGGTCGAGGCGAGGATGGAGGGCGGCGCGGCGGTGATCTCTGGTGGTGGAAGTCGTTGATGCTTCGACTTGATGCGAGAAATGGGTGTTATGGTATCGTTCAAGGTCGGCGCCGGTACATCGTGGTCAGGTGATGCCGCCTTGAACAATACGATAGACATGTCGCTTTCGCTGTCTTCTGGATCGGACAGTCTCCGTCTTTTCCTTGGTGGCTCCATGCTTGTTGCGATGGTTCGGGCAACGGATTGGAGATTTTAAAGTCAGAGATGGCACAAAATAAACCGCTGGGACGAAATCTTGGCCGAGGCTTAAATTTTTCTGGAGGTCGCCTATAAAGTTCTCCAGCGATTCTACCCACCAACATCACCACACAACGACACCCACGATGGGCCGACCAGCGAAGCGAGCGCGTCTTCTCCCCGACGATGAAGACGAGCCATCCACTGTACCCATCTTCTCCCAAAGCCTCAACACCTCCGCGCCCACCAACGGCTTCAGCGTCAACCAAGACTACGCCCGCCGCTTCGAGTACAACAAGAAGCGCGAGGAGAAGGAGCGACTGGAGGACAAGTACGGGCCGAATGGCACTGCTTTGGAGGATGAAGACGACTCCAGCTCCGACGAGTCCGAGGACGACGATGCCGAGCTCGCTACAGAGCATGTCGATCAAGAAATCATGGCGACGCTGAATGCTATTCGGAGTAGGGACCCCAAGGTGTATGATAAGGAGGTCAAATTTTATCGGGAATTTGAGCCGGAGATTGGGGAGAAGGTGAAGGAGGAGAAGCCGATGTATTTGCACGATTATCATAGGCAGAATTTGCTGGCTGGACGGACTGGGGGTGAGGATGAGGAGGTGGAGGTGGTGACGAGGACGTATCAGCAGGAGCAGGATGATATGAAGAGGCAGCTTGTTGGGTCTATGCATGCGAAGGCGAATGGCGTGGAGGATGAAGCTGACGAGGAAGAGGAGGATTTCTTGGTCGCGAAAAAGAAGTCAAAGCACGAAGATCTGCCAGCTACTGGCAAGAAACCCCAAATCACGGATACCGACGTCGCAGAAGCAGATAAAGACCCAGAGACCTACCTCTCCAATTTCATGGCTGCGCGCGCTTGGCTACCGACCGAGAAAGCCCAGTGGCAGGCATTCGACTCCGATGACAGCGATGATGATGCACGAGCCGATCAGTTTGAATCCGCGTATAACATGCGCTTCGAAGACCCGAAGACCGCGAACGAAAAGTTGCAGTCCTTCGCTCGTGATGTCGGCAAATACTCTGTCCGGCGAGACGACAACAAGAGCGCACGCCAGCGCACGCGAGACAGAGAACGGGACAAGAAAGAGGAGGCGAAGCGGGAGCGCGAAGAGGACAAGGCGAGGCTGAGGAAGCTGAAGATCGAGGAGGCTGAGGAGAAAGTGAGGAAGATCAAGGAGGCTGCTGGGCTGGCCAAGGGCGAGAATCTAGACTTTGAGGAATGGAAGGATGTTATTGAGGGTGACTTTGACGACGACAAGTGGGAGCAGGAGATGGAGAGGCGGTTTGGGGATAAATACTACGCCGCGCAGGAGGATGCTGGAATGGGCGCCGAGAGCGAGGAGGAAGAGGAAGGGGAAGGCAAGAAGCAGCGGAAGAAGCTGAGCAAGCCAAAGTGGGACGATGACATTGACATCAACGATCTGGTGCCAGAGTTCGAAGACGACGCGAACAAGAAGCCAGATATCACGCTGACCGATGACGAAGCCGAGGAAGCCGAAGATAACGAAGATGGCAGCGTCAGCATCCTCCCATACGCAGTCGACTTAGCCGGCGACAACGAGCAACTCGAGGACTTCAACGACCCCTCTCGCAAAAAGTCCAAAACGAAAAAAGATCGCGCCGCCGAAAAATCCGAAGCAAAACGCATCGCCCGCCGCGAGCGCCGCTTGATCGAAAACCTCGTCGACTCCAACCTCCCCGTCACCGCCACCTCATCCGCCCACCCTGCTCGCGACCGCGCCGGTGTCCCTGGATTCCGCTACCGCCAAACTTCTCCCACGACTTTCGGGCTCTCCGCGCGGGATATTTTATTCGCAGACGACGCCCAGCTGAATGCGTACGCCGGGTTGAAGAAACTGACGAGTTGGCGGGAGGACGAGAAGAAGCGGAGGGATCGGAAGAAGTTTTCGAAGAAGCAGCGGTTGCGGGAGTGGAGGAAGGAGACTTTTGGGAATGTTGAGGGGCCGGAGGTGCCGGAAGTGAGGGAGGCGGCGGGCGGAGCGGTGCTCGAGGCTGGGGTTGGGGAGGCGAAGAAGGGGAAGAAGCGGAAGAGGAGGGGGAAGGGGAAGAGTGAGGGTGAAGGGGAGGGTGCGTAGACGGCGGGTTCGATTGCCGTTGGCCGACGCCGTTCGAGCTGGTCGCCATTGGCAGGCCTTTGTGGTACGGCTAGCTGAGGTTCACATGCAGCAGCAAAAGCTGTGCAAACGTTCACAAATCAACCAGACCGTCGTTGGTCCAAGTCGTTACACGGCTAGCTCACGTAGCATATGCAGCATCGAACGTGTGCAACTGTCATTTGTGCGCGATTGTCCCTACTGGCCCAAGTCGTGGTACAACTAGGCCACGTCGCATATGCATCATGCAGCCGCGACCTCTGCAGGTTCCAGTGAATCGTCCGCAGCGCAGATTACGGGCTTCCTTACTGGCGAGTATCGTGGTACGGCTAGTTCATGTTGCATGGGCTTGCATGAGCTACACGATTGAATGCATCGTTGTGGGTCAGTTGTCGCCGTAAAGGGTCTCTCGTCGTTCATGCATCCAACCGTTCAAGAAGTCGTCGTGACGGTCATTGGCTGCAGGCCATGAGACGCTAGCGGAGGTCTTTCGGCTAAGGTGAAACGAACCGTTCAAAGGTGAAAGTTTGTTTGACTGTCGGCAATTGGCAAAGGAGTTGTAGATGTTGTAGACCGCCATATTAATGATGTCGATGAGTGAGATGAAGACAAACTGTCGATATCGGCACAAGTAGATGCAGCTTTTCGTCTCCTCTTCCTTACATTCCTTGTCATCTTCTGTTCTCATCAGCTTCGGCGCACAGAAGAAATAATCAGCAACTACTCGGTATCTTCCTTCAACATGCCCGACCAAGATGATCGAACTCCCATCTGGCTAGACGTCGACACTGGCCACGACGACGCCTTCGCCATCCTGCTCGCTGCTCACCATCCCAAGATCCAGCTCCTCGGGATCTCCACAGTCTACGGCAACGCCTCCCTGACCAAAACGACCTACAACACTCGCGCCATCCTCAAAGCCATTGGGAAGGAAGATGTCCCCGTCTACGCCGGCACCGCGAAACCGTTCTGCCGCGAAGCTGCCCATGCACCCGATATTCACGGGGAGAGCGGACTAGACGGGACGACATGCTTACCCACTCCTACTGTACCCGTGCGGACCAATAAGACAGCGCTGGAGGCAATGTATGAGGCTCTGATCGCCACACCCAAGGGAACGGCGTGGGTCGTGCCAACCGGTGCGCTCACGAATGCCGGTTTGCTGTTTGCCACCCACCCTGATCTGGTCTCGCACGTCGCAGGCGTCTCGGCCATGGGCGGCGCAATCGGCAGCGGCTTCACTGACGCTCCGATGGGGACGGTAGTGGGGGAAGGCGAACGGTTTGGAAACATCACTCCGTACGCTGAGTTCAATGTTTACGTTGATCCGGAGTCCGCCAAGTCGATAATATCCAACAAGGCGTTGGCGGCGAAAACGACACTCGTAACACTAGACTTGACGCATCGCTTCCTCGCGACAGGAGAAGTGCAGAAAGGAATGTTGCACGGTTTCGACTCCAGCGCCGACTCCAATGGCAAAGAGCCGTCACAAGTACGAAAGTTGTTCATCGAAATCCTAACCTTCTTCGCCAAAACGTACGCAGACATCTTCGGCATCACCGATGGTCCTCCAGTCCATGACCCGCTCGCTGTGGTTGCTGCGTTCGCTCCTGCGCTGTTTAGCGATGAGGGCGGGGAGAGGTATGAAGTGGATGTTGTGACGGACGGCGCGCACGGCGCGCAAGCTGTGGCGATGAAGTCGCAGTGCGGGAGGACGATTGCTACGCCTGTTTTGCCTGGGGAGGGTGGGGTGAGGATACCTAAACGGCTGGACGACGAGGCGGTGTGGAGGATGCTGGATGAGTGTTTGCGGGCTGCTGAGAAGTTTAATGGTTGAGCTAGGCTGGGAAGGGTGCGATATGCCTCTGCCACGGCTATTCAGTCTTTGTGAGACGATCGCTGGGAAGCTCGAGGCTCCTCGCACTGGTCCAGGAAGATTGGAGGGCGACCAGTGTACTTAGGTCGTGGCGTGAGGCCAGCCTTGTTGTGAACGCGATTGTCAGGTGGATTGACTGTTCTCGACGGCATCATCGGATCTGTGGCTATGAACGCTCAGTACAGTTCTGCACTTGCGATTCGCCGTCGCCAGCTCAGGTACCGGTCAAACGCCACGCTAAGTACAGCAGCACAACGCAACAGCTCGACACTACAGCTTAGCACTCAAGAACAGCTTCGCCTGCTCTTCCGTAACCTCTGACTCACTACTATCACTCTGCTGTAACAGACCCAGCTTATTTCTCCTCACCAAGAACCACATCTCCCTCCTCTCACCACCCAATTCCTCCTTGAGCAACTTCTGCTTCAATTCCTGCATCGCATCGTTGTACGGTCCAGGTCGGTCCAGGTCGTTCATTTCCTCCCTCATCACTCGTATCGCTTCTACCGCCTTCCCATACCCACTGTCGCCTACAGAATGCTTGATCCATTCGAACATAATGTTCTTGAGCTGCTTCACAGCATCTTGAACAGCTGAGACATCGTCGGAGCCTATGTTCAATATCTGCTTGAACTCAGGAATAGCGTTTCGCGGGTCGATGCGCTTGGTGTTGCGCTTTGGGTCTGAAGCCAACAGTGCGCCGACGTCAAGATCTGAAAGTGGTTTCTCCTCGCGACCTTTGCGGCCGAATCGCTTCCCACGGGCTTTGGGTGGGACTTTCTTCACGTCGGCGGCCTTGATGACCTTGTCGAGCGACTTCTGCGACTGCTTGACGAGGTCTGCTGGCGGATGAGCGTAGCGAGTTAGAATCTCGTATGGAGGCGGAGGTTCGGCATCCTGGTAGACGGCGCGATGCTTGGTGACTTGGTTGATGCGATGGAGCATTGGAGAGTATGTTTCGTCCATCGCGGCATACTCGGCCTCGTTGGTTTCATCGTCTTTGCCGAAGGTGGAGAGATCCATGCTGTCGACGTATGTGCTGATCGAATCTTGCAGTTCATCACTGGGTAGGTTGCGGTGTACTGTCAAAGTCTTACCACTGACAGTCACCACCCGGTCGAGCGGCGGAAACTTGTATGATCGCACATCTTCGGCAAAGGGCAGTTCAACGTCCCAGAGACACTCAAAGTCAGGTTCAATGTTCGGGGCCAGTAGCATTAGTCTCGGCTCCTTGTTATCCTTCGTGACTAATCGAGCGACCGCATACGACTCAAGTTCGTACAACGCGTGAATAAGCGAGGACAGCGCTATTGTGTTCTTGTCGTCATTCTTGTTTCCGACGATGAGGTTTGAGCGGTCCATTTCCAGGTATCGCTCGTATTTGCTCTTGTCCACAAAGCCAATGATGTCGAGGCTAGATGTAGTCTCGTATGTCGTGACGTTTCGATCACTCTCGCTGATGTGGACAGCTGTCCGTCCATATTCGTAACCCTTGGACAGCTCGTCAAAGTCAACGTCCTTCTTGCCACCAGCGGCTTCCTCGTCTTTAACTTGGTAGGTTCTCGCTTGCTTCACACTTGCAAGTCCGTCATTGGGAGCTTCGTCGCTTCCGGACATTGTAGCAGTAGACTGAGTGGGCTGGGTAGCTGTCATATCTCCTCGCATCACGAATTTTGATGCTGTTGGAGGCTTCGCTTGCATGACTCTTGGGTACCGCTCGACACCAATGGCAAGCGCACTCTCGTACTCCTGTGGGTTTCCTAGAGTCAAGAGGCCCTTGAAAGAAGCCACGGGCTTGGTACTCTTCAGTCGAGGGGTGCCGAGCTCGTCGATTGCTTGTGCCAGTGTGCCGAACGTGGCAGTGCTGCAGTCGTTGCACAGAGTCTGGAGAATCGCTTCGTTCTCGGCCTTGGTTTCGTCCTTGTCTTCCTCCTTGAAGCCATACTCAGCGTCGTCAAAGTCGACACCAAGAACTACAAGCTCCATGTTATCCGCATTCATCTTGCCGACAATCTTCGACAGATCCTCCGCATCCACAGAGCCTCGGGCATCGGTGATGATCACAATTTTGCGCGCATACTGGAGCTTCTTACACTTCTGCACAATCATCCCCACAGCAATAGCGAGCGCGCTGATGCAGTCGCCAGCTGGGGTAGAGCTCACAACCAGTTCATCCCGGAGTCGACGAAGTTGTGGCATCAGGATTTGGTCTATTGGTTGAAAAACATTGATGTTGCTGTAACTCTCATCGTGATCCATTGCGCTCGCTGTGCTGTCCGTTCGTAGTCCGACAACGCCGACAAGAGTCGTCTTACGCGCGGTGGCGACGGTGCTGGTGATTCGATCCCATACATATTGCAAGGCCCAGTCCAAGTTCGTTTCCTTGCGGCCGTGGCTCCTCTCGCCCATGGTGGACCCGCAATCCACGATGTAGACGGTGGCTTCTTTGCCCGCCATGATTGCCGTTGTGTTAAGTGGGTGTGATGTCGCTCAAGTTACTATCAAATGTGCAATAGATGTGAAGTCAGGCCAGGCAAACACGCTAGGACGCGCTGTCACCTGAGCAGGCACCAGAAAAGCTGTGATTCGCTGCAATTGACAGGAGCTAGCGGATGTGTACATCGGTCCATCCTGCGGTGCTTTGCGAGGTTTTAAGAGGTCCTTTCATCGGCGGCGAAGGGCAGACCTGTCGCACAGCACTCCATACAAGCTCGTTGTTCAGCTTCGTCTTCGTCTCCCATCCTGCATCTCAGACGAACCGGGTTTGAACAATACAACAGCAGCATGTCGGTCTCGCAGAGATGGAAGTGCAGGCAAACACCATTCATGCCATTGGCTTCGATCCACTCGTCATCGGTTTGAGTCCGACTTTATACTGCTTCGCGACAAGTCTTCTTCTTTCTCGTATGTTTAGATCTCATTCTTCTCCATAATAATCAATTGCCCAACATGCCATCCCTCTCCTCCTTCACCGACCCTCGGGCCTACCACATCCTCACCTATGGCACCCTCCTTGGCTCAACCTTCTTCCAGACCTTCATGGCTGGTCCCCTCGCCTACATCTGGCTCCCGAAAGCACAGTTCTCGACTCTCCAGCAGAAGATCTTCCCTCCCTTCTTCAGCTTGCAGACTGCTCTTCCGCTGCTTCTAGCATTGACATGGCCGGGAGAAAAGCTCGCGGGTGCAGCTGGCGTGGGAGCAATGCGGCAGCACACAGGATGGAGAGGATTGATAGATGATAGCAATATGTGGACAGCGCTGGTGCCGATTGGTTTGATGTTTGGGACGTCGTTGTTGAATCTGGTATGGTTGGGACCTGCTACAACGAAGGTTTTGAGGGAGAGGAAGCACCAGGGTATGGTGACGCTTTTGGGCGCTGGAAATGCTGGAGGCTTTTGGCTGACTCCGATCTTAGAGACAAGAGACGGCAAGAAGTACCACGACCCTGCGCCACACTCGGAAGCGATGCAACGGCTCAACTCCTCGTTCGCAATGCTCCACGGTTTGAGTTCGTTGTCGAACGTCTTCGGCCTGCTGGCGATGCTCTACTATGGGGTTGTGCTGGGGGAGAAGATATAGCATGTACGAGAAGGCGGGCACGCGCGATTTGCACGCGCCGACTGCACGTATACTGCTCACAGTGTGGCGTTTTACCCGGGTACGCAAAGCAAGGACAAACTTGTCAAGGACACAAGGAGCTGGGCCAAGCGGAAGTGGCGAAAGTGGTAATTGCTCGATTGTAAGCGACATCTCGTTCAATCATGAGAGGATCATCATAGCTAAGTCGTACTGTCATGCTCGCATTCATCGTGAGCTCCATGCGCGCCATGAACACCCTCAGCCACGCTGTCGTCGCCTTGACAAAACACCAGTACATCAGTCACTGCCAGCAAATGTGCAACGCAAGCCTCAAGCAAAGATCGCAACCGACCGCACCTGAAAACCGGGGTCCATCCGCGTGCGCCTAAATGAGGCAGATCACTTTGGAGTTCAACGATCCAGACAGGAGCCCATGTCTGAGACCCGATACAGCAATCCCCGTTTCGACGCTGTCCTCTGTCTCGCCGGTACCGTCGGACTCTGAATCTGGTTGCTTTTCGACCTTCGGGTTCCCATGCTTCTTCTGTGCCGCCTCGTCTCTCCTGAACTTCACCACCGCCCACGGGAGACATGGCCCACCGGCAGTGTCATCGTCCAACGTAGTCTTCGCGCCCAACCTCCCCTCCCTGGCCCATTCTTCTTCGACGGTGCGGTACAATGTCTCATCCTTTGTGCTGAGTACCGTCACGCCGCGGATCTCGTACCTGCCATCGAAGACGAAGAAGCACCCATCCTTCTTGTCGGAACGCTGCGTGAACACGGCTACGCCTTTGTGTTGCTTGGGTTGGTTCCTGGGAACGAATGGGTTTGGAGATGCGGTCCTGATGTTCTGGACGAAGTCGTTGCGTGCTGCGGTGGCGAACTTTTCTATCGCTTCTGTGCTCAGTCCCTCCATGACGCCATCGTATTGCCTGCGGTCAGGTATGCCCGGCAACAGCTCCCAGCTGGTTGTGGCGTAGATTGTTTGGGTAGGTTCCCACGAGGGGTTCGCTCTTTGGTACAAAAGGACGTACGCAAGCTGACCTGGGCGGTCCGCGGAGTCATGGAGAGCCTTTGGCTGTGCTGGATTGGACACAGGCTTTCTGGCGTCGTTATCGTCGGGCCAGAAGTATCCCTGGATCTCTTCGAGTGAGTAAGCTGGAGCATGATGCACTGGTGGCGGGGCCGGCTCTGAAGCCCCTGAGATTTCTTTGTTGCTGTCGCTCGTGGTCTTCTTTGACTGGTTCGTGCGCTGCTTGCCCTTGAGGCGTGGCATGGTGACGGCAATGATAGTTTGTCACGGTATGTCTTTGTTCAAGCTGGAAAGCTGAAGGTGAAAAGGGACGAAGGCAGTGAAGGCAGTGAAGGCAGCAGTGTTGTGACGCGCCAAAACGCGCTAGCCTACGCACACACGTGTGGGCAACCACGACCCCATTGACTTCACTTCACAGTATCCGAGCAGCATATGATCCGCCAGTGAGCGCTCGAGCTATTGAATAGAGCCATTGCTGATCGACTGCAAATCAACATCTGGTAACTATCCAATGTCTCCATCTTCAAGGGGGCTAAGTTGCATCTTCATAGCTGACCTTCCACCTTCATAGCTGGACCGTGTCTCCAACCTACCAACAGCGAGGGCTACAACTTCTGCATGGCAAACTGCGTCACCATCAGTACTCCCAAATTGATCGCTGAACATCACCGGGTGGGTACAAGCGGATACTCACAACATCAGTGGACTGCACATGATCCTCATCCTCTTCGATCTCATCCTGCAAGTCCTGCACGGAGACCTTTGCATCTTCCACAACCAGATCGATCTGGAGCTTCTTGATCCCGAAGCCCAAAGCAACAAGCTTGCTGTGGCCCCATACCAAGCCGTCCTTCTCCATGTTACGGACGTTCGCCTCAAGGTCCTTCATGGACGTCTCGTCGTCTAGATGGCTCACCGGACTCAGCAAACACTTGGCAGATGGTGGTACGGCAGTTCATACTGACCCCATGTTTTGATATCGAGTGTGACAGCCGTCTTAGCCGCAGGCTTGACTTTGGACGCTTTTCGAGCTTCGTACTCCATTAGGCGCGCCTCGCGAACCTTCAGGGCTTCGAGATCTTCTTCTTCCCCGTCACTGGCAAACAAATCTACCTCCTCCTCAACATTACTCGCTTCGACTCCTTTAGATCCCGCGGCACGATCTCCAGTCTTGAAGCCACCTTGGTCGTCTAAGGGCAGGTAGGCGCTCAGCTCTTTGTCGCCCTCGTTCTTCAGAGAGGCAAATTCGCCTTCGAAGGAAGCGACATGTTGGAACCAACGACTCAAGTGCGGAAACTCGCTGGCCGCAGGAGGACTACCCATAGCTTTGTAGAGCTGGACGTCCGCCTGAGAAGGAGTGAAGCCAGCGACATAGCTCCGATCACGAAGGAGAGTGTCCCATCCTGTGTGCTTTAGCATACAGTGGACAACGTTTTGATGAAGCTCAGGAGTGTCACCATACGTTGGAGGGACTCGGGAGTTGTCATCTTCACTGACCTGAGGTGGGTTGCTTGACTGTACGGTATAGGTGCAGCTCTGATTGATGCAGTTCGTAAGGTGAGATGGGTGCGATCAAGAAGCAAAACTGTAAATCAAAAAAGGTAGTGTACGCCAGAATGACTCACTCTACTTGGCCCCGACGCATACTCGTGTACCATCGTACCACGCTCATTCACCTTTCGTATCATGAATTGACTCTGGAACTCGTTGTCAAAGTCAATGACATATCTCAGTAATGGCAGAGTCTCAGCAAGCCGTACCATCATCCAGACCGGACTTCCCTAACATTACATTACCCAGTCGGTTTCGTCCCAGAATCCGCAGCTAGTCACTCATCACAATTTGTGTCGACAAGCAAGGTGACCCTCACGGACATTCACGTCCAATCTCATGGGCGATATCAGGCTAGGTAGGCTAATCGACTAGATGACTTCCGAGCAGGTCGACGAGTCTTCTGAAGCTCAGATAGCCAAGTCGTTCGCTCACTTGCATTCGGCCCTGCAGGACTACAACGGAGTATTGCCATTGGGAGACAAATTGCCGCTGCTGCACTCGGTCTCGCGGTGCTTCTGGGCTCTGAGGCCTTCAGGAAAAGTCTACTCTTTCATTGGCGTCGTGCTCTTCGGAAACACGAACTTCGAAGCCGAAACATCCCAAGCAACTATGGTTGGTGATTGGCAGATTGACTCTCGGTTACCATCGAGCAAAGAGAAATCGCCTTCGAGGCTTCGAAGAAAGTCATGAATCGAAACAGGCGCGCCGATCAAGTTATACCAACTCTTCATCCCAATGCCGAGCCAGCCTCAAAGGTTTCGCGCCAATCAGCGGTGCTTCAAGGTGGTGCATGAAGCTACACCCGGGATCGCACGTTTAGGCGTCTTCACGTCCTACACACATCGCACGGCGATGGGTATGTTTCTCAGCGTTCATCATGTTCGCGAATACTGGAAAAGGTACAGAGCCTGCAGAAGCCGAAATGCCTGACGATGGGCAACAGTTAGAAGGCGAGGAGCGAGAACGTGCGCTCGAGCTGGCTAAAGAAGTATATGATGAGATGCGCATGTTTGTCGAGATACCACAAGGGCTTGTCAATCAGGTCTATCGGCATGGTCTGATCCCAAGGAAGGCAGGCAAAGATGGGTATACTCGGATGAAAGGGTCTTGCAGATACCACAAAGAGTGCGTAGACCGGAGACCAATAGGCTATAGCGGTCTGATACAAGCGTAGCGAACGAACACACACTGACGACGGCCACCTGATCGTACACAAAGATGGCTTCAATGCACAACCGCATGTATGCCAGCCGATGGTGCACCCGCCGTCCGGGTATGTAGGAGAATATCGAGGCGAGAATGACATGCAATACCTAGCGAGGACGAACTTGGCTGCACTGGCATCTTCTGCGAACGTTTGTAGATTTTGTGCGATCATCTACCAGGGCGCGTACAACTCGAAAGACGACTGGATCGAACAATGGGCAGAGCATAGCTGGGCGGACACCTTCAGCACGGGTGAAGAAATATTGACGCTCTATGAGGACCGACCTTGGCTCGAGCAGTTCAAAGATGAGATCGAAGGGAGAACCAGCATTGGCGAGCCGAATGTCCTTGTTGTGCTTGCCTTCCCCAAAGACGGGTCTTTGCTATCTGTCCGACTGCAGTTACCACCGTGGCCGCCACTTGTCAAGGCTAAGCCACAACGACATGAGTCTGCCTCCCCGATGAACAGGAGTCTAGCTAAGCTTGAGTTCTTCGCAGAAGCAGGTATCGGCATCGAGGGTCAAAACGGGTAACATGGAGCTAACACTTTTCAGAGCAACCAAGCCAGTGGACAAGCTTCTTGCCGATTCCAATGCCGCATCTCCGAATGTATGAGGACAACGCTTTACAACGCCTCGGAGACTGGTTGGACAATTGCAGGCTCAACCATCCCGCCTGTGAAGACCAGATGGATGGCCACCTGCCGAAACGACTACTGAAGACCAACCTAATGGAGCCTACCGATGACGAGGGTCAGTACCGCAAGTATCATGGAAGTGCACAAAGAACTGATCTTGCTCGTGCCAGACGGACTGCAGCTGCGACTGATCGACGCCTTCGCTCTCCCTCCCTGCGAGTATGTCGCTCTCAGCCACAGCTGGTCTACATCGCGCCCTTTGCGCACGACTCACGAGATCCTCAAACTGCACCAGGACAAAATCCCACTCGACATGCTCTCTCTCAATGTTTGCTAGATGCCGTCTTCATGACGCACTTCTTAGGGTTCGAATACGTTTGGATCGATGCTCTGTGCATCATACAGAACGACACTGCAGACTGGGAAGAGGATGCACCTCGACCGTGAGCAATCTACGAACAAGCCGCTTTGGTTATAGCAGCTCATGGTCACAATCTTGGACTCATCAAAGAAGATCCCCTGCCAATACTTGATCCCCACGAGCCCGATGGTCCACCCATGTATTGCAGGATGAGCTTCGAAGACATGCACCAAGCCTTCTTCTCCGAACCGAACGACCGGGAGAGCTGGTTCGGCCGCAGCTGGTGCATGCAAGAAAGGCTCTTCGCTCGGCGGATCTTGCACTTCGGAGGCACACGAGAGGGGTGCGTGTTTGAATGCTGCTCACGCATCACATGTGAATGCGGGAAAATCACGGCTGAAGAAAGGAAGAAATGAAGACGATGAAAATGAGGTTCGCCGAACGAATGCCAAAAGGAGAAGTAGCCAGACCAGCTGAGCTCTGGCAGTTCTACATCGACACCTGCGAAGACTATACGGCACGTGGTCTGACATATGCTTCCGACACTCTACCAGCTGTCTCCAGTATCATGAGCACCATGTCCCTCGGTCTCGGAGAGTACTATGCTGGCACCTGGGAATACGGTCTTCTCATCAGCCTGCAATGGGAAGCGATGAACACAAAAGACTGCGTGAGGCATGAAAACTACGTCGCTCCTTCCTGGTCTTGGGCCTCGAGAAGTGGAGCGGTGATGTGGTACATGCAGGAGATCAAGCCTTCGATCGCTGGCGAGGCACACGATTTCGCCACCATTGTCGACGTCTCCTGCACCCTGGCGACTGCAGATCCATACGGGAAGATCAGTGCCAGTCATCTCACTCTTGAAGGTTTCACGACGACAATGAGCATCGAGAGTATGGAGATGCTTGAGCCGGATGGGTGACTACAGATGGTCAGTGGCGATACATCATCCTGCTATGTCACGCTGGACTCAATGCAAGACTTCCGAGACGTCGAGAAGGCCACGACAGTTCTCTCTATCGACATCATGCGCGATAAGTTCAATGAGTATGTGTCTGCGTTGATGTTGCTCGAGGCAGAGAGCGCCGGCACATATCGACGTGTTGGCTTCTCGATCATGAAGAGGAGCATTTCGAGCTTGCTGAACGGTCGGTTGTTACTATCGTCTGAAACGTCTGTCTCAGCAGTGGCTGGCTTGTTTGTCACACGACATCAGCAAAGGGATATCAAACCAGACATGAGCCGGCTGCCCCATCCTGGACTCGACAGACCAAGAATCCTTGCTACGCTGCTGAAGGGATGAGGTAGGCTATCACAAACCAAAAGGGCTGACAAGCGATATGTACAAGCGATATGTACATGGGATACGCACAGAGTGATATCCATCAATCACTGCTTCCCATACAGCTCCCGCCACTCCTCTTCCAGCATACTAAGACCAACCAGATCCCAGTACGCGCCATCGTGCCAGAAGAAGTCCCGCTTTCGACCCTCCATCTTAAACCCAAGCTTTTCATACAGCCTGAGAGCGCCCGTGTTGTAGCCAAAACCTCCAATCTCGATCCTATGCAGATTACAGTGCCGGAACCCAAACCGCAAAGCCCACTTGATCGCCTCCGAGCCATACCCCTGCCCTTGATACGGCTTCACAATATTAATCCCGATCTCGCTTTTCCGGTGGTGCACGAAGCGAGGATCATCTGCCATGAGAACGATCCAGCCGATTGGTATCGGCTTGGCAGCTGCATCGTCCGTACCGATGGCCGAGGGGTCAGAGACCGGTGGCGGCAGGCAGATGATTGTTGAGACCAGTTGGGTGGCGAACCATTCTCGGGATTGCGTTGCCGACTTTTTGCCTTGTGGGGTTGGGATGACTGGCGCTCCGTTCATAAAGGCTTCAGCGTCGTTGGAGATCAATGAGATAAAGGGTTCGTCTTCGACTTCGATGGAGCGGTAGATGAGGCGCTCGGAGCGCCATGGGTTTGACATGTCTGCGGTGGTTTTTGCAGATGGAGAGAGACCTTTCCTTAAAACGAAACAACATACATACAATCACCTTGAGTCACGAAGTTTGACGATCGACCTACCTGTCTGAGTCACCGCCAGATAAGGCAGCTGAGGATTTTATCCCAGTGTGTAGTAGGGCAAGCGCACATAGTGCGAGTGTTTGGTGCAAGAAAGGACGGCCAGTCGCTGAAGGCGTTCACTTGCTGCGATATGAGCGTTCATGCCAAGGCAGCGTGAATGATAGGCCTCCGTCCAACTGGGATGAGGTGGGGTGGCCAGAACAAAGCACAGCAAACAGCAACAGAAAACGGTGCGACTTCTCAATTCGGGAATGAGCTCGAGTTCGCCAGTAGAGCCTGAGCTCGGAGCTCGCCCACCGAGGCCGCTTCTGGACGAGCAGCTGAAGAGGGGTCGATGGAGTCTGATCCGTTCTTTAACGTTCATGAAGAGCTGAACCTGCGCAAGCGTCGCGCTGACGGTCCTAGCCGGCCGGCGATCTGTGAATCTCGAAGTGCTTGGATGCAGTCGAAGAAGCTCTCCGCGGAAAGCCATTCGTGAGCTGTTCGAGAGGATGGAAAAACTTCTCGAATGGCAGTCTGCATGCAAAGAGGGGGAATTGAGCCGCCTGCACTGTGACCACGGCTTGCAACCATATACAGGAGGGTCGCAAAAAGACTGGTATCCCTGCAAGAAAGTGCGGATAGACTAGGCCCAATCGGGCAGTGTTTCGCAAAATTTGGCTCTTGGGCCTAGTCTATCCGCACTTTCTTGCAGGGATACAGTCTTTTTGCGATCCTCCTGTACAGGGGGTCGCAAAAAGACTGACAATGGTCAGAGCGTACTTAAGGTACACTAGGCCTGTAGTGGGTTCCCGTCACCTAAGGCTTAATGATCTTCTGCCAAGTGCGCTCTGACCATTGTCAGTCTT
>JAABUL010004768.1_pt1 | contig 17709 bp, 20 predicted proteins | sample 5559151 | NCBI WGS metagenome assembly JAABUL01 (sample SAMN10711876, study PRJNA513368) | rock metagenome | isolation source: Antarctica rocks | place: Antarctica: Victoria Land, Pudding Butte sud | reverse complement strand
ATGCCAGCGCGCATGACGAGGCGGCGCTCACTGGGACTGTTGAGGCGTTGGCCGCGCTGGTGGAGGCGCGCGACCACTATGCGGCCCGCCACGCCCAGGATGTCGCCGCCCTGACGCTGCGCCTGGCTCTGGTCTCGGGCTGTGTCGCCGCCGACGCGCGCCGGATCGCGGTAGCGGCCCGATTACACGATGTCGGCAAGGTCGTGGTCCCTGACGCCGTCCTGCAAAAGCTGGCCTCTTTGAGCGACCAGGAGTGGGCGTTGATACGCACGCATCCCGATGTGGGAGCCGATGTGGTGGGCCGCGCTCCGGCGTTGCGCGCGCTGGCGCCCTTGATTCGCGCGCACCACGAGCATTGGGACGGCAGCGGGTACCCACGGGGTTTGGCGGGAGGAGACATCCCGCTCGGCGCGCGCATCATCGCCGTGGCCAACGCGTATGGCGCGATGACGACGGATCGTCCGTACCGGCAGGCGATGTCTCCGGCACGAGCGCTAGCCGAACTGGAGCGTCGCGCCGGGACAAGCTTCGACCCTGCTATCGTCACCGCGCTGGAGCGCGTTCTCAACGCCGACCCGACGCTGACGGACGGGACCGGCGTGGCGTGAGGGCAGTCGGTAGTCGGAAGTCGGAAGTCGGTAGTCGGTAGTCGGTAGTCGGAAGTCGGAAGTCGATAAGTGTGAGAGATGGTAAGGTCAAGCGAGGATGACTACCAATACATTCATCGCGCGCCGTATCGCCGATGCGCCGGCCGGCCGGTTGGTCGTGGGCGCCCTGCTGCTCTCGATTGCCCTGTGCGGTTGCGTGGGAGCGGCCGCCGGTGGCTCGCCTGCCATGCCGCGAGCTATAGCGCCGGTGGCGACGGTCACCGTGTCGGTCAACGCCACGCCGGCGCCGCGGCCAGCAGCGCGCTATCGCCCTACGTGCGGCGAGCGTGCTGCTGCCCTATCGCGATCCGCTGCATACCTTCGAGTTGGGCCGGCCGCAGACCTGGGGCGTCCTCGACGCCCGTGCCAACCCGAGCTTCGCCCACGCCCTGGGTGACGGCGTGCGTTTCTTCGAGCCCATATCAGCGTCCGACCCCGACGCCGGTAGCGCCGGTAAGCTGTGGATCGACGTGCTGCCGGACCAGCCGGGGAGCACGCCGCGTGAGATTCTGCTGCAGCCATTCGTCGACGCCGATTATCCCACCGCGCTCGTCAAGCGCCTGACGGTCGCGCCTGTCCGGCTGGGCGGGGTGGCGGGGTATCGCCTGGTCTCGCTGCCGGCGGGCAACGGCCATCAGGTCACACTGTTGGCCGTGCGCTGGCGCGGCCACTACTACCGTGTGACCGTGTTCGGCGCCGCTATCCCGGCGGAGGTGGCGCTGGCGCTGCGTAGCTGGCGTTTCGTCGGCGCTCCGGCACGGTAGCGCGCGGGCTTGTACTATTATCTGTATGAACCTACCCCATCATCTCCGGCGTCGCCGCTTGACCGCCGCGTTGGCGGTCGCCGTCGTCACGCTGATCGTGTTTCCCAGTATGGGACGGGGCGCGACAACGAGCGCAAGTACCACACGACAAATATCCACGCGCTGGCCCTGGCCTATCGCCGCGACCCCTATGCTAGTCCCTCCGATGTCTTCTCGGGCCCCTATCGGGTGGTGGAGGTAGCGCCGGGTCAGCGGCTGACGCTCGCGCCGAACCCCTATTTCACGGCTCTGCGCGCGGCGGGCCGCTATTGGGGTACGGGTGACGCCGCGCTTCGTCAGCGCGTCTCCCTCCGATCAGGGCGGGCTCTACGCGCCGTTCGACCGCGGCGGCGTGCTGGCCACGCGCTCCTTCGACGTGGCGCTGTTTGACCTGCGCCTGGGTCCCGACCCCGCCACCGTGGCCGCGCTCTTCGACCCCGGCCGCATCCCCACGCCGTTGAGCCAGGGCGCGGCGCGGCGCAACTACACGGGTATCGACGATGAGCCTCTCGCCTCACTTCCCGAACGGGCGCAGGCGTCGCTTGATTTTGCCTCACGCCAGCGGGGATACGTCAGGGTGCAGCGCGAGGTCAATACTCTTTTGCCCTACATCGTGCTCTATGAGCGTCCCCAGATTGTCGTCGACGACGGTCATGTCGGCAATCTCTGGCCTGCGCTCACACGGAACGGCGCCATGAGCGCCGATGTCTGGCGGCGCTTCAGGGCGCGACGTGGGGCGGTAGCCGCGCTCTATACGCTCGTCATCATCGTTGCGTTGAGCCAGCCGCTGCTGGACATCCAGTCCGCCGACGACGTAGCCCTGTTCACGGCGCTCGTCCCGAGCTTCATCCCTCATGGTTTGGTCGCCCAGACGCCGACCTACGACTCGTTCTATGATCAGACGCGCGGTTACGCCCCGCAGGATCGCGTGCGCCAAGCCTACGCCAACCAGCAGGGGCGGGTCGCGCTCACGCTCATCGAGACCCTGCCGGATAGCGCCTGGGACGTCACGCCGCCGCGTGGGCGCGCTCACTCCGTCGCGCGTCAAGGTCAGCGGCTGCTGGAGTGGGCGCGCGCGGGGAGCGCGCCCACTCTCGTGCGCGTCGAAGGCGATGGCACGGCCGCGCTCGTGTCCAGCCGCACGCTGCCGTTGCGCATCTTGGAGCAAATCGCCGCCGGATTACGCTAAAAGGAGGCCAGCCTGTGCCACTTGTCGTGCTAATCGGCTACATGGCCGCCTATGTTCGCGATGGCGGTGGTGTAACGTTGGCGCTGCTGGCCATGATGGCGCCGCCTTTGATAGCGCCGGGGAAAGGCGTACCGAGGTCTGGTTCAGGGGAGAGCGCCGGGATCGGCACGCCGACCTCCTCGCCATGGATAACCATGTCGCCCGTCTCCAGCATCGCGTCGGGCATGCGTAGCGGGACCACCAGCCCGACCAGCTTGACGATAGCGAAGGTACCGACCGCGCTCCAGGCGATAACAAAGAGCGCGGCCTGCGCCTGTACCTGCAACTGCTGCGCGCCGCCGCCGGCGAGCAGGCTGTTGACGGAGAAGCCGGGCGCCTTGCCATTGCCGAGGTACTCAATCATTTGCGGATCAGCGACGAGGCCGACCATGAGGCCGCCGATGAGTCCGGCGATGCCGTGCGTGTGGATGACGCCGAGAGCGTCGTCGACGCGGCGGAAGATGGCGACCCTGTTCATGGTGAACCATGGAATCGCGCTGGCGACGACGCCAATGGCGATCGCGCCGGTCCCGTTGACGAAGCCGGCGGCCGGCGTAATGGCGACGAGGCCGGTGATCATGCCGTTGACCGCGCCGATGAGCGAAGGCTTCCCGATGACCAGCATATCGATCATGACCCAGGTTAACATCGCGGTCGCGGCGGCGATGTTAGTGTTGAGCACGGCGCCCGAGGCGTCCGCCCCCGCGAAGTAGGGATCACCGCCGTTGAAGCCGTTCCAACCCATCCACAGCAGGCCGGCGCCGGCCATCGTCATGAGCAGATTGTTGGGTCCGGGCTCCTTGCGGTCGCGCGCCAGGCGCGGGCCGATGACCGCCGCCATGACGAAACCGGAGACGCCGGCCGAGAGGTGGATGACGTAGCCGCCGCTATAGTCCACCGCGCCGGACTGGCCCAGCCAGCCGCCGCCCCATAGGCTAAAGGCGTCAACACTGTAGACAACGGTCGACCAGACGGGGACGAGGATCATCCAGGCCTTGAAGTTGATGCGGCCGACGACACTGCCCAGGAATAGCAGCGGGGTGATGGCCGCGAACACGAACTGGAAGTAGATGAGTGACGCCTGCGGGAAGCGGAACTGAGGCATTGCGCCGATCCCGCTCAGGAGCGGGATATTGGCCCGCGCCTGCTCGGCGACATGGTCGAGCGACGGACCGGGGATGCCCAGGAACTGCGGTAAGGAACCGATATTGATGGGGCTGCCGAAGCTCATCTTGAAGCCCCACAGGACCCAGGTCAGCAGCACGATCGCGAAACCGTAGAAGGCCATCATCGCGCTGTTGACGGCCCAGCGCCGTTGCACGACGCCGCCGTAGAGGACGGCCAGACCGGGGATACTCATAAGGCCGACGAGGGTCGCGGCCGTCAGCTGCCAGGTGTTGTCGCCCGTGTTCAACCATGATGGATAAGGGAGCATATACGCAGGTCCTCCTCGAAGATAGAGCGTTCGCCAGAGTCGCACACGCGACTCGCATCGGACACACCCCATCGTCGGGTCGGAAGGCCGCATCGCCCCGGAGGTCGTATCGCGCGACATGCCGGAGCATATGCGCGACACAGGCGAGCCTGCACCGCTCACCGGGCGCTAAAAAGCCTTCCACCCACGAATGTAGACGGAAGGCGTCATCGCCAGCATCGATTCCCACGGCGCCTAGCGACAGTGCAGCAGGCGCATCCATGTAGGTTGTCAGCATCATAGCAAATGCAGGCGGGGTTGTCTATCGCTACGCCGCCCGCGGCTATACGGAATAGTACAAGTATGTGCTAGCTATTTTGCCCAGTGGCCCAACTATGACCATGCGCTATAGGGGCAAGTAGAGCACTCTCTGCTCCAGATACGCGTCGACGGCCGGCCGCTGGCGTAGACAGTACCCGATAACAGAGTACACATCCGCGAGAGACAGTGCGGTATATTGTTGAGCAATCTCCTCAGCGGTAGCGTCCTCTAAAAATGCCTCGACAACCGTATCGAGCGTCACGCGCGTCCCGCCGACGCGTACATTGCCATCGGCGTCCGTCCGCAACGGCGCCGGGGTTTCTACAATGGAGAGGGTCATGAAATGCGCCTTTCCGTCAATCCGCCATCATGGAGGCGTTACCCTCATTATACGGTACTCCGGTCAGCCACGACGCCAGGCATTGATGGTGCGCAAAGGGCGGCTGTGCGCGCATCGACTCGATGCGCCCGCGGACACGGACCCGCTCACGCTCGCCCTGACACCGTCCGTGCGCGCCGTCGAGATCGGTGGCGCCGTCCGGCATGGTGTGACCGTGTACCATCTCAGGGCAATCGAGCGGTCCGAGGCAAGCCGGCGCGTCTCGCGCCCGACCGGTGGTTGACGCGTCGCTGCTATGCTAGAGATATACAGTAAGCAAGGCAGGAGAAGGCGCATGGCTACAGCGACCGATATTGGCACACTCATTACGCGCACGCCGGGAATACACGGAGGCCGCCCGCACATCGCGGGGACGGGGGTTATAGCCCAGCGTATCGCTGGTTGGTACAAACTCGGGCTCACGCCTGAGGAGATTGCCGACCAGATTAGGCACTTGACGCTCGCGCAAGTTTACGCGGCCCTGGCCTATTACCATGCCAACTGTGATGAGATCGAATCATACCTTGCGCAGGAAGAGGCCGACGCCGATCGACTAGAGGCGGAGCACACTGGTAAAGCCAACATTTCGTCGTGAGCACGATACGCCTCTATATCGACGAGGATTCTTCCCGCAAGGCTTTCATCGACGCATTGCGTACGCACAACGTCGATATGACGACAGCGTTAGTGGCGTCTTACGGCTTATCGCTGCCAAGTCGGCCGAGGACATGACGGACGCCGCGGAGTTCCTCAGCGCGTGGATCGGGACTCCGTAACGTGTATTCGAGCGTGTTGCCCTACGTGCTACGCGGTCCGGTCGTGGTGACCCACTGCGTAAAGCGCGCGATGATTTGCGGCAGGGCGCGCGGGTCCTTCTGATAGTCACGATAGGACGACTGCACCGTGAATTCCACCGGATGGCCGGCGCCGCGCACGACAGTGAGGCAGTCCGCGCGCGGGCGCGCGACGACCGCGTCGGGGTCCTCCCAGGCCAACCGTTCCACGAGTTGATCGGTGAACTCCTGCAGCGTCAGGATCTCGCGGCCCAATAGGCGAGTTGCCAGCGACATGATCGTCTCTCCTCCATGGTCTACACAGGTGAGGGGACCTGGTACCCGATAGTGTACGCGCGATCGCACGACCGGGTAATAGGACGATTAGGCTACCCTCATCTTGAAAGGTATCTCTGGCATGAGTCAACCGCCCATCACTCCAGAAGACCGCTATGCCTCGCTTGTCGATGCGCTCCTCGGCGACGCGGACGTCACCCTCGGCTCCCAGGGGAAGAAGGGGTTCGGCTCATCGGCGCTGCAGGTCAATGGGAAAATCTTCGCCATGCTCAGCAACGGCAGGCTCGTCGTCAAACTCCCCCGGCGGCGGGTGGACGCGCTCATCGCCGCCGGAAAAGGGGAACGCTTCGATCCCCGCCATGATGGCCGCCTCATGAAGGAGTGGCTCGTCGTAGAGCCAACGTCTAGCGAGGGATGGCTGCCTCTGACGAGAGAAGCGATGGAGTTCGTGGCCTCACGCTGAGTGGGGGCGCCAGCGGCGCGCTCCGATGCGGTGAGGGCGGACACCCTCTCGTCGTCGTGCCAGATAGGGTGGCGGGGCGTGGTCGTGAGGCGCCGGCTACGCGTCGGTGTTCAGCGCTGTGACCACGCCCCGGTCCATGCTGTCTTGTGACCACGGCCAAAAGGGGGCATCAGCGGTGTAGTCACCGACGACGACGATGCGACGGTTCCATTGCGCCACCGCTAACCCCGAGGCCGCGTAGTCGAGCTGGGCCGTCTTCATCAGGACGCCGGTCGCGGCGTCGAAAACCTGCATGGTCCCTCCACGGGTCCAGTTCGCTGCCGGGCTGCCGAGGACAATGACGCGGCCGGTCCGCTCGTCCACCGTCGTGGCGATCGCGTTCACGCCCGGCACGGCCACCATGCGAAGCACCTTTCGCGCCGCAGGTCAAGGGCGCTGAGTGTATACGCGGGGCGGTGGGGTGACCCGCTGTCGATGAGCGTAAACAGGCGCCCCCGTGTTCCGTCCACCGCGATGTATAGCGGCTCCTGACCCGTGGGGATCACCCGCTTTATGTGGCCGTCGCGCGCGTCGACAACGGTCACGCCACCCATGCCCACTGTGCTGCTCCCAACAAAGAGCCGGTCCGCGACGAGATCGGCGGCCACGGGGCGCCAAGCGCTGCCGCGACCGATGGATACAGTATCACAGGAGCGCACAGAGAAAGGGCGCGGAGACCGCACCGCCGCTTCTTAATTCGCCTTTTCGTACTCCCCACGGGCGCAGGGGACGCAGCGCATGAGCAATGCGGATAGAAAGTCTGTGTGATCGACCGGACGAAAATAGCGCGGGCAAGAACGTATACTGACTGTGTGACGTTAACTATCCACACACACGGGAGCACGGTGGCGCCAGAGGCCGCGCTCAACGTCCTCCTCGTCTCCACCTACGAGTTGGGACGTCAGCCGTTCGGGCTGGCCTCGCCGGCCGCGTGGCTGCGCGACGCGGGCGCGACGGTGACGTGCCTCGACCTCGCGGTACAGCCGCTGGACGAGGCCACCGTCACGGCGGCCGACCTCATGGCGTTCTACGTGCCCATGCACACGGCTACGCGCCTCACCGCGCCGCTCCTCGCGCGTGTCAAAGCGCTGAACCCGCGCACGCACGTATGCTGCTACGGACTCTACGCGCCGCTCAACGCTGGGTATCTGCGCGGCCTCGGCGTCGACACTATTCTGGGCGGCGAGTTCGAGGAGGGCCTGGTCTCGCTCGTCGAACGGCTATCGTCTCTACTGGGAGCGCCGGCTTCTAGCCGGCAAGTGGTGGACGGCGACGCGATCGGTCATGGTGAACGCCGTGAGCGCGACCAAGGCAGCCAGGGCAGTCAGCGGACTGACGCAGGCGCTCCCATCGGAAACTACCACGGCAGACCAGTCGAGCCACTCATCTCGCTCGGCAAGCAGCGCTTCCGCACACCGGCGCGGGAAGGCCTGCCGGGGCTGGAGCGCTACGCGTACCTGACGCTGGGTGATGGCGCACGACGGACGGTTGGCTACACTGAGGCGACGCGCGGCTGCAAGCACCTTTGCCGCCACTGTCCCATCCCGCCCGTCTACGGCGGCGCTTTCCGCGTGGTGCAAGCGGAAGTCGTGCTGGAGGACATCGCGCGCCAGGCCGCGGCAGGGGCGCGCCACATCACCTTCGGCGACCCCGACTTCTTCAACGGTCCGGCTCACGCCCTGCGCATCGTCCAGTCGTTGCACGAACGCTGGCCCGACCTGAGCTATGATGTGACGATCAAGGTCGAGCACCTGCTCAAGCACGCGCGCCTGCTGCCAACCCTACGTGAGACGGGTTGTTTGTTCGTGACCAGCGCGGTCGAGGCGATCGACGAGGCGACCCTGGCCGCCTACGACAAGCGGCACACGCGCGACGACTTTATCCGCGCGGTGGGTCTCTGCCGCGCGGCTGGTCTCACGCTCAACCCCACCTTCGTGACCTTTGGCCCCTGGACGACGCTCGACGGCTATACTGACCTGCTCCGATTGATTGGAAGCCTCGACCTCGTCGACGCCGTGGCGCCAATCCAGTACGGCATCCGGCTACTCATCCCAGCCGGATCGCTGCTGCTGGACCTGCCTGACGTGCGCGATCTAGTAGGACCATACGACCAGGAGGCGCTGGCCTACCCCTGGGCGCACCCTGATCCGCGCGTGGACCGCCTATGCGCGGATGTCCTTGCCACGGTACAGCGCGGCCAGAAGCAAGGCAAGAGCCGGCGCGACATCTACCGCGAGGTATGGGTCCTCGCCCACGAGGCGCGCGGCTGCGCGCGGCACGACGCCCTGGCGCTATTGAAGGTTACGCCCACGCCACCGGGCGCGATCGCGCCGCACCTGAGCGAGCCCTGGTACTGCTGAGCGGAACCCACCGCGGAGCAGTTGGCTTCGGATCACGTTTAGGGACGGGGGCTGAGGGTGAACTTGTGCCCAACCCGACCTATTTGATATCCTGTCGAAAGGTGGCTGGCGCTCACCAGGGCGTCGTATGCCTTCGCGCATGAGCGCGCGAAGTTTTATTAACGCTGATTAGTATGATTGTAGGGGTACATCATGCCCAAAATGAAGACGCACAAAGGCGCCGCCAAGCGGTTCAAGGTCACGGGTAGCGGTAAGATTATGCACCTCAAGCCGCATGGCAAGATGACGCGTGTGAGCAAGCGGGTGCACTTTGAGACCGGCCATATGCGCGTCGCCTCTAGCGGCGACACGAAGCAAGCCAAGCGGATGCTGGGCATTTAGTAGTTAGTTACCAGTCGTCAGTCGTCAGTCGTCAGTTAGATTTGAGTAACTGACGACTGACGACTGATTACTGATTACTGGGGAGGAATAATGGCTCGCGTTAAACGCGGCATGATGGCGCACAAGCGCCACAAGAAGATGCTCAAGCAGGCCGAAGGGCACCAGCAGGGGCGACGCAAGATCTATAGGTTGGCCAAAGAGTCGCTGTTGCACGCCCTGTCGTACCAGTCGCGCGACCGGCACAACCGTAAGCGCGACATGCGCCGCCTGTGGATCGCCCGCATCAACGCGGGTACGCGCGCTCACGGCATGTCGTACAGCAAATTTATCAACGGGCTGGCCAAAGCCAACGTCGCGGTCGACCGTAAGATGCTCGCTGAGTTGGCCGTCAACGACGCCGAGGCGTTCCGGACGCTCGTCGGCGTGGCGCGCAACGCCGTGGCTTCAGCCGCCTAATAGCTGTTAGCTGGATGGCAAGTGCGGCCTTGACGGCGCCGTCGCCTGATAGCCACAATTAAACATACGGAGGGAGAGCCGCCAGCGTGGCTCTCCCTCCGTATGTTTCTCTACAGAAGCAGCCGAAGATAGGCATACTCCACGCCCCACAAGCTAACTACTAGCTACTAACTACTAAACATGATCTCGTCGCCCACGAATCCCACCATCAAGCGCCTGACGCTCTTGCACGAGCGGCGCGGACGCCTACAACAAGGACTCTTCCTCGTCGAGGGCGTACGCTCCGTCGAGGAGGCGCTCGACGCCCACGGCCAACCCGCTACGGTGCTCGTCGCGCCGGAGACCCTGCGGGCGACGGCGCGCGGCCGCGCCCTCTATGAACGTCTGCTGCGCCAACAGGACATACCGGCCCTGCTGGAGGTAACGCCGGGCGTGTTGAGTCGTGTGTCCGGCGCCGAGACGCCGGCCGGCGTTGTCCTGGCCCTGCCCCGTATGCCCGTGCCGGACCTCGCCCTCTTGCCGCGCGACCGCCGCCTCGCGCTCGTGCTCGACGGTGTCGCGGATCCCGGCAACGCGGGGACCATCCTGCGTACCGCCGCCGCGGTCGGGGTCGACGCGGTCGTCGCCCTGGCCGGCTGCACGGACCTCTACGCGCCGAAGGTCGTGCGCGCGGCCATGGGCGCGCATTTCAGGCTGCCCCTGGCGGTAGATGTGACGCCTGCGGCGCTCGTGGCATGGCTGGCGGCGCGTGGCGTCGCCCTGCTGGCTGACGCGCACGCCAACGCTACAATCTACGATGTCGACCTGCGTGGCCCAACCGTCCTTGTCGTCGGCGGCGAGGCTCACGGCGCCCTACATGCCGGCGAACTGTCAAGGATACGCCCGCTTGCTATCCCCATGCCGGGCGCCACGGAATCGCTCAATGTCGCTGTCGCCACGGCGGTTATTCTATTCGAGATCGCGCGCCAGCGGCGCTACGCTAGCGGCTCAGATCGAGCACGCTGACACTGGCGGGGACGGCGCGCGTGCGTGCAGGACTGTTGAAAAAGGGTACGCGCGCCCGGATGCCCGCCGGTATCCACGCCCACGCGTTGGACGCGGTGACGCTGCCGCCCGCGTCGACGGCCACGACGTGCCCTGTCCCCGTGTCTACCCCCAGCGCGCGCGGCGTCATGCCCGCGTCGACGACACGTAGGACGGCGCCGCTACGCTCGTCGAACACCGTGACGCGGCCGGGGCCGCTTGGAACCCCGTTGGCGTCGACGCCGTTGATCGACGCGACGTAAACGCGGTGGCGTGACGCGTCGAGCGCGACCGCGCTGGCTATGCCGCCTACAGTGGCCGTGCGCAGCGTCCGCCCCGTCCGCGCGTCGAACGTGCGCAAGATCGCACTGCTCACCACGAAGACGCGCCCGTCGGGGGCGCCGGCGACCGGCGCCGGATCGACGGCCATGTCGTCCGTCGCGTATAGCCCCGAAGAGTACGGCACTATGGGATACGAAGACGCCGCGGACGAGTTGGTCGGCGCGCCATGGACCGCGCCGGTCCGTGCGTCGAGCACATGCACGACGTCCGCGGGCCCCGAGGTATCCCCAACGAAGACGCGGCCCGTGCGCGCGTCGACGGCGACGCCGGAGAGGACAAAGTCCGCGCCCAGCCGCACCGTACGCAAAACAACGGCGCGGCGCGCGTCCAACACGCTGACCGACCCGTCGCCGCTGTTGACGACGAAGGCGCGGTTCGTCCGCTCGTCCACGGCCACGTTATGCGGGTGTAACCCAACGTGCGCCGTGCCAAGGAGAGCGCCGCTACGCGCGTCGAGCACGCTGACGCTGGAATCGTCGTCGTTGGCGACGAGGACATGGCCGTTGCGCGCGTCGATAACTGCTTCGCGCGGATCGGCGCCGACCGGGGCCGTGCGCAGGACCGTACCCGCGCGCGTGTCAATCATGCTGACGCTCCCCTGGCCCAGCGCCGCGTAGCCGTTCGTATCGCGGTCGACGACGAAAGCGTGCCCTGTCGCGCCATCGACGGCGACACTACCAGGGTCGGCGCCCAGCACAATCGTATGCAGGACGGGGCCACCCGCCGGACGCCGAACCACGGTGGCTCCGGTGAGCAACAGCAGCGCGAGCGCCAGCGCAGCTAAAGCACGTCTGAGGGTCATGGATATCATAGACGGCGCCTAACCTTACTGTGGGGCGACTTCCGACTTTCGACTTTCGACTTTCGACTTTCGACTTTCGACTTTCAACTTTCGACTTTCGACTTTCGACTTTCGACTTTCGACTTTCGACTTTCGACTTACTATGGGCGAAGATGCCGTGCAAAGAACGCGGTGATCGTGTTGTAGCAGTGTACACGATTGGCGAATTTGAGGATGTCGTGTCCCTCATCCGGGAACACAAGATAGTCGACGTCTTTGCCCTGCGCGCGCAGACGCTCCACCAGGGCGTGCGACTCGCGCTCGACCACGCGCGGGTCGTTCTGGCCCTGGATCACCAGCAAGGGGCAGGTGATATCGTCGACATAGGCGCTTGGCGACCTTTCGACGAGGAAATCATGGTCTGTCACCGGGTCACCGATAGCGATGGCAAAGTAGGGCTTCCACGTTTCGGGGACGCACTCCATGAAGCGGGAGAGATCGTAGGGGCCGAACATATCGACGGCGGCGGACCACAGGTCGGGATGGCGCGCGGCGAGAGTCAGCGTCATGTAGCCGCCGTACGAGCGCCCCACCACCCCCGCGCGCGTCGTGTCCACGCGGTCGTCCCGCGCCAAGACCGTCATGGCGTGGACATGGTCGCGGCGGTCGTCACCGCCCCAGTCGCGGTCGACCCGCTTGGTATAGCCGAGACCGTAGCCGGTGCTGCCGCGCGCGTTGGGGACGAACACGGCGAAACCATTCAGCGTTAAGAACTGGATCAGCGGCATGGAGAACCAGGCAAAGTCGGGGCGCTCCTGTCCCTGCGGTCCGCCGTGGATATAGTAGACGAGCGGGCGCGCCCCCGCGTACCCGAGCGACGGGGCGGGCAGGTACAGGCGCGCCGATACGCGCTGCCCGTCGAATGACGTGTACGAGGCGTCCTCGCCAGGCGATAGGGACTCCGGCGAGAGGCCCAGGATGCGCTCACGCGTATGCTGGACGACCGTGCGCCGATCAGGTCCCTCGACGGTGTAGAGCTGCGTCGGCGAGATGGCCGTGGAGAACGCGAGGGCGTAGCGGTCGCTCGCGCGGTCGTAATGGACGGCCTCCATGACGCCGTTCGCCAACGCGCCCTCGCCGCAGACGACCGCGCCCAGGGTCATGCGCCGCGCCTGCTCGTCGAAGACGCCCTCGTAGAGCCAGGAGCACCCGTCGCTGTTGTAGCCGGTGGCGTAGCGGTCGTCGTGCAGATGCTCCAACGACACCAACTCGCCGGCGCCGCTGTGGCGGACGCCCACGACGGCGATTGGCTCGATCGTCCGCGCCCCGTCGAGAGGGAGATAGCCCAATCCGTAGGTGTCGGCGTAGAGGCTGGTAATGAGCAGGGCGCCGTGGTCGCCCGGCGTCACATGCCCATGGGCGATACTATTGAGCGGGACGTCCTGACCCACCACGCGTTCCTCCAGCGGCACGCCAAATAAGAGGTCCAGCCCCTCCCGACCCGCGCGCCACTGGGAGAGCGTGAGGTCGCCCGTGGTGTAGCTATCGACCAGCAGCGCCGTCGTCTGCTCCTCGTTTGTCCCCTCGACGACACAGCCCCACTTGCTCTCCCCGAGCTTGTGGAGCGTCAGCGCCGCCAGGTCGGCCTGGTAGGCCTCGAAGCGCTGCGCGTCGCGCGACTCGGCGTTGAAGTAGGCGATATCGCGCTCGACATCAGGCTGCAGCAGGCGCACGCGGTCACGCGCGAAAGAGTCGCCGAAGGCCGGCGCGGGTATACCGCCTTCGATGGGAATGAACATGGGCTGGTAGTTCTCGTCGCCGTCTTGGTCGATCATGACCACGATCTTGCCCAATCGTGGGAAGACGCAGAACGAGCGCCCCTCAATAAGCTCGGGGTTCTGCAGAGCGATGTGCGGCGGCAGCAGCGGCTCGGGGACGCTCCCGCCATAATCCATCGCATACAAGCTGAGACGTCCGCTCAGGTTGCTGAGGAAATACAGCCGGTCGCCGACGAGTTGCGGGCTCAAGAACAAGCGAGCCGCGAGCAATGATTCGATGGGCGGTACGGGCATAACGGCGCCCCTTTCTAGCGCGGGAAGGCCGGAGTGGCCCATCCTTTAAGAATCGCTTCGACCGGCGGAAACCATCGAACTCGCTGTCCTCTCGGATTGAATGTACGGTTTGACTTCGTCCTGCTTCACCGCAAACCACGCAATGGTTGAGCCATCTTCGCGCGAGAACTCAACTTCGTACGCCTCGGCGCCATACACATCGAGGATCGTGCCTATAGCGCCCGCGGAAACGCCTCTATCACGATAACAGTCAGTAAGGAGTTGTACCGGCGCATAGCACTCAAGAGCCATAAATCACATCCTCACTCATGATGGGAAGCCAGTGAAAGGAGTCGACAGCTTGAGTGTACCATTGATATCAAGGATCCAACCTGAGAGTACCTCCTCATGAAGGTTGATCGTGATTTGACGGGCTATTAGGCGTCGAGCGGGGCGGCGCCGCGCCAGCGGTGGGTGTAGAGGCGCCCTGCCAGCAGCAGCTTGTCGCGGCGCCCGGTGCGGGCGCGGCGTGTGAACACGTCGAAGTTGGCGCGCTCGATCTTGGTGAGGATACCGGCGTAGGTGCGGGCGGCTATGGCAATGGGGAACTGACTGTCGAGCGGCAAGTAGCACAGACCGTCGACACCGCGGCTATAGTAGTGACGCGCGCGCGCGACGTGGAAACGCATCAACGCGACGAAGCGTTCGTCGACAACGCCGCCCTCCAGGTCAGACCGCGCGTATCCGAAGCGCGCCATCTCGTCGGCCGGCAGGTACACGCGTCCCCGCGCGAGGTCCTCGCCGATGTCACGCAGCACATTGGTCAACTGCATAGCAATGCCCAGGTCCCGCGCGTAGGTCAGGGCCTCATCGTCCCGCGTCCCCAGGAGCGTGGCCATGGCAATGCCGACAGTCCCCGCGACGCCATGACAATAGCGCTCCAGCGCGGGATAGTCCGGCAGGTGACGCGGATCGAGGTCCTCACACACCGTGTCGACGAGCTCGAGCAGCGGCCGTAGCGGCAGATCGCGGGCGCGTACGACGCGCGCAAGGGCATACTTGACGGGGTCATCAGCGCGCACGGGGGCACCCGCGACGAGCCAGGAGCGCCACTCCTGCAACTGAGCCATGGTCGAGCCTATCGCGGCGTTTTGTTGCGGCAAATCGGCGATGTCGTCGACGGTGCGGCAGAAAGCGTAGAGCGCGAACACATCCTGGCGCTTGTCGGACGGCAGGAAGCGCGACGCGAAATAGAAACTGTGCGCCTTTTGCTTGATGATACCCGTGCAGTGCGTCAGGGCGCGCTGATACGCCGGATCATCCAACATGGTCGCGCCCGCGCGGATGTACATTTTTCCACCACCTCGTCACGACGGTCTTCGTGCACCGGTTAAACCTCATCACATTGGCGGCGGGTTCAATGCGCCGCACGGACTGCGGTAGTGTACCTTGCCACTCCCCGGCTTGCAAAGCGAAGATTCTCGCTTCACCCCAAGGCGCTCCCGAAAGACGGGGCTTTCCGCAAGGTGTAGGGGAGGCGGCCGCGATCTCACGCGGGCTGTTACTGTTACTGTTACTGAATGAAGCGCGGGAAAGACTGTTCGGCAGGCGTTGGTCGAGACTGGCGCGGCGTGATCGTCGTGAACGTGCGCGTGATACGCTGCATGTAGATATAAGGAGGGTTACACCGTGGCCGTCAACCAACCGCACACGCCGCCCGACGCGGGCGACACGTCCCTCTGGGACACTATAACACCGCAACCGCCCCGACCCAACCGCGTGGACACCATGGGGCGGTGGGTCCGCGCGGCGGCCCCTGGCCTGGGGCTCGCGCTGGTCATCGCCGTCATCGCCAGCCAGTTGGCGCGCTTTGCCCCGGTCGTCGGCGCGGCGGTTATCGCCATCGTGATCGGCATCATCTTTCGCCTGGCCGTCGGGCTGCCGGCCCCGCTGGCTCCGGGCGTGCGCGTCGCCACCAAGCGTGTGCTGCAAGGCTCCATTATCCTGTTGGGTACGGGGCTGAGCCTGGCGCAGGTGTGGACAACCGGCACGACCAGCCTCGCCGTGCTGCTCGGCACGCTCATCGCCGGCCTGCTCGTCATGCTCACTCTCGGGCGACTCCTGGGCGTCGACCGCACCCTGACGCGGCTAGTCGCCGTCGGCACGAGCATCTGCGGTGCCTCGGCCATTGGCGCGATGGCGCCGGTGCTCGAAGCGGACGGAGCGGCGGTCGCCTACGCGATCTCGACCGTTTTCCTCTTCAACATCGCGGCGGTGCTGCTCTTCCCTCCGCTCGGACACTTGATGGGACTCTCCCAGCACGGTTTCGGCCTGTGGGCGGGCACGGCCATCAACGACACCAGTTCGGTCGTCGCGGCCAGCGACGTCTACGGCACGGCGGCGCGCACGACCGCCGTGGTGGTCAAGCTCACGCGCACGGTCATGATCATCCCCATCACGGCCATCTTCGCCTTCATCGTCGCGCGTGAGCGGCGCTCCGATGGCGCGGAGACGGCGCGTCGGGGCTTTGGGCAAGGCTTCCCGGTCTTTATCCTGTGGTTCCTGCTGGCGAGCGCGCTCAATACGGTGGGGCTGTTCCGTCCGCTGGGCGCGGCGACACTGCCAGGGATCGGGCAATTCCTGATCGTGGTGGCGCTGGCGGGGGTGGGGCTCTCCGCCGACCTGCGGGCGATGGCGCGCACCGGCCCGCGCCCCCTCCTGCTCGGTCTGGCCGGCTGGATCACCGTCGCCGTGCTCAGCCTGCTGCTGCAACGCCTAACAACGGGGCTGTAGTAGCGCTCAGGCGCCAGTGAGCGTGCCTTCCAGCAGCGCGCACAGCACGGCCTGGCCGGTGGGCAGGCGGTTGGCGGCCTGGGGGAAGACGATGGATCGCGCGCCGTCGATGACCTCGGCCGTGACTTCCTCGCCGCGATGCGCGGGCAGGCAGTGCATGAACACGGCGTCCCCTCCGGCCCGCGCCATCAGGGCCGCGTCGACGCGGTAGGGCGAAAGGGCGGCGGCGCGCGCCCTCCGCTCGTGGTCGGCGTTGCCGAGCGAGACCCACAGGTCGGTGTAGACGGCCTGCGCCCCTCGCACCGCCTCGACCGGGTCGTGTGTGAGGGCCAAGCGGCCGCCGCTAGCCTCGGCCTGCGACCGCGCCCGCTGCGTTACCTCAGGGTGGGGTTCGTAGCTTGGCGGCGTGGCCAGCGTCATATCCAGGCCCATCAGCATCGCCGCCTCCATCAGGCTGTGCGCGACGTTGTTGTTGCCGTCGCCGACGTAGGCCAACCGCAGCCCGCGCAGGTTATCACCGAAACGCTCGCGCAGGGTCAGGATGTCGGCCACGCTTTGCAGCGGGTGGTGCGCGTCGGTCAAGGCGTTGACGACGGGGATCGTCGCCGCGGCGGCGAACTGCTCGACGTCCTCGTCGGCGAAGGTACGGATGATGAAGGCGCGCGCGTAGGAGGCGATCACCGTAGCCGTGTCTTCGATCGTTTCGCCGCGCCCCAGCTGCAACTCGGCTGTACCGACGCTAATGGGCAGGCCGCCCAGCCGCGACACGGCCGTCTCCAGTGAGATGCGCGTGCGCGTGGATGGCTTGGTGAAATAGAGGACGACCGAGTCGCCGTGTAGCAGCCCGTGGCGTCCTAGCGGCTCCCTTTTGAACTCTATCGCGAGATCGAGCAGCAGCGCTAGGTCGCCGGGTGTAAGATTGCTGGTACGCAGCAGGTCCTTCATCATGTGTAGTACCGCCTATTTCTAATCGTGAAAACTGTGTTTTACCACATCAGGTGAGTTGATGGGATTTCTCCCCCCCTCCGCCCCCTCCGGGGGAACCTGGGGAGATGCCTCCCCCCAGACCCCCGCCATACGCTCATCCCGGAAGTCACGGAGCCTGGAGATGGGAGACTGCCCGCGTCCCCTCCATGCGCCGCGCCTGTCTGTCACACC
>JAABUL010004767.1_pt1 | contig 17710 bp, 4 predicted proteins | sample 5559151 | NCBI WGS metagenome assembly JAABUL01 (sample SAMN10711876, study PRJNA513368) | rock metagenome | isolation source: Antarctica rocks | place: Antarctica: Victoria Land, Pudding Butte sud | reverse complement strand
TCTAATATTAGCAAAAATATCTTTTAATAATTAGATATAAAGAGTTTGTCTTTGTTACTAGTTAGTTCTTTAAATATATTATAGTATTATATTAGTTAATTTAATATAATATATTTTAGTAATTTTGTATTGTACTTCTCTATGTATACAATAATATATAAATACTTAATAACTTTGTTAATAATTATTAGTATCGAATTATATTTATTACTAATTGTTAAATTTGTTAATTTAGACAACTTAGTAATAAAGTTTATTGTAACTTTATTTTATAACAATTTAAATAATTTCTAATATTAAATTTTGTTATACTTTGCGTACATACTATATTTGTTCTACTAACAGCTAGAATATTGTTTAATATATATTTCAATAAATTGTTTTATATTAAAAAACTAGCAATACTAATATAAAAACTAAAGAATTTTGCTTACTTTTAGATACTTTTGTAGTAATTTGTTATAATATTTTTTTATATATTTGTCGATCTTGTTAATAAATATTTAAAGTTTTTCTTTTTTTACTAGAAATTCTTCTTTTTTATTTTAAACTATTTATAAAGTTGTATTTAACTTATAATTGTTTGCTAATAATAATTTGTTTTTGTTAATTTTAAGTATATTATAATTAAACAAGTCTTTTTATTTTATATAATTATTTTGTTTGTTAAATATATCTACTTTGTTATTATTTTTGTCAAATATATATTGTATTTTAAACTTGTATTATCTAACTTATTCTAATTATTGCATTTGTCTACAATTAAGTTGTTTAATTGTTATAAAGTACAAAAGACTTTTATAATCTATAAGAATTATAAATTTTAATAATTCTTTTATATATATTCTTTATAATTTCAGAGATACTACAATAGCAAATAGTTTTTTGTTATAAATATTATAATTTTGTTTAACTAACAAGAATTTTCTCGAAAAATATATTATTAAATATTATATATTTTCGTACTTTTAATTAAAATATATACAAATAACTAGATCTAATATTTTAATTTTATTTTTAATTAATAATTGTAATATATATATCTTTAATACTTAGACTAATTGCGTTGGATCGATTAATCGAGTTCGAGTCGATTAATTAATTCAAATCTTAACAATTCGAATTAATTCGATTCGAAAGTCTTGACAAATCGATTTCGAAAGTTGAAATCGAAAATCGAATTAAGTCGAATTAATTTCTAGAGTTAAAATCAAAAATTAATTCGAAAAAATCGATTCGAATTGTTAAGAGATAAAGTTATTTAGTATTAAATTTGATAAATATAAATTAGATTTTAAATCTTATTATTTTTTTATCTAAATATTCTATAATAATGCAATAAAGTAATGTATATAAACTATTTGATATTTATATAGTAAATAGATTATAACTATTATAGTTTTTTAATAAACTTCGATTCTATATTTTATCAAAAAATATATAGTAATATATTTAAATAATATACTTGAACTTATTAATACTATTAACTAGTTCGAGATTTCTACAATCTCGTAATTAATTTTATTCTTAGTATTATTATTATTGTCTTTGCTCTTGTTATTATTATTATTGTTTTTGTATTTTGTATCTCTATATTTGTCATCTATTATTTTCGCATTATTTTTTGTCTTTTTTTATTTTATTTTTACTTTATTATTATTAATCTTAATTAAGTCTTTAGAATTGTTATTTGTCGATTTTACAAAATTAGATATTTTGCAATTTGCAATATTTTTATCGTTTGCAAAAGTATTTTTAAATTTTTCAAATTTGTTAATTGCATCTAAATTGTGCGCTTTCTTTAACTTATTAAACTCTCTATAGTATAGAATACATTGTTAAATTATTTCGATAATTAATATTATATATTTAATTATATTTTCGCTTAATTCGAACTAATTAAAATCAAACTAACATGTAGATTAGTTATTTTTTTAATATTAGATTTTATATATACTTAATTATTAAAAAATTATATTGTGTCTTTATTTTTATTTTCTAAAACTATTTGTATAGCAATTGTATTAACTTTAATCTATTTTGCAATATTTTTGTTTTTATTTTTTTTTATTAATTCGATCTCAAAGTATTGTACTACAATATAATTAGTTCTTTAAATATATATATATTATTTAAATATATTATTATATAGTTCTTTTTCTATTCTTTTATTAGCTACTATATTTTTAATTTTTTTTTATATTGATTTAAATCTATTTAGAGACTTTCTTAAAAACAATTGTTGTTCGCAACTTAATTAGATATTTGTAAAATATTATACAATCGATATTTTGTTTTTTGTAAAATAGCTTTTTATCTTTAATTTATATTGCAATACAATTTTTACTAACAACAATTTGTAAAAGAGTTAATAAAATAAATATTCTACGCTTTAAATTAGTCTTAAAAATAATATATATAAATAATACAAAACAAGTCTTTTACTTAATAATATAATATTAGCTATTTAATAATATTCGAATTTCTAAATAAGAAAAAATTCGATATTAAAAGTTCTATTTTTTTGATTAGTTTTAATAATAATATATACAAATAATACAAAATAAATTCGTATATTAACTATATAGATTAAAACAATAAATAGTATTAAATATATTAATTAATATATAATATTTAGATAGAAAAATTGTCGCAATTATAAAATAAATTTACGCATTCAATATTAGAGTTAGAATTTAAATATTACTTTTATTTAATATTATTACAACTAAAAATTATTATATTTATTATATTAATTATTGCATAATATATACTCTTTAATTATCGAAATTAAACACAAACACGCATATCTATTGCGTATTATTCTATTGCATTATTTATTAAATACTTAATTGCAAAACTTGTTAATTCTTGTATTCTATATTGTTAATTCTTTTATTTAATATTGAAAATTTTTAATTTAACAATTCGTTTTGCTCCAAAACTCTAATAGCTCGAATTAAAGAAATTAATAATATATCTAAGTAATATATTCAATATATTATATATTGCTAATATATTTAATTTAGCTCGTAAAATTGTAGACAAAAAATTGCGAAAAAATATAGCAACACAAGTTAATTGTAACAAAGAAAAAAAATTAACTAAAATAGTTTCTAATATACAAAAGATAATGCAAAAAAATAATATATTGAGCTATTATTAACTAAGTATTTCTAATATAGAAAAAGCGCAAATACAAACTTAAAATAATAGTTCTATATAAAATTTGCAAATATTAAAAAACTAATAATCTATTAATTTCGAAGATATTTTTTGCACAATTAATTTGAGAAATTTTGCAAAATAAAGCTATTAACAAAGAAGACAATAAAGAATATCGAATTTAAATATTAATCTTGTTAGTTCTTCAAAAAATTATCGAAAATTTTATAATCGACTTTTTCTCTAATAAGTATATTATTTATTTGTATTATTATTGTTTCTATACAATATATATTAATATTTTGCTTTATATATTTATATAGCAATCTTCTTGCTATTTATATTAATTGCAAAATTATTGAGTTTAAAAATCTACAATTGTTGAAACAATTAATATAGAATTTGAAACTTTACTATAATAAGTAATAATAAAATTAATATTTAAATATCTTTATTATATTGAAATTCGGAATAGTTCGCAAGAAATTAAGAATTTAAGCTATTTTACTTATTGTACTTTATTATTTGTATTATTTTGTTGCATTATCTATTAAGCGCATTATCTTATTATATATATTTTTTGTATTCTTTTCTATTAAATATAATAATTAAAAAGTGTATTATAATTATATATTTAAATAATTTAAATAATTAAAGTTAAATTATTAATTTAACGTCTTTAATTAAAGAGATTAAGAATCTTGTTCTATATAATTTTATAAAAGATTGTACAAAAAGTAAATTATTATATCTTAAAAAAAAATCGAATTTTTGTTTTTTAAATTTTTTATACTAATAATATACAATCTATAATATAATCTTAAATAGCATTATAATACTATCTTAAATAATATTATAGATTGCGTATTATTATTATAAAAAATTAAATACGCTACTACTAAGTTATTAAGATTTAATTATTTAATTTAATTATTTTTAAATATATATTAAAATTAGAGATAATATAATTCTTAAAAAGTCAAAAATATTAATTTAATACAATATTAAGTATCTAGTTATTTTAAATATATTATTTATTTGTATTATTGCTAATATTTTTGTTTATTTATAACAATATTATAAATATAAAATCTTTTATACAATAATCTAGCTATAAATAAATTTTACTTAAAACAATCTCGAACTTTATTTAAAAAAAATTCTTACTTTTATTAATTTGCTAATTATTATCTTGTATTTTGCAATATATTTTTACTATTTAATAATAATCTTTTTTAAATTTAAATTTATAGTACAATTATAATACTTAATTATTATAATTTGCTTAATTGTTTGCGAATTTATTTGAGATTAATTTTATTAATATATTTTTCGAACAAAACTAAAAGTTTGTTTAATATCTACTAATAATACTAGACAAAAAAGAATATGTCTAATTATTTGTATTAATTTAAAATAATTCGAAATATTATCTTTTTAATATTTTAATATTAAATATTTATTCTTTATAATATTAGTATAAAGATATCAATTGTCTTTGTTTTAAATCGAACAAAAATATTAAAATTGTCAAAGTAAAATTTTTACAATATTTGTATCAAATTATAAAAAAAGTTAACTAAAGATTAAATATATTACTATATTGTATTATCTTTTTAACAATATTTGCTCTTTGTATTTTTGCTCTTAAAGCAATAGCTAAATTATAATAATATCGAAAATAGATTTTAAATTTTGTCTAATATTTTATTTTGTAATTTACAAAACTATTATTATTATTTTTGTTTTATATTTTGTAAAAACTTAATTTCTATATAGAATTTAAAATATTAACAAGATTGTATAATATTTTATTAAATTTTTCTATTTTCGAATAATATTTGACAAACTTTGTCGAAGCTTTTTTACAAACTTTTAATATAATTTTTTTTTAAAAACAACTATAATTTGTTATAGTTTTCTTTAAATAATTAAAATAATTAAATATTGTATTAAATACTTAAAATTTCAAATAAATATTAATATTAGTTGTTCGAGAAATTATAAAAATATATTTATAGAAAAAATTCAATATATTATTAAACAATTAAATCGATTGTTACTTGCTTTTATCTAATCGAATACGTTAGATTTTTTGATTTTTTAAATATTTTTTTATTTAAAGATCAATATAGTCGCGTAGTTAATATGCACAACAAAGTATCAAATAAATAGAATTTCAACAAATACAAATATCTTATATTAGTTTTCGAGATTTTTTATTTTTACATTCTTAAAAGACTCTAAAACAAATTAAGCGCTAAAACAAATTATTAATAGCAACAATAAAAATACAAATCTAAATAAAATTTAGCAAATATATTATTTCTCTATATTATTATACAAACAAATATCCTTTTAATTACAACAAACAAGTTTATATTTTTTGCAATATTCTAAAATTGTTTATTTTCTAATTAAAAAACAATATTGTTAACAATTGCTTCTAGTTTAAGAGTTGCAATAAAGTCTTAAGTTATCAAATTAATAATAGAATTTAAATAAAAAATAGAATTTTGTTATCTATTTTATTAAGATTCTTGTCGATTCAAAACTCTATTTAGTTTTTTTTTAAAAGTATTGTTATTGCTTGCATTATTAATAACAATTTCAAAAATTTTAATTTTAATTTTAAAGAATTTTAATATCTTTATAAACTTTAATATTAATTGTTAATCTATATATTCGATATTAAGAAAAGTAAATTTAATAAGATATTTGCAATATTAAAATATAATATTAATTTAATATATTAATACTTTAAGATAGACAATTTTTTAAAAATTAAACTATATATTTAAAATAATAGAAATATATTGAGACTTTTTTAAATTTAATTTGATTTTATTACAAATTTAATCGAAATTTATAAAAATTAATTTCGATAATTTAATATAATCTAGAAGTACTAAATTTAATCAAAATATTTCTAATAATTTTCGAAAATTTAAATTATCGATAATTCGAAAAAGTAGATTCGAATTAACAAATATTTTGTATAGTTAATTTTCTCAATTATCTTAACTAAAGAATAATAAATCGATATAGTTTTTTTTCTATTAATATATTAGTTTTGCATTATTTATTTGTATTATTAACAATAACTTACCCAAATAAAGATTAAATTGATTACTAATTATAATTAAAATCTTTTTTGTTTTAAACAAAATACAAATTGAAAATATTTTTTTATATTTTTTATATTTAAATAATTGTATACAATAGAATAATTTAATATTTTTTAACAACTTTTGCAAACCATTTTTGACAAGTTATTAATAGTTAAGACTATTTAAATATATTTGTTTTAAAGCTTAAATTGTGCTTTAATATTAATTTTTTTAACTTAATTTAAATAAAGAAGTCTATTTTGAGTTTTGTGCAAAATACTCTTATTAATTGTAATATATAATTATTATTTTTTAAACTAAATCTTAGTATTTGCATTCTATTTAATATATTCGTTTTTATCTTTTAGTTTAAGTAATAAAAAATTACTTAAAATTTTATTTAATACTTTTTAAAGCTCTCTTTTTTTAATATTAAATATATAATTAAAATTTCAATCAAATTAACTCGCAAATTAATTGAAATATAAAATACTAAATAGCAAATTGCAAAAAATAGATTTACTAGAATTATCTTCGAATAAAGACAACTATAAACTAGAAATTTTCAAAGAATTAAATATTTTGCAATCAAAAATAATATAAACAATATCTTTAAGTACTTTAAAGAAAAAAATTCTAAAATAGAACAATAATACAAAAGAGTAATACAAATATAAAATAAATTAAGCAAAATTTTATACTAACAACTAATTATAATCTAATAATATAGCAAATTGTAATCTTAATAATATATTATAATTACACAAATCTTAAAATAGTAATTTTTGATATAATAATGTAATTTTCGATTTCTTAACAATTCGATTCGATTTCTAATATTAAAATCGAAAATCGATTCGAATCGAGTCGAATTAATTTTAAAAAAGTAGAAATTAACTCGAATTTCGATTCGATTTCTAATATTGAAATTATCGAATCGAATCGATTTTAATAGTTGGAATCGAAATTCAACCTAACAATCAATCTATTAATACTAGTTTTTTCAAATATTCGAAGTTAAGATTTTAAAATAATTTCTCTTTTGTTATTTTTTTTTTATAATATATTCTTTTTGGTAAAAACAATTAATAGTAATATATTATCTAAGTAGTTTTTAATAAACTTTTGATTATAATTTATAAAATCGAGAAAAAATTGTACTTTTTTAATAATAATAGATAATTTTTATTCTTTGATTGTTTATAGCTTTTTTAAGTTTATTTAAATTTCTTGTTATTGAATAACAAATTCTAAAAAGTTAACTTTCTTCTAATAAAATTTGTATTTCTTTAGCTTTAAATATAAATCTTTTATAACTAAATATTTAATATATTTTTACAATATTGTTGAGTAAACTAGTATATTATTTATATATATTATAACAAAATAATTCAAATATTGTTGTAATATATTGTTAATAGTTTTTTTATATATTGTCGAGATATTTGTAAACTTAGATAATATTATTGTGTATTTGTAAATTTTATATTGTATACAAAAAGCTATTTGTTACTTTTTCTTTGTTTTTATTCTAATTTAAATATACGCTTCTTTAAGATTTAGCTTAATAAAATACTTAATCTCGAATAATTAATTCTAAAGTTTGTTAATATTAGATAATAAATAACAATTTTTAATTTTTAATTGTTATATTGTTTAGCTTCTAATAATCGATATATATATAAATAGTTTTGTTCTTTTTAGATATAAAAAGAGTTAAGTATTCTATTTGTAACTAAGATTTTTTAATAAATTTCTTTTTCTTATTTCCTATTAAATATTCGCGAAGTATTAACAATTTTTTCTTCGATAAAATATAAATAGATTTAAATATAAATTGTTGTCTTAATTTTAATCTTATTTCGTAATTTTATATTTAATATTTAAATAGAATATTTATTATTTTCTTTTCTTAAAATAAACACTTCTATTTATTATATATTTACAATATATACTTTAGTAATTCTTTTATTATATCAAATAGTCCAAAACTTCTAAGAAATTTACAATTTTTTTAATTTTCTCTTACTTTGTAACTTAATTAATTTGTGTTAATATTTGTAAAGTTAAACTATTAATTATTGTTTTTGTGCAAAATAGCAAATTTGCAACTTGCAGTTAAATTTCGATTTAATCTTCTATTTATTATTAAACGTTATCGATATATAGATTAAATATAAATTGCGTAATTATATTGCTTAAATTTAAGTACTTGTATATTCTAGTTAATTTCTAGATTGTGCTACTTTGATTAAAATATTTTTAAAACAATCTTATAAATAATTATTTCTACTATATTAAAGATTAGTTTTTTATAATATTGTTAAATAGCTATTAATAGTAATTTTGTTTTTTTATTTACTTTTTTATTTTTGTTAAGTAATAAGTTTCTATCTACGATTATTAAATCATAGATATTAGATTTTCTTCGAGTAAAATAACTTTTTCTCTTAATAAGAGATTTAGATATAAAATTATTTGTTGTATTTAAATCGATTATTGCAATAAATCGACAATTATTAATTTTAATTGATATAATAAAATATTGTATATATACTATTAAATTAAGTTGCTATATATAAACTAGTATATTGCACTCTTTTAATATATTTCTTATTAAGAGATTTTAATTTTTCTTTGCTTTATTGTTGCAACTTTTGCTTTAAGTTCTTGTAATTGTCGAAATTTCTTTTATTGTTGTATTGTAGACTTTAATTTTCTAGAAAATTGATTTGTATCTTCTTTGTTACTTAGATAAATTTAGTATATATTGTTGTAGCAAGTTGTTTAACTAAAACTACAATATTTGTTTAATTTAATAATAGTATTTTTGTATTTAAGTGCAAACGTTTTGTTTCTTATAACAATCTAATTGTGCGTTTTTCTAAAGTCTAGTTTGTTAATAATAGTTTAAAAAATTTCTTTTTTTGTATTAATATTGCTTTCTAGCTTCTTTTTGCATTTGTTTATTACTTTATTAATATATTTACTTTTGTTTATTATTAATATTAATAGAGCGTCAAATTAATTTATATCAATATTTATATAATTGTAAAAATTCTTCTAGTTGTATTTGTTGTCTAAGTTTGCTAAGCTTTAAAAGTATAATATTTTTAATTGTTTTATTTTTAATTTCTTTTATAAAATGTTGTTAACTTCTTGCGTAAATACAAATATCTTGTCTAATAATCTTTTATCTAGAACTTTTTATAACTAATTTAGATTCTTTATTAAATAGTAATTGTTATTCGATCTAGTTTCTAAGATATTTGTTTTTGTATTAGTTTGCTTTCTAGTCTCTTTCTAGTTGTTAAGTATTGCTCTTAATATAGTATTAATTTGTTGTTAAATTATTAAGTTCTTTAAACAATAATTTTATGCAAAATAGTCTAGTTTGTTATATAAATAATATATTTTCTAAGTTTTATTTTCTTGCTTTTCTATAGAGTATTTCTTTTTGTATTGTTGTATAAAATCTAATTTTATAAATGCAAGCTCGCGATAGTTCGAACTACTATACTTGTTAAATCGCAATTCTTGAACATAATATTTAATTATTAATTCAAAGAAAATTTCTATCTTTAGACAATCGAAATAATTATTTAATAATAAGATTTGTAGCTTAATACAACAATAACAATAAGTTGAAACTTATACTAAATTAAATACAAATTATAAAAGTATCGTATTTAAAATCTATATACTAAAAAAGATTCTTTTTGTTTATTTTGTTTATTTTGTTCGATTGCAATTAAGCAATAATAATTAGTCGAATAGATCTTACTTATTATATTTAATTGCGTTAAGATTTAAACAAGTAGTCGAACAAGTTATATATTAGCTTAACAAATTAGATAGTTTTGTTAAGTCTATTCTTAAGACTTGTAATATTAAATTTAAATATAATATTTAACAATGTAGTGTTAAGAATTTTCATTAAAATAAATAATACTTTTAATTTATTATTTCTTTAAAAAACACAATTAATTAAAAGCAAATTGTTGTTTAATTTTTATAGATTATAAATCAAATTTTTGCAAAACTTAAACTAAATATAAACTAATTTTTTAATCAATTTTTTCAAGTTTTTGCTTGCATATTAATATTGTTGTACAATCTTTAATATTAAAATTGTTATATATATAGTATAAAGTAGTTTTGTTATATTTAATACGTAAATAAAACACATTAGAAGAAATAATAAATTGTTTTATATAATATTTAGCGCAAACAAAATATATATTAGATATAAATTTAATTTATATATTGTTAAAAACAATAAATTTTGTTATTTAATTTGCAATTATATTATTAACAATTTCTTCAAACATTTTGTTAAAATATAATAAATAATAAGTATAATTTTTGTATATAATTAGTATAAAGAATAAAAATTGGTTTTAATTAACAAAAATATAGATATTTAATTGCGCATTATATATACTTTATTAATTTTAATTTTGTTGCTTCTTTAAGAAAAATTAAATCTTATATATATTTAATATATATTTAACTTGTATTAGAATAAAATTAATTGTAGAAAAAGTTTTCAAAGGTTAAATAGCTAATAAAAATAAAGTTTAGTATATATTATTGTAAATTATAGTTTATTAAGACGCAAAAATAATAAGTATTAATATATATTAAGTTTGCGTTAATAATTCGATTTATATATTATAATTTTGCGTTAAAAAATAAAGAATTTTCAATTTAATAAATTTATAAAAATAGTTTACAAACAATATAGATTAAATAAAAGTTTATTTTATAATTTTTTTATATAATAGACTCTTAATTATTGTAAGTATATAGTTTATCTTAAGTACAAATTTTCTATCTAGAACAAACTTATCTCAAGTAAGAATTTTTATTCGAAACAAACTCTATTTATACTTAATTTATATTTAGAATAATTATATTAAATTATAAAAATTAATAGCAGTCTTTATTTATAATTAAGATACAAGATTAATATATATATAGTTTATATAAAATATATTCTTTTTTATTTAATATTAATTAAAAATTAACTTTTAAAGTTGTGCTTCTTTCTAATATATTGTAATGCTATAGCGCTCCCGACGGGCTAGCGCCTCAGAGTATAGCAGAGCACGTAATTTCGAATGTCTGTAGAAATCTTAAATGGAACGACACTTCTTTCTAGTTAGATAGCAAGAAATAGACTTGCACATTATAGCAAGTATTAGATAGAAAGAAAGCTTGTTTCTTGTTGTTTTTTAACAATTAGTTCTACTACTATCTACTTTATATAGTTAAGATATAGTAATAAAAGTCTATTATATCTTACGTCTTTTATATTTTAGTGCGCTAGCAAGAAGCAAACGCACTCGCATTTTACAATTTTAATTGTTTTATTTTTCGAAGAAAAAGAGTCGAAATATAATAGTATTATAACAAATTATAGTAATTTAAGTTACAATAACTATTTAACTATTAAATTAAAATTTGAAGAATTTAATATTTTTTAAAACAATTCTTGTTAATATAACAACAATAAAGAAAATAGTTTAGCTACAATTAGAACTTCGACTTTATATTAACAAATCGAAATCTTAATAGCAAAGATTCGAGATTTGCAAAATACTTAATAGATTTAAATTATAGTAGTCGAACAAACAAATTTTTGAATTTCTTAATTTGTTATTATATTGTTATTGATAATATTTAAATTTTTAAAGTTTAAAAAGCTAAAACTTTACAAAAGTTCGAATATAAATAAATATACTATCTAATTTTAAAAGATCGATATTAATATAATACAATTCTTGATATATTTTATTACAAATAAGAATAAAATTCTCTATTGTATATTATTTTTGAAAAACAATATTGCTACTTAATAATATTTAAAAACAAACAATAATATTAAATTGAAAAACAAAATCTTTAAAGAATTTAGAAAGATTCTATTAAATTTAATAATCAATTTTGCTAATCGTTGTTTTTTTGTCTACAAAATATAGAAAATTGCTAAATAAAAATTAAATTAAAAGATAATTGTTTTTAAAAAATGTCTAAATAAGTTAGAAACTTATTTATTATTGCTTTTAGAAAAATATAAAATCTATATATTTTTAACTAAATTTAAGTTAAATTTGAAAATAAAGATTTTAAAGATTAATAATATATTAAATACTTGCAAGAAACTTCTAACTATAGCTATTATATAAAAACAAATACTAAATTGTATCTGCAAAACAAATATAAACAACTTTAAAAATTAACAAGTTACAAAAGTTCTAATATCTTTTTAAACAAATTTTATCAAAATTGTCGCTTAAACAATATCGACAAATTTATTAAAAACAAGAAATTTTATATTTTTAAAAACTTGTCGATATTGCGCAAATAAATTTACAAAATTAATAATACAAACTATTTAAGAAGTATCAAATACTTTAAATATTATAAAAAGAGATATTAAAAAACAAATTGTCTTAATAAACACAAATATAACAAATCTATTGTTACTACTATTATTACAACAATTGCAAAAAGAGATTAAGCTTTGTCCACGTCTTGCAAACAAAGCAAAAAAAATAAATAGAAACAATAAATTTAATCTTAGTAAAAAATTTAATATAATTTCTTAATAACAAGCGTTAAATTACAAATCTAATTATCTTGAAAACTAAAATAAATCTTATTAATTATATCTATATAGTACAATAGAAATTGCAATCTATATTTGTTATTTTATCGATATTAAAATATCTTAATAGCAATAGTTGTTTTTGTTACAACATTTATAAGTTGATCTATTATTTAATTGACTTATAAAATTAGTATCGAGAATATAGTATTTTGTTCTACTTAATAAAATATATAAATTCTAATTTTATATTAGATATGCTAATATTGTTTAAGCAAAATATATTAATTAATTCGAAAGCGCAAAACTAACTATTTAAAATTGTAAATAAAAAACTAGAAATAATTAACTCTAAGCAGTTTGTTTTAGATCTTGTTAAGTATAGTACAATTTATACAATTGTTTGCGCTAATATTATAAAGACATTAAGCAAAAAATTAACAAAGTTTGAGATTCTTAAGAAATTAAGAAATCTAGAAGATATCTATAATAATAAATTAACTAGAATTTTACTAAAATTAAAAAGAGAAAATTACACTATTAAGTTTTAGAACAATAAAGAGCTATTATTTATATTTTTTTATAATTTTTTACAAAACAAGCTAGCAATACTTTAACAATATCTCGATAATATATTAGCAAAAAATTAAATTAAGTATTTAATTTTGTCTACAAATATCTCTATTCTATTTGTATTAAAATTAAACAATAAATTATATTTATATATTAACTATAACAATTTAAATACAATTACTATTAAAAATTGTTATTTATTGTTTCTAATTATAAAAACGCTAGATTGTTTATGCAAAGCAAAGCGTTTTATTGTTTTAAATTTAAAGAATATCTATTATTGCATTTGCATTAAACGAAATAATAAATAAAAAACAATATTTTGTATATACTATAGATATTTCGAGTATTAGATTATACTATTTAAATTAGCAAACGTACTCGCAACTTTCTAGATCTATATTAATATAATATTGCAAAAATTAATTGATATAACTTGTGTAATCTATATAAATAATATACTTGTATACAACAATAATTTGACAAAGCATTAACATTATATTAGATAAATGCTAAAATATTTTCGCAAATATTTGCTATATATTAATCTAAAAAAGTATAAATTTAATATTATCGAAATTGAATTTTTAAGCTTTATTGTATTCTCAAAAGATATATAAATAAACTCGAAAAAAATTTAAATAATTAAAAAAAAATTTAAATCGAAAACTTATTGCAAACTTTTAGTATTTCTAAACTTTGTAAACTTTTATAAACGCTTTATATATTGCTATTCGAAAAGAATTGCTTTTTTTACTAACTTGTTAAAAAAAAAAGAATAACAAGAAATTTGATTCTTTTGTTTAATTAAATAAAGTAGAGTAAATATTTTGTTAACTTTGCAATATCTTTATATTAATTCTACTATTTTGTTACTACAATTCGAGCAAAAAGATTAGAGTAAAAATTAATATATTTAACTTTATAGTTGCGAGCATTTTAAGTTAACAAGATAACAACAAAAATTAACACTTAATAATATTCTAATTGCGAAAGATAATTTCGACAAAGCAAAATTATAAAATATGTAATTAAGAATTGCTAGTTATTGTAGTCGCTTTTAAGCAATAAAAATACTATCTAAAAAGCAATACTTATTTTATTAAAATATAATTAAATTACAATAATTTTAGAAGATTTATAAGTTAAAAAAAGCTAAAATTAAGACAAGCTTGTTAAGTATTTAAGTTAATTATTTATAACTTTAAAATCTTCTATTGTCTAAATAAGAAAAATTTAACAAATAAATTGTTAAAATGTCTCGATCATAAAGAGATCTTATTGTTAAATACAAAATTGCTATTAATATTGCAAAACAAATTAATATTATTGTTTAACAAGAATTTGTTAACACAAAGTAGACAAAAAATATTAAATAATTTTATTTTTGTATTTGAAAATAAACTAGTATTATTGTTTAACAAAAAGTTGTTAGCGCAAAGTAAGCAAAAAATATTAAATAATTTGACTTTTGTATTATAATTAGCAAAAATATCTACTAGTAATACAAAAATTTTGCAATTATAAAGTAGAAAGAAAGTTCTTAAAGAACTAGTATTTTTGTTTTAATTAACTAATATTTAACTTGTTATTTTAAGAAAAGTAATTAGAAATATATTAAAGAAATTGTATAAAAAATCTTAAAAATTAATAAGATTCTTAATAAAGAATCTTTAAATTAAAAAAATTTAAGTTAAAAAAATTCGAATTAAGATCGAAATATTATTTTATTAAAAACAAAAAAATATAAATTTTAGATTAAAAGAATTTTGTTAAATACAATAAACTATTCTATATTTTAAAGAATACAATTATTAAGAAAAAATTAATTAACAAAAACTATAATAATTTATAGACAAAATATTTTAAGATTAAGAAAATTCTAGATTTACGTATTTTTAACTTATTTGCGCAAAACAAGTAAAAATATATATTGAAATATATAATATTTGTTAATATATCAAAATTTCTTGTTATAAGTTGTATAGTAAGTTTTGATTCTTATCTATTAAAGAAACTATAAAAGAAAATTATTATAGACTTTATAACAAGCTTGTTGTCGAACAAGTATTATAAAATTGTATATAACTCGATTTTTATAGTAGTCAATTGTTATACAAATATAATTAAATATATATTTGTAATTACTAGAATCGATATTGTAGAACTAGCAAAAATATTTTTCGATAAAATTGTTTTATATTTTAAAACATTTATTAATATAGTAAGCAACAAAAAATCTATCTTTACTAATACTTTCTAGTTTATTGTATATTTCTATACACAAATTAGAAAACAATTAAATATTATTTTTTACTCTTCAATAAATAACTTAATCAAACAACAAAATTAAATTCTCGAATATTATTTTTGCATTTATATTAACGCTAAACAAGAAAAATAAACAAATCTATTGTTAATAATAGAATTTGTTTACAACAATAGCTACTATATCTTAATTAAAACTTTATTGTTTAATTTAATATATAATTATTATCTAGAGATTTACTATAAAGTTAAGAACAATTATATTAAAAAAAAGATATTATCGACACAAAAATATATAAAACAAATTTATAATTTAAGAAAAGTTCTAACAAAGTATCTTAAAAATATTGTTGCATAACAAGCAAAATACTATACTAAATAATATAAGTTAAAGAGCTTTATTATAGAAAAATTAATTATATTTTTAATTAGAAATCTAAAGCAAAAGAGATTTAGCAAAAAGATATTGCACAAGTATATCGAATTGTTTAGAATTAAGAACAAGATTAAAACACAAATTTATTGTTTTATTCTACCTAATATCTACCGAATTTATAATACTTTTTATGTTTTACTTTTAAAATTATACTTGCATTACGCTAGCAATTAATAGACAAAACAAATATTGCAAGTTTTGAAACTTATTAACAACAAAATTTAATAAAAAATTAAAGAAATTCTAGACAAAACTAAGTTAAAAAAGCAAATATAATATAAGATTAAATAAATAAATTGAGACAAAAAATACAATTAATAACTAAGAAAAAAATTCTTAAATAATGTTAATAAGTTGCAAAAAGACTTTGAGAAACAAACGCACAACAAACAAAAGCAAAAAAGATAGCGCAATATATATTGCAACAATAGCAATTATATTAACAATAACTTGTTCGATAGAATATTGCGCAATTGTTATTGTATTGCTATTGTATAATTAAATTACAAAAAAAGATTTCTTTATTTTGTTATACAAAATACTAGAAATAATAGAGTTGTCTTTCTTAATATAAAGACTTAATATATAGCTCGAAAATACAATTATTTTACTATTGCTTGTTAGTCGACAACGTATTGCAACAACTTAACAAGTTCTTAATATTTTATTAAATTTGTTTCAAAACAACTAGAGACAATTCTTAAACTTATTCAAAAATAAAGTTGTCGAATTTCTTAGAATTAATTATAAACAAGTTTTTAAAATTGTTTAAAATATTTATATTATTTTGGAAAAAAAACAAATTGCAAAGAATTTGTTTTTTATAAATTTTTTTGTTTTTGTTATAAATTTGCTTTTGTTGCTTGTATATATTTTTGTATTTTTTATTTTTTAAAAAATATATAAGCAAACAAAGTGCAAACAAAATTGAAATAAAAACTTATTATATTTTTATTTAACAATCTTGTTGACAACTTAAAGTTGCTAAAAAATTTAATTGCAAAATTATAAAGTTTTGCAAAAAAATCTCTTAAACTTGTTCTATTTAAATTAACAATAAATCTAAAAATAATTTGTTTCAATTCTATTTTTTTGGTTTTTGTTAACAATTTGTTTTTGTTTTTGTCTCTATTTTGTTTCAAATTCTAAATATATATTAATAAAGTATTAAAGAGCAAACAAAAATATTTATTTTTAATACTTTTTTAGAAAGTAGATCGATTAGTTGTTGCGTTTTAGCAAAAAATTTATTTTAAATTATTTTTGTTTTTGCAAATTTCTATTCAAGTTCAACTTAATACTTTTAAGTCAAAATTAAATTTTGCTTAAGTTTTCGAATGCAAAATTGAGTTTAATTTGTTGTTAATAAAATTAAATTTTTATTGCGTTAATAGCTTTTTATTGCGCGAATTATACTCTTTTGTATATATTCTATATATCTAGAAATTGTATTTTTTATTTCGAGTCTCTTGCAATAATTAATAATAAAATCTTTTATATTGTTTTAAAAGCATTTAATAAACTAATAAATATTAGCAATTGTTG
>JAABUL010004766.1_pt1 | contig 17711 bp, 8 predicted proteins | sample 5559151 | NCBI WGS metagenome assembly JAABUL01 (sample SAMN10711876, study PRJNA513368) | rock metagenome | isolation source: Antarctica rocks | place: Antarctica: Victoria Land, Pudding Butte sud | reverse complement strand
TATTAAGTTTAAATAAGATTTTAATTAGAAGAAAGTATTTAAGTTACTTAAATAATTTTAAATAGATTTATTAATACTTTATACTTTCTAAGCTAATTAACTAGCTTAGATTAAGATAGATACCTTGGATCGTATATTTAAAGCCTATTTATATTAGATAGTAGATAGAAAGTAGTACTTAGTTACTTACTTTTCTAGAAAAATAATAGGAGTTAAATAGAATTATAATATATATAATAAAGAATTACTTATAATAGTATATATACTTTAGTACTAGAGAGTATATATTAAGAGTTATTTTAAGTTAACTATCTTTATAGATTATAAGAATCTCGTTAACTTTATAATAATAAAAGAGTTAAATTAATAATAAGTTTATTAGGTAGAGTTATTAGGATAGTATAAATTTAAGATTATATATATACCTAGAAAGGATAATAGTTAAGTAGATATCCTAAGTAGATAGGAAGACTATATAAAAGAAAAGGATATTATAGAAAGATTAATCCTAAAATAAGAGGATAATAGATTACTTATATTAATAAGAATTCTAGTAGCGACTATATATATCTAAGTCCCTAGAATTTTAGATAATATCTAAAAGGGATATAAAATTAATAGTCTAGTAAAGATACTAAGAAGTTAGTAACTAAACGCGGACCTCCTAAAGTATAAAGATAAAGTTTACTTACTAAGACTATATATTAAAGAAGTTATAAAGGATTATTATAATAATCTACTATAAGAGTATCCTAGAGTTATAAAGATATTAGAACTCCTAGGAAGAATATATATTATACTAGGATTATAAGTATATATTAAGAAATATATTAAGAGATATATAGCTTATTAGTAGAATAAGGTAGTACGCTATATAAAGTATAGGTAGATATAGTTCACCTTAGTATTAAAGTTATTATAGAAGGATATTATAATAGACTTTATAGTTAAGTTACTAAAGTTAGGAGACCTAATTATAAAAGAGGTCTATAACTTAATTATAGTTATTATTAATAAATTAATAAAGTATACTATTATAATATTCTTTAAAGAGACTTATAATATAGAATAATTAGGTTTTATTCTTATTAATAGATTAGTTAGGGATTATAGTATATTAGAGTTAATAATATCTAATAGAGATAAGCTATTTATATCTAACTATTAGAAAATATTAATATTAGTAATTAAGATAAGATTATATATATTAATAGCCTACTACCTATAGATAGATAAATAAATGGAATATATAAACTAAACTATAAAGGTATACCTAAGGTATTATATAAATATAAAGTAAAATAATTAGGTTTTACTACTTCTTAAAGTATAATTAATATATAATAATAAATAGTTATAAATAACTAGGCTATTACTATTCTTTATAAATTATAGTTAATAAGTAAATCTCTTCTTAGATCTTAGGCTTAGGCTAGAAGCTAATAAAGTATTAATCCTATTATCTAATATAAAGGTATTATATAAAGATATATAAAGTAAGATTAAAGAGATAAATTTAAAAACTTAATAGTATATTAATAAGAAAAGAAAAATATATCCTTAATTAAAGGAGGGGGATAAAGTCTATCTCTTTATTAAAGACTTTAAGTTAAAGAGATAGAATTAGAAATAAAGTAAGAAGCTTAGACTTATTAAAGTTAAACTATTTTCTATCTAAAGAATAAAGGGACTAGTAGATTATAAATTAAACCTTTTATTAGATATTAAAGTATTTCTAGTATTTTATATCTTTAAATTAAGTTTAATAGACCTAGATATATTCTTATAGGAAACTTTTTATTATATTATAAAAGAAGAAATAGAGTATAAGATTAAAAGGATTCTAAATTAATAAGGTTAATAATACCTTATTAAATAGAAGAATTATAATAACTTTAAGAATACCTAGGAGCTAGCTAAGAGTTTAATAAATTATTAAAGTCTTTTAAAATAGTTTTATTAGAGTTAAGGGCTAATTAATTAATTATATTAAAGGTATTAAGTTTATTAGGAGGATTATTAAGTAGTAATAAAGAAATAGGAGTCTTTATAAGATTAATACTCTACTTATCTTCCTTAATCTTTAAGATATTAGTAGATTCCTTATTACCTAAATCCTTTAATTATTTTAATTAAAATTTCCTTTATTTCTTTAAGCGAGCGAGCTTTAAGTAAGTCTTAAGGGTCTTATTATTTAATTTCTTAAACTCTAGATTACCTTATTTATGTCCTTAAAGTTAGGGGCTAAATTATATTAATAATTATAGTAAAAGTACTTCTTATACTTAGATTATTAATAAGTAATATAATAAGGAAGGCCTTATAAGTAATAAGATTTATAAGGATATATTATTATATAGGATTAATAGAATTTATAATTAATTATTAAGTTATAATAATAAGTATTAATATATAGATATAGTATATTAATATATTGGGAAGTTAAGTTACCTTTTTAAAGTAAAGACTTAAAGAGGGGACTTAGTATTATAAGTATTAATTTAATAGGTATATTAAATTAAGTAAGTAGGCTTAAGTATTAAATAAAGCTAAGTAATTAAGTTATTACTTAAGAAGCTTAAGAAGCTTAAGGATTAAGCCTCTTAAGCTAATTAAGTTAATTAATCTTAATATAAATTCCTTTATTTATATAATAGTATTACTTTTATAATATATAAAAACTTTATATTTAACTTATATTATCTCCTAAGTATATAAATATTTATATTTAAGTATTAAATATTATTTAATATTAATCTAGCTTAATAAAGTCTACTTTTACTCTATCCTTAATACTCCTCTTTATAAGACCTAATTAGGTTAATTAAGAGCTAGACCCCTAAGAGGTCTAGGAATTAGGAGAACCCTAATAGACGTCTAGATAACTTAGGATATTACAAGACCTAATTTACCGGCTCGCTATAATATTAAGGGAGGTATTGTAATTATACCCCCTTTGCTTATAATTATACCCCTAATCGCCTACGCTTATATCCTCCTCCTAACCAGGTATAGCTTAGGGTCGTTAGGTAGCCCCTTACCTAGCCTAGCCCTCTAGGGCAAGCCTAGGGCTTCTAGTATCCTAAGGGCTAACCTACCCCTACGTACCCAAGCTACTTGCGCACAAGACCCCTAGACATTAGGGCGCTAGAGCGTGACAGCGCTCTCTTAGCAGGCGCTAGGCTTTGCTTATAGTACCTCTTCGGGGCCCCGGCTGGGGCTCATGACGCCCACAGTACGCCCCCGGGCTACTAGGGCCATCAGTGCGCTATCCGGGGCTGCTCGGATGCGTGTTCCGACTTGCCGCTTGGGGGGTGTAAGCGTAGGCGATTGGGGGTATAATTATAGGCAAAGGGGGTGTAATCACAACACCTCCCAATACTAAAGTGTATGAAGCTGTACTATATATCTACGAAACCTTCTATTGAGTTTTGGTTGTTAGATACAGTTGTACGTATGCATTACCATAAAATACGCTTCACTAAAGCGGGAAACCCCACCAAAATTGCGGCTTGGCACGTACGGATTCTCGCGAGGCTCCTTATCCCGAGCACAGTCTAGTCTTTATACCGAAGCCTGGCCGAGCATGAAAAAGCTTCGTTGAAGTTCGAATTCTATGTGAGTCGCAAACTTACAGTTGCTCCACAATGGCAAAGAGGAATTTATTGAAAGCTCTTGACGCCCATCAGGGCTGGGACTACAAGCTCGAGAAACAAAAGAAGCAGCAGAAGCAAGCTGCCACGAAGAAGAAATCGAGACCCCCATTATCCATTGTTGAAGGGAAGGGTCATGTTCAAGCGCACGTCAATGGCTATCCAATTTTGCTGCAAGCTGAGAGCGAGGAATGGGAAAGTGACGAGAGCGAGGGCGCGGAGATCACAGCTGCATGTCAAGCATCTACAGTCCCGAAAGCTGTCCATCGCTAATATTGCGTATAGGCCGATACATCCCGGCTTTTCAACAGCGAAAGCGACAGTGACAGCAGTCTAGGCGCTCAAGAAATTACAGAATTTGACCCTGAAGAGCTGAAAGATGAAGAGATACCGCTTTCCGATATTGAGTCCCTCGACACTGAAGAAAAAGCCGACGTTCTTTCCCACCAACGCCTCGTCATCAACAATACATCTGCTCTTCATAAGGCTCATAAATCAATCGCCCTCCCATACTCTACCCTACCATTCTCCGCTCATCAAACAATTACTACTACTGAGCCCGTATTGATCGCAGACGTCGACGACGACTTGACCCGTGAGCTCGCGTTTTACAAACAATGTCTTGAAGCCGCCAATGAAGGCCGCACGCTGCTGAACAAGGAAGGCGTACCTTTCTCGCGACCGAATGACTACTTTGCGGAAATGGTGAAGAGTGATGAGCATATGGGAAAGATAAAGGCAAAGATGACAGATGAGGCGGCTAACAAAAAGGCGGCAGCAGATGCGAGAAAACAGAGAGATTTGAAGCGATTTGGGAAACAGGTACAAGTTGCGAAGTTGCAGGAGAGGGATAAGGGAAAGAGAGATACCTTGGATAAGATCAAACTGTTGAAGCGAAGTATGCTTCCCCTTTGGGGGATCGGCTGGATAATAGATGGAGTGCTGACTTTGTGACCTAGAGCGAGCGAACTCAGATACTGGTGCTGCGAATGAGGAAGATCTGTTCGATGTAGCTCTTGATGACGCAGTCAAAGAAGACCGGTCATCGAAGTCTACGAGAAATGGTCCTGGCCGAAGTGGCCTACGAAACAAGTGGCAGAAGAAAGATGAGAAGTTTGGCTTTGGCGGTAAGAAGCGATTCGCGAAGAGTACGGATGCTGCTTCGACCGCTGATATGAAGGGCTTCTCGTCAAGAAAGATGAAGGGACAGAAGGGACGACAAAGGTTGGGAAAGAGTAGGAGAGCTATGCAATGAAAGCATTTTCCCCGGGAAATGTCCCAAGCTCAAATTCGGTTACTGCATCACTGCTACGGTGGCCCAGTACGGAAAACAAGCAAGCATGGACCCCAAAAATCCCCCAAAATTGGAAACTTGATGCCTGAGCATGAAACGATATGTCGCTTGCCTTAATCTGAGGAGTCTGGCAGGATATATGATACCCACTAACTTCATTTGATGCATGTGTCCAAATTCAACTTAGGTACATATTCTCCGACATTACCGATATCAGCCAGCTCTATGCGTCAATCATATGCAATTACCTTGACTTCCGCCCATATCACATACTTCCTTTGATTCGAACTCCAGTCATAAACGGGTATCATGCCTCAAGCGCCGGAACATTCCGATCATAGTTCAATACCGCCTGCGAATCGGGGGCGAAAATTTCCGCCCAAGGCTATCAGGACTGAGCACTATCCCAGGCTCGGGAGCAAAGGCCTGGAGGCGGCGCATGAGGTTACTTGATACCGTCAGCAATTGTACAAGAGATGATATTGTAGTTGGAATAAAGCTTACTTGACGGGAAGATATGGTCGACTCTCGTTCAGCACGAGGTCAATCTTCTCTTGAGCACGAGTGGCATGTGTTTTGAAGTGCTCTTTCACCTTCAATTTACCGTCCGACGTGGAAGCCTCGTGCACCCGATGGAAGCAGCCATCGAATGTGCATGTCCAAAGATCGCCAGGTCCTTGCGGCTCCGTCGATGGTAGGTCATATTTCACGACTTTGAGTTCTAGGTATGTCCGTGTTAGAAAGTTCGGGCTAGGGGTAGCCTCTGGGGACAAGCGATCCGCACGTGGATTCGTCAAAAGCTCTAGGTCTTTGGCGTTATGTATCATCGTGATGGGTGGTTTATCAGGTTGCGCTCGTTCGTCACTGTTCTCATCATTCAGGCTGTCACCCGATTCGTGCGTAGCACGCAGGCCTTTCCTGCGGGCTGCCGCCTTCTTCGAGTATTTGCCTCCGCTGGGCTGGAGTACCGATTTGTGTTTCCGGCCGACGACGTTAATATTTTTATTGTCTTCCTCATCCGAGAAGATGTCGACAGCCTGGGTCGCTTGTGGCGTTTTTACGACAAGTCCTTTGGGAAGGAGGTGTATTCGCGATTCCGCTTGCTGTGCTGCCTTACGTCTATGTTTCTTGCTTGGCAGCATCGGTTCATCGGGCGGCGATTGTGATTTCCTTTTCCTCGTGCTGTCCATGCAGTCCTTGCTATCTTTTGAGGCTGCTTCCAATTTGATTTGTGCAGCCGGAACCGGTCGTAAGACTCTAGCTGCAATAATGCCATATTCGTCCTAATATAGGATCAGACGTATCCCACTCTCTGACTGACTAACGTACCGGAAACTTCAATTTGAAGTAATTGAGTATTGGCGCTTGGGTCCAGTCTAGTCCATCTTGGCCCTCAAGCATTGAAGTCATGAGAAATTCTCTATGCTCGTGGAAGATAGCTTGAGCTTCCTCAACGTCGGCAGGATAGGTAGGGTCTTTCCGTTGCTCAAAGTACTGCACCCTTTTAGTGAATCTAATTACGTTACCCGAGCAAGACTCGGCTCACGTTCCGAAATGCCATCTTAGCGGTCGCGCAGAAATCTTTGGCTTTATGGCCTGGTTTCTTTCCTTGGTATTTCCGCAGTCTATCTGCAAGCATGTAGAATATCGTCGCCGCCTCACTCATCTTGCTGTATGTAATTTTGTATGAGGTTGTTGGGCTCTGGAACTCAAACCAGCCCGCTTTGCCGGCTGCCCAGAATCCGCACGTGCCATCATCATATTGGGCGAAGGCGTAGGTTGTGACATTGTCCAATTCGATGATTTTATCTTGATATTCCTTGTCTCGTACTGGAGACGATTATTAGAGTTCCAAGCATATTTTGAGATGGACTGCTTTACCAACATGAATCAACTCATCATCAACTCTTTCCAACTTTCCGGAGACCTTGACAGGGTTGTTCTGGTGGGCCGATAGCAAGCTGACATTACAACCAGTCTTCTGTGAGGTGACCTTGATCTTATTGATGTTGAATTGTGCCCAATTGTCGGGGTTTACGTCGGCGTCTTTCCGGGGCTGGAGTACACTGTCTTCACGTACATTCATGTTCAAAGTAAAGAAACGAAGCTGTCACGATTGCGTTCATGCAGAAGACACACGATCGAACGCAGGTCATTGAGTGATCGTTACACACGCGTTCGGCTTCGCGGTGTGGTAATATCAAGCTTACAGACTCTCTCGACCAATCAAATCGGATGAGGACGTTCCATCACGGGAAATTTCTGATAGGCGTGACAAGTATCCGTGATCGACCGCTACTATGGTAATTACTCATCAGGCCCTTACCCTGAACCGGATAGAAAAGAAACATCACTGGTAATATTCGGTTCCCCAGACCTCAACTGTATACACGCCCCTGAGGTGATTGTAATGCACCGCTCCTCCCCCCTAGTTGCTCCCTTTTAGCTTGAAGTACTTTACCTTACAGAATACTATTGAATGGCTTGCGGGTCCAATGTCGCCCTGTCACCCTGTGCACAAAATTTCACAGTGGTCCTTTGCCTGGGATGATAAATGCCCGCTCCTATCTTTACTCTGAAAAGCATCATGGCCAAACCCAAGGGCAAGCTCGTGGAAGGAGTCTTCGGTACGACATACTCGCTCTGCAGACAATCCTTTATGCTCATGCAATATACTAGCCATCAACAAACCCCCTGGAATATCTTCTGCTCAGGTGATCCGTAACCTCCAGCACCATTTCAACCCGTCTACTCTCTTTGCGCCTTGGCTTGCCGCCGAACGCGCATCTCGCATTGAAGAACAGAGCTACCAGCGCATTCGCCGCAAAGACAAAAGAGTCCAAGTCAAGATAGGCCATGGTGGGACCCTTGACCCAATGGCGACTGGTGTTCTCATTATGGGCGTGGGGAAAGGCACAAAGCAATTACAAGGATTCCTCGAGTGCACCAAGACATACGAGGCTACAATACTGTTTGGCGCGGAGACGGATACGTATGATGTACTAGGCAAGATTTTGAAGAAAGCTGAGTATGCCCATGTGACTAGGGAGGGTGTGGAGAGTGCATTGGAGCGATTTAGGGGCAAGATTATGCAGAGACCGCCACTATATTCAGCTTTAAGAATGGAGGGCAAGAGGTTGTATGAGTATGCGAGGGAGGGCAAAGAGGTGCCGAAAGAGATTGAGAAGAGGCCTGTAGAGGTTAAAGAGCTGGAGATTGTGGAGTGGCTGGATGGGGGAAATCACCATTATGCGTGCCTGAGAGAAGAAGCGGAAGAGGGGGCAAAGGCATTTGCCGAGAAATTGCGCGAAGCTGTCGCTGCCTCCGAAAATGAAGAGGGTGTCTCACGAATGAATGGAGCTAAGAGGAAACGATCAACAGAGGACGATGAGCACGGCCCCGTACTCAGCAAAAACCCAACCTTAAAAGAGGACGTAGACCCAATATCGCTTATGTCTGGAGGTCTTCAAAGTCCAAGCCAACCACTGCCAGATCTTCCGGGACCGATCATCTCTCCTGCTGGGAATGACCAGCTTCCCTCCGTTCAGACGTCGCCATCGCTAGATAGGGGTCCACCAGCCGTCAAGCTGCGCATGACCGTCACATCAGGCTTCTACGTCCGTTCACTCAGCCATGAGCTCGGCGAAGCGGTTGGCTCGTTGGCTTGCATGAGCGAGCTAGTGCGGACAAGGCAAGAGAAATTCGAGTTGGGAAAGAACGTACTGGACTATGAAATATTGGAAAAGGGTGAAAAGCTATGGGCTCCTCAAGTGGAACGATTGCTTGATGAGAGGGGGGCCGATGTCAGCGTATCAGAGAAGCATCATAGCCCAAAGTGAGGTGGAATAAAGAAGATTTTAAGGTAACGAGGCCATTGATAGCCTTAGATAGACTTACCCAGCACTTGGGCAGCTTGATACCCAACATTAGCAATAATATCCTGACTCCGACTCAATTTGCCCTCACTATGCATGTCCTTGCTTCAACAGTCCGGTCACTAAAGGCGGTCCCGCACAAGGTGAATGATCACTGCCAGTGCCTTCTCACCCAGCCCCTTGTCTTCTGTAGGACGGACCTTGAGTCTCCGTCTCCCTCTTCGCCAAAGCTCCCGGCCTTGTTTTCATGGCCACTCTCATGGTTGATGAAGACGAAAGATAAAAGTACAATGCAAGCTCCGATCCAGTATGATACACTTGAGGTCTGTGAATACTCGATCATCTGACCAATGAGTGAAAGTGGTATTGTAAGGCTTAGTCCCACAGTGGTGACCAAGGGTGAGGTGAGCAGCATAGAATAAGCCCAGCAGAGATCGGACACTAAGGACGTACCGGAATTGATCTAGATTATGATGTCAGAACACGTCCTAAACGGTATCATTACTTGCTTACCAACACTATGGCTAGTATCCGTCTCGTAGGGGGGAACTCGAATGTCTCTATGCCGGTAAAATGAAGGATAAAGAAGCCCGGGAGCAGGGTGATTAGATTGAACAAACCAACGAAGCCGAAGAACAGCGGCATATCTACCCGTGACTCGTCTCCTATGCGTTTCTTCATGAGAGTGGTGTAGACGCCGTACATGATAGCGCTGGTAAAGGCCAGTATGTCACCAATGGCAATTTCTTTATGGGACTTGTGAGGAAATGATCCTCGGTTCTTGTCCGGATTACTGGAAATATCAATACTCGAGATCAATATAATTCCAGCGAGCGAAGCCAAGACGCCTATGAGGTTCTTGACAGTGAATCTTTCGACATTGAGTAAAGACCCAAAGACCAAGGTCCAGACACCTAGCAGCGTGAGCACCGTAACCATAAGGAGGGACTGTTGTAGGACTTCTCACTGCTTGTTGATGTCAATATGGTTGAACTCGCTACAGTAGTGTATTCAAGACATGCGGCTACGAAGTAATTCGCCTGCGTAGTTTGTTAGACGCCCAATCTTTACAAATCGCTGTTTTGCGCATACTAGAAACTACCCAAGATTAGCTTCGAGCATACTTCTTCATGAGGTTTGAGCTCCATACCCAGAGAATGCAGAATTCGAAGCTCAACTTAGCAGTCTCGCCTACATATAAACGTCGCTCGAGGGTCCCATCGGCCGTACCCGAAGTATTCAAAGGTTCTTCAATCAGTAATCGGGTTCGTGGTGATCGACTCAGGGCCTCCGTGCCTTCCTCACTATCCGGCTTCAAGGTTGCTTGCTCCTCATCCTCGGAGATAGGCGAGTAAAGTGCTAAATGGACTTGGCCTCGAATTGCTCCTTGGATAGAACCTCCACTGGCCCACAATCGTCTTATACCCACCAAAAGCAGCAAGACCGAAAAGAACGAAGAATTGACATAGGTGACGAAATACGGCTTAGAGTAGGTATCATCTGCGAAGATGGTCTGCGGTACTAACATCAGCCGGATCGAGGCCTCTCAATGTCTCGATTCCACTCACGCTCGCCAGAAAATTGGACGCTGTCCACAGAATGACCGTGGCCAATAGAAGCATTATCCCAATTGTATGCCGCCAAACGCCTTGTAGCCCTTTCTTGCCATCTGGAAGCCGTTGCTCGGGCAGTATTTGTGATCTAGACGAGTCTGTAGACTTTCTATTCGCCGCTAGCGTCTCTGCATGTAATGTGGGTATGGGAAGGACGAAGTCGTCCCCCGAAAATGGAGGGACTGGCCCACTCATAGTTGCTACCGGCTTCCCCAGGTTCGATGGCATCCGGATCGAGTGTGCATTGGAAGTTTCGGACTGCTCACTGCTTTATTCTTGCTTATGCTTGGACTCTACATAATGGATCGAATTTGGATGATGGCTTGAAAAGTGATAAGACGCAGTGGTCAGAGGTCTCCACCTCGGATACCTCTAAGAAGAGAAAAGCCTCGACGAGCTGTCGGTAGATCTCGTCAATGTCAAGCATCGACAGCCAGTCTCGAGCCCCGCAGTCCGTTCAGTATGTCTGCTTGAACTGATACTTAGGTCTCAACACTGGAAAGAATTCGAAAATTGTGGTTCACCTAGTAACCGTCCACACCTCATAGCCGTCCAGCCTTATAGGGTTCATACCCGAGAAGTTAGGCCTAATACCGTTAGCCCCAGGGCATGCAAATGAGGCACTAAGGGCCCTAAGCTCCAGGGTATAGTCCCTTAGGAAGTCGTATAATTCGCTACCTAAATCCTAATATTTATAATTAATAGTAACGTTCTATCCTAGATAGACCCCTAATACGATGAATCTTTGATACCTAGAATTAATTAACCTAGCCTAGACTAACTATATTAAGTTAGTACTTTAAACTTATATTAGATACTTAACTTAAGTCTTAGTAATATAATACTTAAAAGAGATATTAACTATTTTAATTAATTTTAAAAGTAGGTATTAAGTATTTAAATTAATATCTAACTAGGAATTAAGTATTAACTTAAGTAACTTAATTTAAATTATTAAGACTATTATTTATAATAGTAGGATATATATATATATTATATTAATTATAAGATTAATAAAGTATTATCTAATAATATATAAAAGTAATATACTTATTAAATTGTCAATAATATAGTTTAGTTCATTGAATAGTTAAAGGATGATTAGCTATCTATAAGACAGAAAGCTACTAAGTAGTATTATTAAGGTAAATACCTTAGTAAAGCTATTATATCGTAATAATATACTAGTAATAAAATAAGACGTTGACGTCCTTATTAACAGTAATATCAAGTATATAATAAGACTTTACTACTACCTATTTACCTTATAAGTAGTAACTAAATCTATTATATTCTCTAACCGCTTAATATTTATCTATTAATTATATTTTATACTGTAACCTTTCTATCTAATAAGATACTTTATAGCTATACTACGTCCTTTTCTAATAAGGCGCTTATTAATTAGTCTATTAAGTTTATATAACTGGAAAATATTAGTATTACCCTTAATAAAGATAGATAGTAGTTCTTCTAGTTATAATTAATTAAAAGGATTATTAATAGGATTAGAATAAGGTTCTAATTAGGTAATAGTAAATATGTTATAAATCTTCTAGTAGTTAGGTATAATAAGGTAGTAGGTAAGATATCTAACTTACTTAATAACTTTAAAAGGGCTAATAAATTATTATATATACTTCCTACCTAATAAGGCTATTAATAGAATAGAATAGTTATAGTAAAGGCGTAAATAAATATTATTATTAACGCGGAAGAATAAGGATTAATAATATTAGTTATAATAGAATTTAGAGTTTATTTAAGTAAAGGTAATTATATCTAATACTTATAGGCGGGCTACGTCCTTAGATATAATCTACCTTTTATAGGTACTAAGATCTAGTAGCTAGTTAAGAGAAAAGTTATAAGTAACCTTATTAGGTATTTAACTACTTAAGATAGATAATAAGTTATTATAACTTACCTAAATTACTAGGATTATAGGCGGCTAAGTAGAAATATTATCTAGCGTATATATTTAGAAGTATAAGGTAATTTCTATAGTCTAATTAATACGCTTATTAAATCTATTAATCTAGGGATAATATATTATAAAATATAATAGCTTAACTTTAAGCTTAATAAATAAGGTAATTTATGATTTACTTAAGAACTTTTAGTTTCTATTAAATATCATCTACTTTAATAGGTCCTAATTAATCTTATAAAGTTAGTATAATAGTTAATTAGCCTAGTCTATAACCTTAAATATACTTTTACTAGGAATAAGCGTAATTTTCTAAGAGAATTTATTATTTACTAATATAATAGTATTATACCCTTTAGTTAAAGTATATAAAATTAATAGTTAAGGTATAAAAAGGTATTAGAGGTAATAAAATCAGTTATAATAAGCTATTAAGTAGATATTATAACGTCTAATATAATTAATATTAGAGATAGTATCTTAGAAAGTCTTATAAATACCTTATAAGACCCTTAATATACTATTACCTTAATAATATCTTATAGTATCTAATAAATCCGGCATATTCTAAGTATATAATTTCAAGAAATAATTTAACGCAGGTAGAGGATACGTAAAGATAGTTAGGCTAACTAGAATTAATCCTTTATATAAGGCTATTAGCCCTCTAGTAAAATAGAAGTTTTATTATATCCTTAGTAGTAAGATACTTATTAGTATTAAGGACCTTATTAATCTTATAGCTATTAATAAATTACTACTTTAAATTAATATTAATCTTAATAAGATTAATAGTAATATAAGTATAATCTTATAAGGTATTTAATTCTCTTTTAACGTCTTTTATAACTTTTATAATAGCGGAGTTATAAAGATATAATAAGGTATTAAGAATAATATACTATTTACTAGGCTTATAATAGAATTTAATATTATTAAAACGCTAGATATACTTTAATACATAAATAAGACGAAGATTTAACTTTATTATAAAGAAGGTTATTATTAATATTTACTTAGTAATACCTAATACTACCTTATAATCTATATATATAATAGTTTATAAGGTAGATTTAATTATATAGCGGACTTTACTAAGTATCTAGATAATACTAGTAAGTTTTAATTTAATAGGCTAGTAACAGGTTTTAGCATCTTTTAATAGACGGCTAAGGAATAGGATAAGATAGACTTAAGAATAGCTAGGATATTCGCTATCTTTAATAGTCCTATTAATATAATAGATTATTACTTTAAAACTAAAGACTTTACTTATATTAAGATTTATATATAGGATAATTTTATTATTAAAGTAAGATAGAAAGGTAAGTAATAATAGTACCTTTTATAATTCCTTAAATAATATTAATTTAAATTTAAATAGATTAGCTAGCTATTATCATTTTATAAAGTTCTTATATTTATTACTTACCTTTAATAATAGTATTAATATAAGTGTTTTATATTCCTAAAGAGGCTTTAAAATAGCTACGTAGTATATAATATAGCTGCGTAGCTAACCTATTATACCTAGGTATATCTTAAGCTAAGATAATAACTTAGGAAATAAGAGCCTTAATATAGTAAGAAGCTTATCTTCTATTATATATAAACTAAGGGAGTTAACCTTTTATCTAAGTAATTAAATTAATAGAAACCCTAGAAAAGCCTTTATAGGATTTACTAATATATTATACTTCTAAAGTAGCCTAAAGACTTACTAGAGGTATTAGGTATATTTCTCTAGTATCCTAGAGTAAATAATAATATTATTAATATATACCTTAATAAATTTTTAGTAGGTATAAAGGAGATAATCAATTTACTATTAAATGTAGGCTAGAGAGTTCTTATAACTTATAATAGCGATATTAAATAACTCTTAACCGCGGTAGCTAATAATAGTTAGCTTATAATAGTCCTTAAGATATATACGCTAATAATAAAAGAAACTAGTAGTATTAATTATACTAATATAATAGTAGTCTTTAATACTAGTAATTAGCTCTAATTATAATAGTAAGGTATAAATATTAAATTAAATAATAATATTTAATCTATAAATATTAACTACTATACATCCTTTATATTTCCTATCTAGTATAATCTTTTGAATAATGAAAACTAGGAAATTAAATAATATTAACTTAGTTATTTAATTAAGTCTATCTTATTTATATAGCTTATTAAAGGTCTTATTAAGGACCTTCTTTAACTTAATATTAAGTAGATATACTCTTACTATCTTCAAGATCCGCTATTCTTAGTTAGATTTTAATAGTATTCTTATCTATCTATATTAAAGAATATCTATAAATCCTCCTTCCTCCTAGATCTTAGGAAGTTTACTAATTATATCCTATATTAGCTAGTATCTATTAAAAATAGTAGTACTATTAGATATAATAAAGTTAGTTATAATTAAGGTTATTAAGATTTCTAGTATATAAGGTATAAGTATTATTAGTAAGGTAGAGGATATTAATAAGGATAGTACTTAATTAATAATTTCTAGGTATAATTATTACCTAATTACTATTATTCTTCATAAGTACGATAGAAAGTAAAGTATTAATAAAGTAAGTATAAAGAGAGAATTCCAATAATTAATTAAGCTTAAAGAAAAAGTTATAGTCTAATAATAAGATATAATAGACTAGAATCTATATTTAAGATTTCAGAGGTATAATAATAGTTTACTTAATATATACTAGATATATAATAGGCTTATTACCTTATACCTTTATTTCTAGTAAGATTTATATATTATAAATATTAATTAAGGCCCTTAATTAGGAGGCTAAGATATTAATTTATTAAGGAACTATAATATTTATACTAATAAGTATATTTACCTTTAAATTATTAATAATATAGACTTCTTAGAGAGAAGTTATAATTATAGTATCTTTACCCTAGTATTTACTAGGTAGATATAAAGGTATAATAATATACTTAGATATCTTATACTTAGTAGATCTAATACCTTAGATAGTTATTAGGCTTACTATAATCTAAATTTATATATCTGAAATAGATACCTTTAGATAAACCCTATTACCTAGGCTAATATTATATCTAATATTAAGGTATATTATATTTATCTTACCTTCTAGTAATAGTATAGCCTTAGCTATTACGTAGTAATATCCTTAGAAAGTATACCTAGTTCTAACCTCCTTTATAGAATCTAAGGATAACTTAATAATTCTTACCTTATAAGGTATATTAGTAGTAGTTAGAAAGGCTAATAAAATATCTAATGAGGTAAAGTCTTTTATCTTATCCCCCTAATATAATAAGATTAATAATAAATATCTTTTACTAGAACTACTAAGTTATTTATAAAGCTAGTTTTTAGAGGTAAAACTCTTATAATAGTATTAATTAATAATATTTAGGAGCTAATATAAAGGTAGTTCTAAAGTACTATTTAGTATTATTATCTTAATATAGCTAATAGTAATTAAGGTCCTTATTAATATAATAGTTACTTTAATTATTAATTTATACTTTAAGACTTCTAATACTATTATTAGTATTAGCGTCTTCTAATAATTAGGAGGACTTAATAATATCCTCCTACTATTATTTATCTTCCTTAATAGCTTAGTAGGCTATATCCTAGGGGTAGCGTTATTAAAACTTATTACCTTAATAGTTTATAGGCCTTCTATATCCTCTACTACTATTTACTACGCGGGGGTATAGGTTTTATTAGTTTAATATTAAAATAAATATACTTATATTTGCTATAATAAGCTATAACTACTAATAAGGTACTAATAAGAGCGGATTTTTTTAAAGCGCCTATTAATAGGCTTAATTAAGCTAGTAAATAGATTAATTAGTATTATTATACCTATAATTACTATATACCTACGGAGTATACTACTACCGTAGTTTATATAGCTAATTATAAGGAAATAATAGCTAAGAAGAGCTATCCTAATAAGTATTCTAATACTAATTAGGCTTATATCCTAACTTCTTATTAAATTACTAAGATTGACTATAATAAGTTAACTTAAATTATGTATTAAATTTAATATTAACCGCGTCAAAAAACTAACTAAGAGTTATTAACTTAATTAATTCTAATATATCTTATTAAAAGTCTAAGGTAAGATTATTCTAGGTAATAAAGAGCTAGTTAAAAGTATCCTAGAACTAAGCTACTCTTATATAATATATAATACTCTAAATTTACGCTTATAGTAATTTACTAGCCCTAGTATTATTAAAAGTATACCTCTTAATCTATATCTTTTTTATAGTAATTGTAATTCGTTTCCTAAAACGCTTAATTAGGGTATCTATTTATAACTTTAATAAGGTAGCTCTAATAAGATCCTTTTCCAGGGATATTAATTTTATAGAGTACTACTTATATACCTCGCTACGTAAATAAGTAGGTAAGATATTAAGGACCTTATTATCTTCCTTAAAGGCGGTAAGGTCTTATAATCTATTAATAAATCTATATATATCCTTATAAAAGAAGTATTATTCCTAATAAATAATAGCTCCCTCGCCTTTAATATTAGGCTAGAAGTATCTTATATCCTCTGCCTTAAGCGAGGTAGTAGTATTCCTATTACTATTATTAACACCGTCGTTACCTAGAGGTCCCTATAAGCTAGGGGTACTATTAGCGCTAGGAGTACTAGTAATACTAATTTAAGGCGGATTATTTCTTATATAAGTAGTAATTATACGCTAGATAATTATCTTAATATTTACTTCTACTATTACGTCTCTATTATAAGGGCTAATAGGATTACTATAAATAGTTTCCTTTATAAAGGATACTTAAGTTATAACCTAGTTATTAGCTAGAGATTCTAATATTACTATTAACTCTAACTATAAAACGAGATTTATCTTCTTAAGGCGTTAAAGATACTTATAAAAGCTAATATAAGTCCTAGATCTAAGGGGATTACTTAAAATAGGTAATTAAGGTATAAAATAATAATTAGTCTATTATCTAATCTAAGGGGTATAATAGCTTTAAGCTTATTAGGCTAACTAACTTAGTAGACTTAATAGAGGTAGACTAAGAATAATAACTTTAATCTTAGCTTTAAGGAAGGATACTAGCTAGTCTAGGAGGTTTAAAGTCCCTTTATATAATAAAGTAGATAAGATAATAATTAATCTTATTAATTAAGTTAGTATATACGTACCTAATAGTAACAAAATTAGATAATTAAAAGGCTAGGATAATAGTAAACTATTTATAGGATAGAAGACTCGTAATTAGGATATTACTAATAGATAGACGGTAGGAGAAGTACTTTAATAAGATATTTATAACTATTTAATAATAGGAAAGAGAGTTTT
>JAABUL010004765.1_pt1 | contig 17715 bp, 21 predicted proteins | sample 5559151 | NCBI WGS metagenome assembly JAABUL01 (sample SAMN10711876, study PRJNA513368) | rock metagenome | isolation source: Antarctica rocks | place: Antarctica: Victoria Land, Pudding Butte sud | reverse complement strand
GGGGGCTAAGAGCTGAGGTGGGGACAGTTTCGTCTTCCCGAACGTCACCGGAGGATATCGGGCGCAGCTGTTTGTCAATGGCTGGCAGTTTGGCAGGCGGCTCGGCGATCTCAGTGAGTTGGCGTGTTCTCCCTTGATTCACTATCTCCGCGTGGTCTGTCCTTCCAGCCGAACTTTTCTTTCCACTCTTGGTCGGTTCAACCGAGCTGACACCTACCCCCTACCTCCCAGGCAAACAAGTCGTCTTCCCCGTCGCCCCCGGCATCCTCGCCCACGGCACAAACACCATCGCCCTCTCCTTCGCCCTCAACGCCACCCAGGAATCCCTCAGTCTGGGCGGTCCCATCACGCTCCAGGTCGATCAGCCAGTCACCACCTCCATCTTGCAGCTTAGCGATTTCTCGATGGAGAGCGCGACGTACGATCAGGTATTTGGGTCGTCGTCGAGCTAGAATTGGCTCGCGTTCTCCCGTAGGGGGAGGGGGAGTGGGGAGTGGGAAAGTTATAATAAGAAGATATGTCACGAACAGACCTTGATGGAGTGAAGCGGCTCAGTCGGCGTATGATCTCACCCAGACCTTCACCACATGCCTCTGCATCCGCCCTGTCCAGCTTCATTCTGAACCACTCCCCAAACCTCCTCACGGCCATCCCAAGGGAGCTGACTTTGTATGCCTCGGAAAGACCCACATACCGGGCAGGTAAACGATTACAGCAGCTTCTCCTCGGCGACCCGGGCTTTGATTTTCTTTCCACCTTTCAAAAAAAGGAAACTCGTTGCCCAACATCCCGTTTGCATTCGCTCGATTCAGACTGGGGGTCCCATGTCGTCGTCAGCCACAGGGGAAACCTCTCAAGTCACCCATCACATCGTCATCGTCCCCATCTCCGGCTGGTCCCACCTCCGTCTCATCCTCCGATTCACCCTCGACCTCCTCACCCTCCACCCATCCCTCGTCATCACCTTCCTCATCACCTCCCTCGCCCTTCCACGTCTCCAAAGAGAGATCGATCTACATCCAGCTACCGTCATCAAGTCCCTGGAGAGTAGATTCCGTATCTTTGAAAAGGATGATGGGGTCGTCCCTGGATCTGGACCGAGGGCGGAAGTACTCGGTTTCGAGAAGATCGCTGGGGAAGCTATTACGGAGATATTGAAAGGAGGAGAGGGCAGGTTTGGGACTCGTCCTTGCGCTTTCATCCTCGATGTAAGTCCTGCTAATATCCGTGACATGTCTGATGATGTGGCATCTGAAGCTCTTTCGTACCCCCGTACCACCGGCCGTGAAGGAGGTCACCGAAGCGCTATCGATTCCCAAGATTCCAGTACTTGTGTTCCTGCCGACCATGGCTGTGGGGTTCTGCCGGTACGTCATCGACTCTCTCCATTCGTCGACGATACTTGTTGACGGACCATGATAATGGATAGAGGATCCATCAGTGAGGCCAGAGGTGGCCCGTTTGAACGAATTACCGAGAGATTTGACGAGTACAGTAAAAACGGGATGTCGGATACGGACGCCGCAGTCAAGGTCGGTGTCCACCCCTATTTTGTTTCGGACTTAGCTCACGATAGTACCCATGGCATAGGCGTTTCGCTGTGCCAACCACAAATTGGTGGATTTCCCAGACTTGCCGAAGATGTATGATTGTCAGTCTTTCGTCATCGGTGTGGTGGCGGTAATCGCTGACTCGGTGACCATCCAGACGAGTTCTGTGAGCTTTCCTGGCCCATCAGCTCGCGTATATCCCCTCTGAAAGCGCTAGCGCCTCAATGGGCTGCACGGGAGATCGATCGAAGCGTCGTCTTCGTCACCGCCAAGATGTGGTCTTCCGGCCGTGCGGTCGACGGGGTCGTATGTCTTAGCACCCCCGAGCTTGACGGTAATGCTCTGAAAGCTCTCGAGGAGGATCTGGGGATACCTTACTATGGCATCGGGTGGGTTGGCAGATCGAGTGAATTTTGTCGCTGATCCATGTTGGTGGGGTCTTCAGCTCAGTACGCCCGAATGGCGCAGGAGAGGTCAAGGATGAGGCGGTGAAGGAGGAAGATGAGAGAGTAATGGGGTTCCTGGATGCAGCGAAGGAGAGATATGGTGCCAAGTCCAGCGCGTATATCAGGTGCGTTTCGCTCATCTTCCTGCGATTTTGTGTGTTGATCGATGCGCACATGTTAGCTTCGGCACAAACTTCTGGCCGACGACACGTCCTTCACTCATCACCACCCTTGTCACCTTCTTTCTCAACGTCTCGCCCCAAATCCCTTTTGTTTGGGCCACAGCCGCATTGCAAGGGAAGATGGAGCCGGAGTTGGTCAAGAAGGTCGAGGATAGTGGGAGGGGGATCATCGTGGACTGGGCGCCGCAAGTCAAAGTGCTCAGACATGAGGCGGTAGGGATGTTCATGGTGAGCTGTCGTAACAGCTTTTCTCGAGATTTGCCTCCAGGGAACGCCTGACTCGGCCTCCGCCTTGATTGAGCTACAGTGTCTGATGTTCTGCTTAGACCCACGGCGGCGTCGGCTCGATCACCGAAGCCATCGTCACTGGAGTACCCATCGTCACCCTCCCCTTCTCAGGCGACCAACCATCCCTCTCTGCGCACTGTACGTCCTTCCACATCGAAAGCTTACATCTCCCTGATCCATGACCCGTCCTAGTCACTCAAATCAGGCAAATCGGCGTCCAGCTATTTCAGCTCTCATCGGGTCTCGACGGTCTCACCATGGGCAACGGCATCGTAGTCAAGGGTACAGAAGAAGCGATGCTGGCCGAGCTCAAGGAGGTGTTTGGGAAGATGAAGGGTGAGGAGGGACAGCGGTTCAGAGAGAATATAGAGAAGGTTAGAGGGGTGATGGAGAAGAGCTGGGAGAGTGGAGGGACGAGGGAGGCGATGATGAGGATGAAAGAGTGGTTCACACCAAAGGAATGAACCGAGCCTAGATGCTAGAAGCTTTGATGCGACTCGGTTTGGTCGGTGTTTACTCCGCTGGCTGGTTGCAGACAAATCCGATCGCTTCGTTCAAAGAGCGATTCTTTGGTCATCCGGTCGTCTTCAACCGGAACGATATCGAAGAATATGGCACTCCAGTATGAGTCTAACTTGTCGCCAGCAACCTGAGCTCAAGCCGGGGTCCGAGGTCTTACATACCGACTCGCTGAAAAGGCGCTAGGGTATATGCCGCCTTTGTTCGGCTGGGCTACCGACTTTCGCCGAACAGTGGTGGAGCCGGGCGTTCTCCGAATCGGGATCGACTGCGCGGTCACCAACCCCGACGCCGTCATCCTCTCCCTCTCCCTCTCCCCCTTTCCCATGTCACGGTAAGTCCGAGATCAGTCGGTCAGTCGTGTAGACCCTCGCCTCCGTCCCAACCTTGATCATCGTCATCGACGAGGGATCTGGACGAGCCATCGGGTGCGGAGAGTACAAGTACGGTCTCCGCTTTCTCGTGCTCACCTCGGCATGTGCTCCTCAATGGACGAGCCAGGGGACTTGGAATTGGTGGTCCGGGCGGCATTGGGGTATGTCGCTCAATCACCGCATGTAGGCTTGATAGCTGATTAGAGTAAGCTGGAAGACGAGTATGTCCCGACCGGGGTGTATCATCAAGCCAGGAGCGTGTTTTTGAGGGGATTTGGTGCGGTGAAGGAATGACGAGTGTCGTCGTTGTGGGAGAAATCAAAATGACGCCAACCGTTAGACGATCTAGACTCAATGCCACTGGCGCCCGGGGCATACGACTGCTCTTTTGAGCATTCCCTTTCCAGTCCAACGTTAACAAGTGTCGAGCCCCAAACAGAGCTCGTTGCGCGCTGGTGACGATTCAGTATTCGTCAGCCCGATGATGATCGCCCATGCATCTTTTGGTGGCTGACGATGACCTCGCTCCCTTCCGAGCCGTCGATCAGTCTGAGAAGCCAAAGACAGGTGTCACTCATCACCCTTTCCCCGTGCTCCCTCACCCTACTTAGACCTCGACCCAGTTCAAGACCAAATAAAAAAAACGTCAAAGTTCCTCGACGCCTTCACCTCCGCGTCACCCCAGAGTCCCTCCTTATCCGACGATTCGAGATCAACGGTACATCCTGCTCACTCAATCTTCCATGACTCCTCAATCTGTTACCTTCCAGGTTTGACAGATCATGCTCCTCCTTCTTGGACCCCAGGACCGCGTTTTTCTCACCCTCCCGATCTAACGGCATCTCAAACCTGGCGCAAGCTTCGGCATCCGGCATGATCCCAACTAAACTTGTGGGTAAGTTATAGATTGACGAATCTAAATCTGGTCGCGTGCGTCCAGACTCAACTCCTTGCGTCAGTCCGATAATACCGACACACTCTAATCGGCTTTTGGCCGATCTGATCACGCGTCGCGTACCAAGGCCTGGTCGTGGAAGGTTCGGGCCAACCTGTCGACTCCCAAGAAACGCAGTTCTGGATTCCCGCTTCTGAGCAGCACTTCTAATTCCCAATATCCTTCTCGAGCTCCACTCCCGCCCAAGCCAGTCATATCGGTGAGCTCGAACCTCACATTTCCAAACCCGGAAAGGGCGTCGTTCGAGGAATCGTTTTGACAATCATGGCGAGAGATGAAAGGATCATCAAACACTCGGTGTGCCGGATTCCACCCAAGTCGCCATTTCTGCGTCGCAGACCGCTTCTAATCAGGATTATCTACGAATGCGAACCTCGTTCACCGGGGACTGCGGAAACGATTGTCGCCTCTTTCGATCTCGCTGCCAATATCTCCGCCCGATGTGCCAAGTCCGATGCGCCACGGACCGAGACTCGATGGGGAACCTTCTGGAGGTCCAGCTGATCCGAGTGCAATTGTCCCATTCGTAACCGTCAAATACTACCCCAGCCCGCTTGCAACGCCTCCTCTCCGCTTGGCCACGAACTCCCGAACGACATCACCCCAGTCGGATCCCAGGTGTTAATGAAGTCCAGCTCCTCCTCATTCCATGGCCAGGGTTTCGTATCTTCAAGCACGTCGATGGACGATTTTCTGGTTCTCTCGCGCCATGTTCACGGATCGGGGTAGCGGAGGAGGAATCCCGCAACGGAAGTACATTGGAGTCACTGTGGGAAAAAGGTTTTGCGGGATTGCTAGCTCGAATTGAAGGATCCTCGCGGAGTTGGGTCGGTGGGGTGTCCGATCGAGCTAGGACTAGGCATGAGGTCTCGTATGAGTGGATATGCGGCTCCCGTGAATGAGACGGTCCAGTGTTCAATGCTAGTGATGCTTCGATGCGCCATAACGGAAGAGGACAAGTGGACCTGATCGATGATGGCCCCGAGTCGAGATAAGAAGCAATGGAAGTGTCGATGTCTGGTTTTGGATTGGCTGCTGTGGAGACCTCGTGGGTTATACACGCGGAGGGGGGAGGCAGACATGGTCCTTGCGCTTCACTATTCTTTCTCGACCCGGTGACCTGACTCTCCCTCCCATTGCTGACGACCGAGCCAACGAAGGCCAAGCCGGCCATGACCTGGTCAACCCACACATCCTCGCCGTTGCCATTCACCTCGTTTCCGCTATGTGATGACGCGATGAGCGAGCGTGCGGTACTCGTCCTGTCTGTTTGCGTCGAGCTCAATTCGTTGCGATCCGCGTGCATGTCTCCCATGGAGCTCCTCGAGGAGCAGAGTGGCCCAGAACGGGAGTCAACGGGGACACCATTTTTGGGGACCGGGTGAAGGTTGATATTTGGTGCACCGGAAGGTCCCGCCGAGACGGGAGTGTGGGGATCTTGGGTAATTCGGTCGGCCAGGAATCGCTGGAGGATCCCCTGAAGCCTTTCGACTTCCCCCTCGGCGGCAAGCTTGGCGTCTTCGACTTCTGTAAGACGCGCTTCCAGCTCGAGGATGCGCTGCAGTTTCAGTCAGCTGCCTCCTGTCGGGTGAATGACACAGAATCTAAGGAGACTTAAAGAAGGGGCTGATGGAAGATATAGATTCCAAACGAACCGCATCAAACGAAAAGTAAACATGGTCGCAAGGCGCAAACCCTTACGGCCAGGTCACCTATCTCGGTGCGGGAACAACCCTCCCTCCCAGATCTGAAAAAATGATTATGAAGTGAGCGCTGACTCGCCTGATCTTTCCGATCCCTCAAAGCCTGTTGCGCCTTCCTATTCTGCTCCCTCCTCGCATCCGTGAGCTGACGTTTCCGCTTAGCCGGGTTCCCCGAAGATGACGGGGCTGCGTATCGCTGATAGTGTCGAGGTTCGTCGTCAGGCCCCATTCAGCTGATTTAAATTCACAGAAGAGCATAGTGATGGGACGAAGGAGATACGACACGTCGTTCAGGGATAGGCAATGGCGCACCCGTGGACGTGTACCGGGATCAAATGGGTGAATTCCCTTTGACTTTCTGGATGTGCCGAGTCCGATCAGGGGTCCGAGTCATTGGGGACCGATCAAGGTGTAGATTGATTCGGGAGGAGAGGAAGAGGTCGTTTGGCGGCTCGCGATTGGATACGCCGGTCCAAGCGTTGGATTGTTGGTCGTCCGCACCCTTGATGAACGCCTTGCGGAGGAACAGCGAGAATCCCATATCCCCCTATTTGACCTGATCGGGAAGCTGTATGAGTGTATACTGTGAGGCCTGATCAGATCCGCTCCCGACTTCGAAGCCCAAATATCTCCTCTCTGGAAGTCCCCGTGCCGTCGATATGACCAATGAAATTCATCGAGCAGTATCGTGCGAGGGAGATTCTTGGGTGAAGCGAGAGATCTACACCTTTCTGAATGTCCGGATGCTTTAGCTTGTCCCAAAGAGCTTGGGCTTCACTGACAGTCATACATAGAAGGCAGACCTGGTATCCGCAGGACCTTGCCCGTATCGTTGGCCCAGATCTGCGGGTGGATCGGTGGTTAGAGCGGTCCTAAGACAGTATGGGTACGACGGACCTTCTGAGCCGCCGCTGTCGGCTCGGTCCCTTTTGCGACTTCGGCGTCGTAGTCGAACTTGTGGATTGGCCATTGCCCGCCATTCTCGGGTTTCGTGAGGAAGCTGGTCGGTACGTGTATCAGTCATGTATCACCGAGTGGGAGGACGACAGACTAACAACAGGCTGCAGCGGGGATCGAGAAGAAGCCGAGGGTAAGTAATTGGGGAAGTTGGTGGTTCTCAATCAGCGTGGATACGAGATCGGGTACGAAGCCCCGAAAGATCTGCACCGACAACTCAGCATCCACGCACTGAGCATGAAAAAGTACGGACTCACATCGTAGATCACTACCTTAGGTCGCTCGTCCACCAGTACCTTCTCCAAAAAGCTTGGCAAAACGACAGCAAGATCTACCTTCCCATCTCCCCACATCCCCATCGAGCCCGTCACATCCACCAAGCTCAGTCGATCCGCAGCGGGTGAAGGGCGGGTGTGGACATAGGCGAGGAAAGCAGAGGAAAGTTCGGTGGTGGCGTTTGAGATCCGGTGGGGTTGAGGAAGATGGTGATGCGGAGAGAGGGATGGATGATGAGGAGGTTGAGGCTGAGGTTGGGGAGGGGTCGGATGGCCCCGGCGCGGGCTTGTCAGTCAGGATCTACAAAGTAGATCAGGCATGACGTACCAGCCATCGACGGGGAAGACGATCGCGTGGGAGGGTTTGGGCATGGTGACCCGGGGCTATACTTCCCGCACAATTTGGATCAGTAGCGCATCATACCTACAGGACCGAGGTTCCTCCACAGGCGCGCAGAAGAGTGTGGTCGAGATTTCGAGGCCAATGATAAGGATAATCCGAGGCCGAGGAGGAGATTTGCTCCCGATATTCGATCGGGGCGGACCACGTCGCCACTTTTGTCCAAGGCGGCGACTGGGGGGTGTTGATCACCTTGAATCTTCTTCGCCTTCAAGATTCTCGAATTGGCAAGTTGAAATCGTATGTTGATGAAGCTGTTGTCGGATCGTGAGTCGACAGTCGAAAGTCGAAAGTCGAATTTTCAGTGATTGAGATTTGAAGTTAGTTGAAGGTAAGTTTGGGAGATAAGATTGTTAGACGTTGTCACTCGTGTTCAGTGAACGAGTACAATAAGGTTGTTTGGTACCAAAAATTCATATCATCTATCGATGTAGTAAATCCAACTATGGTTACACATGTAAAATGTAATTATAAGACGAAGTAGAAACGCTTCGTGTGGAAAGTCCGCTCAGAAGAATCGAGTGCCATCGAACATGCCTGGGGGAAAGACGGAGTAGATGACGAGGACGACGAGCATGAGAGATGCGTCGAGTGCGATGAAGAGGTTCTGGTTGGTCTCGATGGAGCCGTTCCAGCCACCGAGCAGCTCGATGGATCGATAGACGGATCGGACGACGATGAGGAGGGTGGTGGCTGCGAGGACGGTGAGGTAGAGGGTGACCTTGCCTGGGGAGACTTCGACGGAAGTGGAGCGGTGGACACCAGCAGATTCGACGTCGGATGAGGTGGGGGAAAGGGAGTTGGATCGCTTCTTCTCGACAATGGCACCGGTGTTGGAAGATCGCATGGGTCGGGGAACCATCCAGTTGGGGAGAGTAGCGATGAAGTCGTACTGCTTGTTCACGGGCTTGTTGAGATAGTATCGGTAAATGAACTCGGCCCAGACTACGACGAAGCAGAGGGTGACCACGAGTTGGGTGATGACACCGCCGGTCATGATGTAGGCTCCTTTGTTGGCGTTCGCGTCAGTGATGGCAGATCCGGCGATACCGCCGCCGGCACCTTGAATGGAAAGGCAGACGATGTCACCGGTGACGAAGATCGTAGCGAAGGAGACGGAAGTGATACTGGTCCATCGGTTGCCTGTGGCTTTGATGATGCGACCGAGGAGAACGTAGTTTGCCGCGGAGAAGAAGACCGGAGCGATAATGAGACAAGTGACCCTTGGGGGACAGTCAGCGAATGAAGGTTGCGTGGAGAAATAGGTACTCACTGCATGATGAACCAGCTCTTCTCAAAGTACCATCCACCGCCGTTGTTGATGTTCCAGTAAGTGTTGGTGCGAGAGAGGTATCGTCCGAGCCAGCCGAGAACCTCGGTAAGACCGCCGAGGCATAAAGTCGCAAAGGTGTACCAGTTGCGCCAGTAGACGGTCAGGAGGATCTGGATAGCGGTGACAATGGTAAAGAGAGCGAGGAAGCTGAGAGAAGTCAGCGAATGGGGTCTTTGAACAAAGGAGGGTATGACTCACGCATCTGTCGAGCTCGTGGTGAGGAGGTAGCCGAAGCTGTCATAGTAGACTTCGCCAGAGTGGGTGTTGACGGACCCATTGACTCGGTTGCAAGGGGTGGTACCGGTGAGGTTGGTCTCTTTGTGGTAGTCGGGGCAGAGGTCGGACGACATGGTTGCGAAGTGGCCGGTTTAGTTTGGGTGTGTGGTGTGGTTCAGTGAGTCGCAAGTGAGATTGTGTGATTGATGAGAAGTAGAAGTCGGAATCTGAGGCGGAGCTATATATCTTCTAAAGGGCGATCGTCCGACGCGGTCTCTGACTGGATGAGGCCATGAAAGCCGATCGAGAGGAGAGATGACCGTAAGGGGGGGTGGGGCGGTCATGGCTCATTGAGACCTCGCCTGAAAGGAAGCGCACCAAACCATAGATTCGTACAACGGCCTCGTATCTGAATTTCGGGCATGGCCCCCGTCCCCTTGCCGCTTCGAGGTGTTTCATCCTTTCGGTCGCCGCGCGTATGCCTTACGTCATGTTCCCGCGGTGAGGGAAACCTTGGGCGAGTGACGGCTCATCAGATCCCTTTCTTGGAACAGGAACATGGACGGTCTGAAATGAGCGAAGCTCTGCAGTACGCATTTATGACGTAACACAAGAGGCATTGTCGGGCCGTATCCCGAAGATCGTGGTTTCAGGTGGGAGTGAGGTGTGATATGTTTCCTGATACGCGAGCTTCGACTGGTCAGATTGAAAACGATTCCGTCTGGATTTGTTGCCAAACCTCCGCCAAAAACGGCAAGCGCGATTTCATCATCAAGGACAACGACATTTCGACATACCTACACGATGACAGAGATTACTCCCAAACAAAGCATAGTGGGAGGACTCCGATGCGTCGTCCCAGCAGCTCTTGCCGATCGGCGACCCCTCCTACACCACCGTACGTATCTTCGGAACTCCCTTGTTGCCCCATCTTCCCGTCTGCTCCCCAGTGTCGTCGATATGCGCTGATTGGCATCCATAGTGAATGCCGATACCACCTGGCTGCTGCAAATCCCCATTCCCTCTACCGCCCGAGACACCGACCGACGATGGCACAACATCCTCTTCGACCCTTGGCTCGCTGGATCGCAAAGCGAGGTGGCGAGCTGGTTCAGTCGACAGTGGCATGGTATCACTCCGGCGTTAGGGAGCATCGCCGAGCTAGAGGAGTTGTGTCGGGAGGTAGAGGAGATCTCTTCTGGCTCGAGGCGAAGCGACTTTTTGACTGCGACAACCTCTTCCTCCTCATCCACCCCATCCTCCACATCAATCACATCCTCCACATCAATCACATCCTCCTCATCCACCCTGTCCTCCACATCCACCTCTACCCCCACATTCACCTCTACCTCCATTAGCCCCGAGCCCACTTTTATCGACACCATCGCCATCTCCCACGAGTTTACCGACCACTGTCACCAGTCCACCCTCCTCGAATGTTCCCCTTCCACCTCCGTCATCGCGTCCGCCAACGCCGCTGCCCTTATCAAGGGGTGGAAACACTTCGACCGCGTCGAGATCACCCCGACATTCTTTGGCGACTGGCGGGAAACAGCGGGTGGGGCGACCCCATCGTGGTTGAGTATCAATTGGCTGCAGACCAAGTGGGACGCGCTGTACTACCATTCGGCGGTGATGGTTGCCTGGGAGCAACATATCGGCGATCTCGGTACTGGAGAAGCCGAAGCTGTGATCTATACACCTCACGGTATCCATCCGGCCACTCTCACAACCGTCGCGAAAGCTTCCCCACCCATCCAGACCCTCGCTTTCCTGCACGGGCTCCACGATATCAGCATCGGATCCCAGCTGAACCTCGGGGCGCATAACGGTCTCGCCGCGCAAAGATTGCTCGGCGCGAAGTATTGGATCGGCACACATGACGAGGTGAAGAAGGGCGGTGGGTTGGTGAGCTGGTTCCTGAAGAGGAAGGTGTATACGGTGCAGGAGGCGCTGGAGAAGGCGAAAGAGCAGGGTGATGGAGGGGAAGTGGACGCGAGGTTCATGGATCTGAAAAATGGGGAGACGGCGGTGCTGGCGTAGCGGGTGAAGATTGGCCGCTGGTCATGTTGCAGATCTTTAGATCAGTACTGTTGTGAGTTCAAGTCAACATAGCATCACATCATCGTTTGAATAGCTTGGCCCGTTTTGGTTGACTTCGGGGTCACCACTAGCTGAAGGCACCGGTCATGCTCCGAGTCCCGAACGAGTCCGGAACTGTTGAGATTCGAGCACCTTTAGTGAAGATGTAAGGTATATATACGAGTATGGTAGGTATGAATGTCCGAGGCGATGGGGAAGCTGCCAACTAGGCCTGCTAGCTAGCTGGATAGGCGAGTAAGATTATACGCTTCAACAGGAACGGCCTACTCCGCTTGACCTGACTTTTCTGTTCTCCAAAATGTATATAACAGAACCTAAAAACTAGTTGTGATTACATCTGATTCGGCCCAGATGCCGGCTTCCAATAACAACCCTCTTGCACGCCTCGCTTCCCTCTCCACCGAACAACGCAATCCCAATACTTCCAACATCGACGTCGTCCCCACCCTCGAGCTATGCGGTGCGTCCTCTCCATCTTTTCCTCTTCCTCGTGCACCTTGTTTGACGCGTGATAGAGATCATCAATCGAGAAGATGCGACAGTCGCGACCGCTGTCTCCCGCTGTCTGCCCGAAATTGCTCGGATCATAGACGAGCTCGCTCCGCGTCTTCGAGCTGGTGGAAGGGTCATCTATGTGGGAGCTGGGACGAGTGGCCGGCTCGGGGTACTGGACGCTTCTGAGATGTGCGTATCACCATGAGCACCACTTCCAATCAAGATTCCAATCAAGCTGAAGTTATATAGCCCGCCAACTTTCTCCGCACCGTATGGCCAATTCATCGGGTATGTCCACTTCCCCTTCCCAGCTGTGCTGAAGCTGATGAGCGCAGTATCATAGCCGGCGGCGACCGCGCGATCCGCTTCGCTGTCGAAGGCGCCGAAGACTCCCTCTCCCTCCCCGTCACCGACCTCTCATCCCTCACCCCACCACTCCAACCTCAACTCGACTCTGTCATCGGCCTAACCGCTTCTGGACGAACACCATATGTCCTGGGAGCACTCCGGTATGCGAGGGAGCTTGGGTGCTTCACGGGTGGGGTGTGTTGTAGCTCGCCGAGTGAGATGGGGAGGGTCGGCGAGGTTATCGTGGAGTGCCCGGTTGGGGGGGAGGTGGTCACTGGGAGTACGAGGATGAAGAGCGGGACGGCGCAGAAGATGGTGCGTTACCAGTTCGGGGTGAAATGATGGTCTGGAGTAGGTGCTGAGTAGGGGCGGTAGGTTTTGAACATGATCTCGACGGGTGTACAGATCAGGATAGGGAAGACTTATGGTAACCTAGTACGCCTATTCTGCGATGCGAACTTCACAAGTTGATCCGAACCCAGATGGTGGACGTGAAGACCTCCAACATAAAGCTCCTCGACCGGGCACGGCGGATATTTAGAGCTGTCCTCGTACCTCTCACTGAGCCGCACATGTCCACCCAGCCTTCAATCGACACAGACGACGACGGCGCTGTGGACCGGTTGATCGCGAAGTGCGGTGGGAGCGTGAAGACGGCTGTGATTGCGGCACGGTGGGGATGTGGAGCTGAGGAGGCGGTAGAGAGATTGGAAGAGGTCGATGGCGTCTTGAAGAAGGCGCTTGAGGGATAAAGTAGAGGCGCAACGAGGGGAGCAGTTTGATCGGGACTGAGGAAGAAGGGCTGCCTTCAAAGGCATGTCTGTCATCAGCAGTTTTCGGATCAAAGATGCAGGGGTAGATGCATTCCTCGCGAATGATATGCAATGTCATGGGCTAACCTATTACATCGCATGCATAGATTGTTCTGGAGAATTCTTGTGCAGCAACCTGCTTTCGAATCGTAAGAAAGGATCCTTGCAACTGTTTTGCTTCCCGGGCTTCTCATAAGGGAAGGGGTATGACGTTCTCCAGAATGAGCCAGATGTCAGCGAGCCCGCCTTGCCACCCTTCTCATCTCTATTCCACCAGTCACAAAGCTGACTTATACCTCAAATCAGTAGATTTCCCCTCATCTTCTGCCGCATCGTCGACCGGTTGCATCACCGATCTGCGAGATGGTCTCGACGCACAAGCCTGCTTCATACTTTCCCGCCATATCCTCTCGAGCGCCTTCAAGAAATCGGGTCAAAAAATCAGGTCTCTCGATACCTCCTACCAATTCGAGTCCGAGAACCACACGTTCCAGCTCCACGAAGCAGACTCAACGACCGATGGGATCTCGGCTGACCGCCAACTACAAGAAGGGTTTTGGGGATCGTCAATCCGATACATGGGACTTCGAGGAATCTTCAAAATCCCAGCCCAGCCCCACCTTCACCTCAAATGAACCTACCTTTGTGATCGACACGGCGGACAGGCCTGCTGGTTGTATGGGAACGATAAGCCGCGCGGTCGGTTCGATCCCAAACGAATCGAAACTCACCTCACGCGCTTGGGATACCGCCCACTCTGTGACCGAAACCTGGAAGACAGGTGAAAAGCCTTCGACCGTTGCAGGGCGAGAGCTGCGAGGTTTGCAAAGAGCTCTACGAACTCGATCACCGCAGGATCAGGAGACGCGTGTTGCTCAGAGTTTGGTCAGCTATGCTCTGACCGATGTCACGGATAGCAGATTACGGTATGTCTTCCTGACAAAATTGGAGCACCGCTAACACGTTTGTCCAATAGAGAGTACAGAGATCAGGCCGAAAGTGCGGCGAAACGATTGTACCTCAACCACTATCCGTTGCTACCACATGATTTCTCGAAACAATGGGACAACAAGCCAAACTACTTTGCCACGCCATACTCCAAATACGTTCAGCCTACGATACGAACGGGCATACAACTCGCCTCGGCAATCGCCACAGGTTGTACTCGCCTCGCCAAAAGTGCTGTCGACACGATTGGGCCGGCTGTCCGTTCCTGTGTTGATTGGGTGAGCGCTGCTGCTCCCAGACTTGCCGAGCAATTTTCCAGATGGCCCCACAAGCTCCCTCAGAGCTTCTTCTGGACATATGATTCGCCAGCTCGTTCGTCGCATCGGTCTGGAACTGACACCAATCATGAAAAGTCTTTTTGTGACTGCACAGTCCAGAGCTGACACGATGGGATTGAGGCGTTATCCGAATGAATCTCGCTACCTCTAGACTCGTAACACTGATGATTTACCGCGGCTGCAAATCATCAACCGCAAATCCCGTTCATCCCCCGTTTCCAACGCGGAAGACTACGAAAAGGGCGATTCGCCTTCATCGGATAGCGAAGACGGTTCGTACGGCTCACTGTTCAAGGCACGGACACCCTCCCAATCGTCTTGTAGCTCCGCAGATTCGCTCGGGTCGGCGAAGTCCATGTTGTCTTTCATTTGATGATATCTACCTCGGTGATGATCAGATGGATGTCGGTTTTGACCGAGTCGTGGAAGCCGATTGATACCAAATGGCAGAGAGCCTGAATTTGATTCGCGATGTCGTCCCGGTTGTTGTCATGTTTCGTCGGCTTTCTTTCCGATGTTCATCATTGCAACGCCGAACAAGGGGAAGGTTAGCGACACCTTCTGACACACGCGGTGTCGTGAGCTTCTGGTTGGAAGCTTCCGCCAGCCTCCTTTGACACCCATCAGCGTCTCAGACACCCATTAGCATCACGAAAATGGCTTCTCAACACATCTCCCCATCACACCATACACCCGATAGAGATCCCAACATCATCTCACAACATGCCTCTTCGTAGACGCTCATCCCGTCCCGCTCTGAGATGAGCAGATGCCACCGGTCAATCGGTTGGGATCTACCAATCCCACTTCCAAACACAGGGCCCGACCAACTCCGTCAGTGGAAGCTCGTTAGCCTATCCTCCAAGGACAAGGAGAAGTCAGTCCAGGACAGGAGACTCGGACAGATCGCTTTTGGCCCGTAACGGAGATTTGGCGATCAACGAGGAGAGACCAACTGGCCTGCGTCGGTCCTCCCCAGGAGACATCGGCCATCGACAGCTCGTGTGCAGCCGTCCAGACACGATCCAAAACGCGATCTCGAGTACGTCAACCGTCTGGCTATTGACCTGGACATACCGCCGGTCCCAGGTTTCGGATGATACCCGGTCAGACCCGAGGCGACAGTCGCCCGGAGGTTTACAGCAACTTTGACGGAGAAAGACCCCCGGTCTATCCGGAGCGCGTTCCTCAAGTTTCGGATGATGCCCGATTAGTCCCATTTGGAGATGACTGTCGCAGTGAACTCTTCAGCAGTTTCGCGGGAGAGTCTCTCCCAGATTATTCGCAGCTGGGATTCGACGAATCTTATCAGTATGACCGGGGCAGTGATGACAACAGACAATCAGATGCTGTCGCTCGTGCAGCAACTGACGCCCTCAAGGAGTCCTACTGGGACTCTCGGCACGAAAGGACGAGCACAATGCCTCTGAGAATGGCCATCAGAGGCATTCGACACACTGGTCATCCGGACACCGAATCGATCTACGACGACGTTGACCGTCGCGTTGGAGCTCAGGGGACTGAGCCCGCGTCAACTCAAGATGTCGCTCCATCCGTCCTCAGCATGGTCGGGACTGGCTCGTGGTACGTCTTGACAAACGCCGCATGGCTTGCCACCGCCACCCCGAACGGTGCATGGTCCGCCGCCGACGACGTTCTCCCTAGTTGGTGGCAGTCAAGAACAGATGCCAGAGACAAACATCTTATTCCGGTTCGTCTGCCTGGCCAGAGTATTGCGTGGGCTGATCCTCAATCGCGGCCTGACCTGTTCTCGGCGGATGGTACTCTCTTCTGGGCGAGTTCGAAATAGATCGAGGCGTTCCGGTGGGTCATTGCGTTGGTCTCGTGACCCGCGCGATGGCTTCTCGACGGGCGGAGATGAAGACGACTTGGGCAATTCGTCTGAGCTGACATTCGATATTGGTTCTCTACGCCGTGCCCCAACTCCACCTATGCGTCGAGACTGATCCTCCATAGAATGGTCCACGGACTAAACTCGTGTTGTTTTCGATGTGTAACAAAGTTGCATGCATTCGATTTGCCATCACCTGGGGATAAAAATTTCGTCGCGGGTGAATGGATGAGCCAAATGACGGGCTGCGTCGCTGTGAACGTCCAGAGACAAGGCGATCAGGTCGGTCGGAAGATCATCCTAGGAACTATCAGGACAGCCTGAGAGGTTCTGACTGACCTGTTCGCGAATGACGCTGCTAGAGATCGGCACTCCAGACTTCGCTTCAAGTAGTGCAGAGTCCTCAGCACTGATGGCATGCCTGACCGTCGATGGAGACATCGACTCGCCCTTGCGATAAATTGATTCTGGGTCGGTGCGTAGTCTGACGACACTGGCAGGTTCGGTCGGTGACATCGACTCATCGTCCCGGTAGATCGACCTTGTTGTGCTGCGAGATTTCGTAGGTTTCGGTACTTCGTAGGCATCATAACGCAGTCTGCTTGCAGATAAAGGCGCAGACCTGACTTGAGGAGGCGGGGAGGACGGTATCGGCGATCTCGTTGAGCGCTTTTCAGTTTCAGCATGAAGCGGGATAACGGCGTTCAGGATATCTGGTAGCTGTGCCATAGGTCAACTCGCTTGCCAAGCAGTCAAGATGAGGTCGCTTACCGAGCTTGATTTGGCCTCCGACATCACTTGATCCAGCAAATCCAGCTCGATGAGAGAGATCACCTGGAGACATCGCTAATGGTGCTGTTAGCCTTGCCGTCTCCTTTGATACGACAAAAACTTGCCTTGCGGATGTACTTGCCGCTCCTTACTTCCAGAGCCCGTAAGGCCTCGACCACTGATCCGGACGCAGCGGCTTCACGCGCCAGTAGAGGCACAAGCGCAACGATGATCAGTTCTTGGACCGATGCTGTGCCGGATCAGGCAATTCTACGTTGAAGTCCTCGAACTCACTGCCAACGCCCGGCAAGTCCCCGAGCAGCACTGCCACGGCCCGCTGGGTGTCCGGAGCATACTCGGTTGCCATAGTCGCTCGAATGACTGCCAGTATGGAGCCGGCTTGGCCAGCTTCCGGTTGAAAAATGGCACTGGAGAAACCTCCAGAGAACGCTCGAGAGCCTGAATGATGAATTAGCTCGACTCCCGGAGGGCCAGAGATACATACGTGTTCGAAGACCCTCAAGTATCCTTCTTAGGCCATCCTCCCAGAGCCCACCGCTCCCCTTTTCGTGGCTCTCATGAAGCGCATTCAGTACCCGCAATACCGCTGCTCCGAAAGGCCAGCCAGCGATGGACTCAGAGTCTCCCTCTGTCAAATCGGCTTGCACCTCGGCCACCTCGATAAGGCGAAGGGCCGTTGTGTTCCTCCCAGCCCGTAGCTTCTCCTCGAGCGAAGCATCTTCCGCCAGACCTAGTGGGAGACAAAGATCACTAGAAGTGCGAAGGGACTCGAGGAGGTTATCGAAGGAGATGGTGAGGAGGTCGGGTGAAAGAGTGTCGAGGAGACGCA
>JAABUL010004762.1_pt1 | contig 17723 bp, 11 predicted proteins | sample 5559151 | NCBI WGS metagenome assembly JAABUL01 (sample SAMN10711876, study PRJNA513368) | rock metagenome | isolation source: Antarctica rocks | place: Antarctica: Victoria Land, Pudding Butte sud | reverse complement strand
TCCTTGAAAAAGGAAGAAGTATCGCATTTCAGCCATCCAAAACGCGCGTTGCGCTCTCAGCAACGCATGACCCTTCCAGTCGGAAGTTTGCAGAGAACTAACAGTGGGTTCCCTCCCCTGGGCCGACAAGCGCCCTTCACCAGATTTCCAATATCGTCCCTTGCGGGTTTAGGAAAGAAGACACCCCACTCCACCATTGGACCAGCGCCATCAGGAAACGAACTTAATACAAAGCATCAACTTCATACACGACCCTCAGACATGGCTGCGTGCCCTCGCATGACAAAGACACCACTCTTTACTATTACTGCACGAAAGCCAAACCAGGAAGCTAGGGATCAAACCCAGGTCCTTCGAGGAAACAACGACAAGCACGTGCTAATGGCGCTGCCAAAAAAAAAAGACACTTTACTTCATTAGTGGACCAGCGTCATTAGATATCGAATCTAATACAAAGCATCAACCTCTTTACACGGGTTTCTTGGCGGATTCGGGAAACGCACTTTCGATCGGATCGAACAAGCGCACCTGGTTTTGATTAATTCAACTTCACATTGACGCCGTACTAGAGATATGAGTTCATATACTCTACAGCTTACGATCAATTTCAAGACATACATGAATATAGAGGACTACAAAAAAGTGTTCCCCCTTCCGCTTCTAGCAGCCAAGCTGAGCAGGCGCCGCTCTAACCTGAGCCGAGCCTGAGCATGCCCTGAGCAGGGCTGAGCACCGACTGAGTCGGCCTGAGCATCCCTGAGCGCACCCTGAGCGATGTGGGCAGTGCAGGGGCGCAGCAGGTGGGAGCCTGAAATGGCTGCCTCGTACCCGGCTATAACTGCTCACGTTATTTATGATAACATTCGTGAGCACTGTTGCCTGGCTCAGCCTCCTGCTGCCTAGGCTCTTGGCGTCGTCCTGTACCAATGTTCGGAAATGCTTATGACGGGGGCCAACGAGTGCACCACCTCTGGCAGGGATCATTGGGGTGCGTTCCTTAAGCTTCCACTAGCCGTACACAGCCACTTTCTCTGCCAATCTATAATTGCTCCGCGGTTAAGCTCCTTTCAGATAGATTTTCACCTAAAGACCACGCAATCTGGTAACAGTTTTTCAACGACGAATAAGTTCGAGAACGAGATCGATTCCTAGGGTAGGAAAATGGCAAGTTTTACGGACATTTTCCCTCATCCAGCGCTTGTTCAACTGGTCAAGTATAAAGTATCTAAATGAATAAAAGAAATAGAAAAGGGGTACCGCCATATAGCCCAACCATATGTTTCAAGATCGCAGGTGACTCGAATTTCTTTACCCTTAGAATTGTTCCTTGACAAGCAATTCACCATGCAGAATTCTACCAAAGTGAGACTTTTGAAAATTCTGCCTTTTCCTCCTCAACGCCATTAGCATTCTGAGAAACCCAACCGGACTGGTCGTAAAGGGACATTCTTTCTCCATGATTGCGTCGAACTCTGGCCTGCCAGTAGGACTGACGAATCCGTCGCAGCCAGCCAAAATTTGCTCGCAAGGCGGGCGAAAACACAGTCCCAAGAACCGACACACCGAAAGATACTCCTCATAGCTTCTCAAATAGAGCTGACCTGCAAATAGGTTGAGCTGCATGACGAAAGGTGGGTGGGGCCGATATTTGGGTACCGCAGGAATAGCGCAAAACGAGAGATCTTCTAATGTACGCACAGACATACTGACACGAGGTGAGTAAACGTGCAGGGTGATTACCTTGTGCTGGCGTATGAATGGCAGTAATGCGTCAGCTTCGTATGGGCTCAGCACCACGCAGTCGACCGTGTTGCCGTTCTTTCCGCTTGCGACCCAGTGGACAGGCCTAAGAAAGGAGTCCAAATGCTGATTTTTTGCAGCGTGTACCGTCCGGGCAAAATCGGCCGTGACCAGTAAATGCTCTGGCCATTTTTCCACCTCAAGACATTCGTTGGCGCTTGTGTCACCGAAAAGCTCGAAGGCAGGCTGAAACGCATCCGAATCACGATCAAGTGTACCCTGGTGAACGAAACGCTTCACATCTCGATGAACGCTGTGTTTGTAAGGTGCAAGTGCCAGCGGACGCTCAACTTGTCGCTCCTGCTCATTCTCTGGTGATAGCTCGCGCTCCTGTTCCTCCCGAAGTGTTGCGTTATTGAATGATGCTAGTTCGAATTCTCGACACTTGGCCCGAATGGCTTCCAACTGCTTCTCACGTTTCGAGAGTGATTCGTCCTCCACGTTATGTAACAAGACTTGTTCTTCAGATCGTCGTGCACCAAATCCGTATCGATCCTGGAGAGTTTGCGCCTCAGTTTCGAGCAACGAGTTTGCGGTCTCCAGAGCAGCGCCTTTGCCTCGACCGTTTGAAGAATCCGACCATGCTGTGTGGCGACGCTGATACCTTGTCCCTTGTGTCGCCCACAACGGAATGCATTTTTTCGTGTTGCTATACGTCTCCGAAATACTCCATTGTAAGACATCGGCTACCTCGATGGCATCGCGGCGGGTTTTGCCGCTGCAGTGGATAATTTTACGTTCAACTTCCATTGGCCCACAAAACATAACTGATTGACCTTTCCCTAGCTTCCGCATCCGCATGCACGCTGCTTGGGTTAGCAGTGAGAAATATCATGGATGAGACCAGGTCATACCCTGTACGAGTCGATCCTTGGTGAGATCAGGCCCTAGAGTCACAGCGGCACGGTAATTCGTCGGTAGCTTCAAGTCCGTCCCTCGTGTATGAGCCTCATCGAGGTACACCAGACACTGGTCCATCTGTTTCGCAAAAGGGGAAATCATCAGCGATTCCGTGATGCCGTCACGGCTTAAGACCGACAGTTCGTTACAATCGTCGAAGAATATCGCTGCCTGTGATTCCGATGCCGGAACGCGCGAGAGCCATGACCGTGCGACTTCCTCATTCTTCCACTCCAAAACTTGAGCTCCCACATCGAGAATAACGCGCACCGGCGGCTCTGACCCGATGACTATTTGCAGCAATGACTCCGCATCGAGGCTTTCCCTTCCGGACTCCTGCATGGCGTGTTTGAAAGAGTTCTCGGGCCGCAAGAGACAGTCGAGCACTCCAGCATTTGTGTGAAGCTGTGGCGGGAGATTGCACTGACTGATAGACAGTGGTAAAGCATATCTACTGTCATTTGTCCCACTGAAACCCGTTGTCGGGTGAACTTTCGTACGTGCAATATCCCAGCCCGAGGATGACAGCTTCTGTGGAAACTCCTTCATCTCCTTCGGAAACACGATACGTGACATATAAAAATCGATGGCGCCTTTGGCGAGCCGCAACGGAGGGAAGACCATCTGAGAACATTGCGCAGGGTCGCTCAGATTAATGCCAGTCAATTGTCGAAATGCGAATGGTAATTCAGGAGCGTCTTTAACCCAGTCTTCATATTCCTCCTGGGCATGGTCGGACAAAAGCAGCTTTTCGAAGGCCGTGTATAACTGCTCATCCGAAAGGCCACCGTGGTAATAACTCAGACAAGTTAGAACGATGGTGGCATCGGGGTGGCTGAACTCAGCCCGCATTGCTGGACTATCCTTTGCACGATAAGGTACAGCAAGCATAGTCCGCGAAAGGTCAAGTCCGTAATTAACGCGCCATCGCTTCTGCTGCAGACTAAATGCCAGGACCCCACCAGCAATTAGGCCTCTGAGAAGAAGCAGGCTCCTCCACATTGAGTCAACAGCAAAAACGTGATGCTGCAATGGCTCGATGTCGGCTTCGCCCATGTCGAGATCCGTGAGAAACCTGAACAGGACAGCCCGCACGTATTGGGGGAGATTCCACACGGGTACTCCCGGCAGACCCGCTTCACAAACTTCTCTTGCCACCATCTCCAGAAGTTTGTCGGCGGCGGAAGTGTCTAGAATTCGGACACGAGGGAAATTCCCAGGGCACACAGACCGTAGCTCCAAGCCTTGTGGGAAGATTTGAAGAACTGGTTGTGCGAAGCGGCTCACAAGTCCCAAGACATGCTCGATAATGGTCCATCGGTCCGGGCTGAACTCAATTGCGCGTTGGGTGCCCATCGCGTAAATAAGCTCGAACCGGACACTCAGGATCTCATCACTTTCGTCAAGGATATCACGCGAATTGTCGTTCAGCCAACGCTGTGTCTTGATCAGCACGTTGCCCAGCTCCGATTCGCCAGATAGAAGTCGTTCGAGGCCCATCAGCTCAAATGAAAGGAGGTGTTCTGGCTGGACAAGCAGCACCCCACCAGTGCGCATGCATTCTTCGCACAGCTTTCGGATTTGCCTCGCCTTGTGCACGTCCAACCGGACTGATCGTGAGATCGGCATGTGGAATATGCGTCTACCAAGCATGCCACCGAGCTTCCTCAGCAGCACATGGAACATCTGGGTTGACAGTGGTTTGAGGACGACGATCCGCACAAGCTTCTTTCCGTCTGCCAGAGCTGCAGCTACAATAGGGACGATGACGGACGATTTTCCTTCGCCCATGTTCAGCTGCAAGATCGAGTTCGTACCGGATGACGGTGAAATCATTTCCCCTGCGATTTGAGCTTGCACCTGTCGGATCAAGATGTTGTTTTCGATTTCGAGAAGCAGCCAGTCCGGATAATGAGCCGGATCCCAATCTCGATGGCCCGGGTTGCTGAGTTCGCTCAGCAGTTCCGAGTCGTTTCCGATACACGCCAGGAGGCGCTCGGCCCGTTGCAGATTCGAGATGGCCACTCCATATTCAATCAAAGAAGCTTTCCAGTCGTCACGCAACGAGGCTACCTTGTCACCTGCCAGATGTTGGAGGAGCGACGTGGTCGACAAGCGGGGCCACATTTTTGCCTGCCAAGCCAGCCGACGCGTGGCGGACGTTTCTGCCTGGAGGCAATGACAGATCGTCTGATACACATCATCGACGTGGGTTTTGCACAGCGTCAGACGACTTGCTAGCAGTGGCTTGAGTGCCTTTGTTGATCCGCTGAGTATGCCTTCCGCACTGCCGTGAAGCGAGTCGAAGCTCTCCAACAAGTCAATGGCGTATCGATGCTCATAGCGACCTGAAGCTTTCGACGAGAGACGCACTAAAAGTGACTTGAGTTCGTTGTGGCTCCCTACACCTTTGTCTTGCTGTCTGATCCAGGAATGAAAGTTTTCAAGAGGAGCCGAGGGAAAGCTGGGAGCCGTTTTCCCCATGATGTCAGTGAACTCGACATGACTCCGCTTTCGACAATAATTGTAATGGGGCTCGGAAAAGGAGTATTCCAGCAGGCTTTGGCCTCCGGCATCCAGATCGTCCAGTACATTTTGCGTTTCGCCGATAGATTCTTTAAACTTAGCGTTACGATACCAGCTTCGAAACCAGATCCGTGCATCATTCATAGCCTCCTCCACGCAAACGTAGGTGTCGAAATCAATGCCTACTGGATCGCAAACATTTGCTTCAGGCCACTGGCCAATGAGGGCGTCCGCGAAGTGGCCGACGCATTCCTCCACTGCCGCTTGGTACTCATCCCTTCGACGCTGGTCAGCGTCTGCGAATGTTTCGTAGGAGAATTGAGGCAGGTTGGATTCCGGGCACAAATAGAACGGGCGGCCCCTATTATTAGTCACAGCTACCAATTTCTCTTTATCCGGTCTGTAGCCATGCGATAGTTGGAACGAAGCAAAGTCCGGCGGTCTTGTCGCACGAAGTTCGGGGACCGTTGCGAAAGCCAGAAGTGTCTGGACAAGCTCTTGTTTCGCGTGCTGGGAATAATTCAGAGTGGACAGAAACATCATGATTCTATATTTATCTTTATCGACCACACTGTGAGATAAAGTGTTGTGTAGCGTACACCAGTCTTTGGGGAGGTACTTGGCTGGTGGATCCAGCCATTTCGTATCGTAGCCGAGAGGCAAGAGATCTTTTTTTCTGCAACCTTGGAGCGGCTCCCCCCATGATTCGATCTCATGGAGCAACTGTGGACAGCCTCTCACGTTTGCAGACCAATCATCGACTAGCTTTGCAATTTGACAAACCTGGGACTCACGTATGCTGTCCGAGACTTGGTCTCGGGCGATATAGACGACATCATGAGCTGTCATGTGATTTTCTGCCCCAAATTCGTGTACACGATATGCAGAATCACGGATGGCTGCCCTTTCGAGCAAGTGTAGGTCTCCGCAGATGTCTACATTTGGCAATTCCGCGGGTTTATCATGAAATAGACTGAATGTTCTCGCTTGCTCGAAAATTGACCGCACAGATGTACAAAATAAAACGTGCTGCGAAAGTGGAGGGAGAGGCTCCCATTCCACCTCCTGCATCACCCGGAGGTGCCGCGGGTAGTACTGACGACGCGGGGTCAGTCGCGCAAGTAGCAATAACAGGTCAACTTCCGTTTGATCAAGACTGAGAAAGGACCGGACGGAGGGCGACCCTAATGTCGAAAGGGCTTCCTCGGTGCCAGTCCGACCAGTGAGCTCGTCGGTCAGACAGTGGGCTGTAACAGCGTGGAGATAACATTTGAACAGCTTGCTCTTCAGGCTGCCGTTGTCGACAAGTCGCCCGATTTGACTATCAATATGATAGAGATGATACGAAAGGTGTTGTGTTGATGTGTTAATATGTACACGTACGTGGGGGCCGTCTGGCGTGAACAGAACGTCGCCGTGAGGGATGATGACGCTGCGCGACGAGTCGTTAATTCCCCGAAGGACGAGCTTGTTGATCAGTCCGGTTAGGGTGCAGAAGGATTGGTTTGCATCCACGGACATGCCACGGAATTGCTTCGATTCAAGCTGCGTGGCACCTTTTCTTAAGAAAAAGTCAAGCTTCAGTCGTGGCAAGTGCACTTCCAACACTTCCGTCTCGCAATTGAGTGTGACTTGCATATGGATCGCATTTTCTAATGGACTTAGGACCGTTGACACCGCCTTTGCTGTGGGCGTATGAAGGTCAATTAATCTCGACGATCCACAGAGTAATAAGTGTTCCCCTCGGCTGCCGGACCGCATCTGCCAGTTCTGTGATGTCGGCGTCCAAGCATTGAGTAACGGTCGCCATTCAACGAAGCCCGTGTCAATGTCTAGCCAATGCGCGTAATCGTTAATGAAAGCCTGTGGAAAGTCGCCATCTAAAGCATGCACTGGGAGGAGTTCGTAGATCTGTCCTTGTTTTTTTGCCCGGATGATGAGTTCGGAGTCGTGCATGCCGAAGTACAACTGTTACGGTATTCATTAGCAACACAAACAGCTCCGTCACCACACAATTCTGTCCACCAAAAAGCAGAAAAAGAAAAGAGAAAGGATAGTATCTACCTGGTGATCAAATAGCTCATTCCGAGCTTCGAAAATCATTCCACTCATAGCGGACGGGACAACATCGAGAACTTTCTGTCACGCACATCCATCGATCAGCCCTCGTTCTTTGCTTCATGGAGTAGAATATGTTACCTCGCCAAATAATCGACGGAAAGTCGGATGTGATTCGTACGAGCGGGGAAGCCTTGTGAGCGGCGATCCATTGACAAGCAAACTTCCCTCCAGCAGGTTGTAGCGGACCAGTATCGACGAAGGACCGCCTTCATTCGATATCTCGGTCACGAGCCATCGCTCGCTGGGTATTTCTAAGGTCGTCCATGGGGATCCCGGCACAAAACCCGCCCAAAGCCGACCAATTGTCCTATCGAGACCGTTACACACCCCTAGAATTCGCTTGCGCAGAAGTGGTTCGAGAATGTACGATAGCCTCCAATGTCGTCGCAATAGTGTTTTTATCGGTGCAGGCAGATCGTCTATCACCACTGGGCATCGGTCGTGCACGATGATTGAGCATTCAGTCACGACCGCAATATCCTCGTCCGATTCGAGTAGATAAGGAACATGGCGCGGATCGACGTCAAATGTCCCATGACAAGTCAAGGCCATTTCAAGCGTCCGCGCATTCAGAAGTTTTAGCTCCTCCTCCTTCTGTCCTCCCTGCAACTTTTGGCCCAATTCGCGTGTCCAGCGCAACGAGATCACTCGTGCTCTTCGCAGAAAACGGTAGCAACTCTCCTGAACCGCGTTGCAGGTAGAGAGGGAGAGCAGTCGAGCTGCAAGAGCGACGAAAGTGCGTGCCGCTGTGGCTCCCTGCCAGTTGCCTTCGATCGTCCCGACCGCATCGTTCAAGGCCAACAGTAATGATCTCCCAAACTCCTCTTCTTCGAGGTCGGCGTGGGATTCCCGCGACACCTCTCCTTTACTGAAGGGGCCAACCTGCCATACAGCTTGGGTGAGCAAAGCGTGTGTCTCATGGCAATTGAAGTTGAGGATCCGGGCGGTGAGTTCGCGAGCTATGTTCCGCCACTGCAGTCGATGACCAGATCGCAGAGTTCCAAAGGCGTAGTATTCATGCATCGTTAGCACCTCTGGACACTTAGCTTGGCTCGCAATCACTTCGTTAGAGGTGTGAATCGTGTTGTTCAGAGCGTACTGCAGCCCCCTGTACGGCCCAGGTGGGAGCTTGAACGTGCACTTTTCACGTACATCGCAGCAATCCAGGAGCTCCTCCGTCCATCTCGACTTTTTCGAATCGTACAGAGAATAACTTAAGCCGTTATTAACGCAGACGTTGGTCTCGTTTGCCTGAGAGATTTTCTGGTGTCGATAGTGCGAGATGACAAAAGGCTTTGTGGTTGATGTGAGCTGGAGCCGTCCTGCCTGCGATTTAACGAATTTGTGTAAACCGACGTAGCTGCGGAGGGCGTATACTCCTTGTTGCTTGCTTCTGCCTCGACGTGGAGTTTGAGCGCCAGGGTCAACGGACAACATGTCGACAAGAATGCTATATGTGGTATCCCGCCATTTGGATACAACTGTTGGCACATCGAGCTCGAACACTGCGGCCTTTGCCTCCAAGTCTCTCTCCGGAAGGGGCCACTCGTGAACGTCAATGGTGAGTCCCCTGGCCTTTGACTTCAGTCGGCATTTCTGGCAAGATTCGCTGTGCTCAGAAACCTGCCGACGTCTTCGCCACCGAGAGACGTATTGGCAATCCATTCCGTCTGACTGTTTTATCAGCTCATGGTACCGTTGACGTTTCTTCGCGAGCTCAGATAGCTTTTGAGACCGTTCAGTCGTCGCTTCCGCCTCGATCTTTCGTCGTAGTTCCTGGTGATGATGTGACGGCCGCTCTAAGTACCGCACGGCAAAGCTCTTCGGCGCATCATCAGACCGAAAGATGGACGGGAATCCCGATAGAGCTGCTTTCCTTCTCGTCGCGAGATGCTGCTCAACGCGGAATAGCCGTTCCATCTGAGCCTTCCTGGGCAACAGCAACGGCTCAAACAGCGAGGGTGGGAACCCTGGGTCGTAGTCGTGTAACAAAGGGTAGTGGTGCAGCGCGCACTTGTCAAGCGCAACCCACAGGTCCATTGTTGTGAGGAGCATCAGAGAAATGTCTTCCGGCATATCTGTGTAAGCGGAAGAAGCTGCCGTTGCGTATGTGTCAATGACCTTTGCGAGCGCCGTGCAGGCGTCTTTACGTTCCAGGTTTGCGCGGAGCCAGTCGTTGAGAGAGTGGTGCACCCAGATTTCCAGATCTGCCAGATAAAGACGGACTTGGCCTTCGTCCCCTAGTAGCAGACTTAGGTCCGGCAAGCTTGAGCTGCACTGCGAGATGCGGCGACCACAATCCGAAGTAAAATGATGGTAGGTTGAAGGCGACGCCGACCGCGCTCGCGCTTTTGCCAGGTACAGGCGCAACCTTAAGAGTGTTAGTTCAGTATCGTGGAGGAAGGATAGCTGCGACGGGAGCCAATTCTGTTGCGTCCCTAGGGGATCCGGATGCTTCTCCAAGGAACTCCATCTGCGAATCAACTCTTGCTGGACAGCCTCGATTGTCGCCTGTACATACTGCAACCAGGCCGTTCCATCCTCCGCCCCAAGTTTCAGCGCACGGCGGCTGATCTTTGCTGTCATAAGAAAGAGCGTATCACTCGATAGAGAAGCTTCCAGGGCGCCTCCCAAGACGTGTGTCATGAAGAATATCATGAATGACTTGTACCGCCGGTGCGGCTCCTCGTAATTATCTCGCATCAGACTCGTCTGCAATGCAACGCGAAGGAAAAGCCACAAGGCGGAACGTCGCCAAGGTTTGAGTGCATCCTTCCACAGGACATCATCGCGTGTGTGCTTGTGAATGCGAGGAACGTTGCGCGGCTGCCCAACGGCTCGCAGAATGCCAGTGAGCATTTCCGTGATGAGTCTTGGGTGCACTGTGTCCCTGGTCTCAATGACCTTCGAGTGTGCCTTTGTTGCAGTTGGCAATACTTCCTGGGGCGTCTCAGCATCGACTTTGACGAGTAACTCAGCTAGCGGCTCGAGGAAGCTGGCATCCGCGATTCGATCTTGGCCGATTACTATGACTGGACCTGGAAAGCACCGTCGCAGTCGGCCCCGGGTCCCGATAACGGCCTCGGTGGTTGGCGAGAGTTCGAAGGACTCGAATGAATATTGGTCTGAAAATCTCCTAACGATGAGCCCCGCGTTCTGGCCGCGGATGTGCAACGCCAGGATATCTAAGTCAACGCAAAGGATGTTAAAAATCTGTATCTTCCTCGAAGGATGGTTTATTCTCACCTCTATCCATCATTTTCTTCAGTGTTGTTTGCACCTTTTCGGCCACCAGTCCTCCCAAGTGGTCTCGGAGCTCGAGCATGTTGCCGACCATCTTGATGCAAGGGATCCATTCTGAACGCTCTTGCTCCGGGATGTGAGCCTGGAGCGATCTTAATGCTGCCAGCAACTCATCTATTAAAGACGCGCTCTTCCTAGCGTCGCTGTCGTCTTTCTGCGGCAGTTTCGGAGGAAGAAAGACATGGTTTATGATGTAATTCAAATCTTTGCGCATCCTGATGAATTACCGGATGGAAGCCCTCGGTATAAGAACGAATAATCAATGTGAGCCTTTTGCCATAGATATCATAGAGCTGATGATTTTCTTTCATGTCTTAAGGTGACAAGGATCCAAGGTCGATGTGCTGGTCAAAGAAGCGGGGAACTCTAGGTCGGATCGCTTTGAGCCAGTTTGCTACCCCGGATCAAGCAAAGCGTCCGTCTCGGCCTTACCTGTCGAGCCTGTTTCGTCGTGGCTGGTGTGGCTGAGCGCAGGTCTGATGCTGAGTCTCGACACAATTGTGGGAAGCAAGGAAACCAGCCCACAAGGAGGAGTTTGATCAATCATCATAGGCTGTGGGATATGCGGAAATCACCGACGGTTAATCAATGAGCGAAAAGGAGTTACGGAAGGTGTGGCCTTCTGATATTGAATAATTACTAGGCAAGAAGCGTGCTTGGGCCTTCAAACCAGAGTTACGACGCGCGACGGAGGGACAGCAAAACGCACCGGTCAGGAGAAAATACTATGTCACGAATGGGATGTTCTAGGCTGCTTGGGCATATCAAACCCAGGTCCCGAATCCGTCCTCCCAGCAACCGTGTACGCTGGGTGGCGACGAGCTGTCTTAGGGGAGCTTATAGAGAGACGATTACGGCAGGGGTCTGCCCAAGATGGAGAACAGATCGTGCTGGGGCCTGCAATGAAGGCTATTGAGGTGAAGGGGGATGGAATTGGGGATGAAGGTGCTTTTGTTCATGGAATTTTAATCGCTTAGCAACTCTCTTGTCCACAGAAGTTTCGCCTATTGTTCGGCGGGAAAGCACTCTTCTATCACTCTAGCCTGAAGGTGATTTGAGAGACGCCTGCAAAACTGGAGTAGATCTCTATCACGAGGAAACCCCATCAATCCACTGAGCCCCCCGGTAAGCCGTCACATTCTTTGCTGAGAGGCAAGCCAGGGACTCTCAGGCGTCGTCCGTGGCTCGAGGGGCAAGAGGTATCAAGATGCACTATACTGTGGTTGTCGAAAGGAGTTGCACTGGATGAGTTAAATATGAGACCGGGGTTGGCAACGCTGTATCTTTATCCTATTTCGGACGCCAGCTAATATATGATGCGGCTACTTTCGCGGGAAATGCTCGGTTCCGAGTGGATTACCCTTCTCATCGTAGCATACTCCACTGTAATGGTCACGTTTGTCGTTGTCGTTTGTGTGATCGGCCTCCCTAGGTTCGCGATATCTATGAGCGAACCGGTGGTCAGATCAGAAGAGAGACACTTACCTCATGGCGATTTCCGTAGTGCCATCCGGCAGAGGTTTCTTCGCATTCTGTACAGCCTTGGCAAAACCGTCTTTACTGGCTTGCACGGCGACCGCTGGTCTTGTCCAGCGTTGGGTTACCGTTGCTGCGGAGAGCCTCACGGCTTGATTACCCTTTGTGACCGTCTTCTTCAAGTCCACTTTCTGGATGATTTTGTTACTTGACATGATGGGGACGGAGCAAAGCCTCTAGAGCTTGAATCGACTGAGAGGATGTTGTTTGCGTTTGGGTCCGCGTTCACAGCAGATGAAATGCTAAGCAGTTATTGAAAGCCTTAACAACCGGATCAGCTTTAGAAAGTCGCAATGATTTAAGTCGAGTCAGTAGATAGGAGTGTTCAAAGGGATTTTTGTATATGAAGGTGCTACCACATGCTCGAAAGGATGTAGCAAGAAGGTTCCCTAAATGGAGCAACGACCGTGCTGTGTTGGCTCTATGCTTCAAACTCATGAGTTCATATTGGTTGACAGCGCAGGCTTCTATGCAGTGATTATGCCGTGACACAATTATACAGGGATGAGTGTGACAACCTTGAACATTATTGTAAACGAATCAGCATGCTCTCATCGCGAATCCTACAGCAAAGTGGGTATAGATTTGGTGCTTCTTATAGCGCAGCGGCAACACCGGCCCACTATTGGCGGCTTCTGCGGTGGCTAGAAAGGACTGCAATAAATCCTACTATTTTTGAGCTTTTTCCCGTCACAACGTTCAGCTTCTGCTGGCCTAGATCGATTCCCAAGAACGTTGTGGGACCAAAAGTCTAGCTCATTGCAGGCAAGTACGTCCCGATTATTGATAGGTACGTTCGGTAAGTGTCATGGGCAGCTTATGACTCATTCGAATCTGCTGTGCGCTCTGTGAGCCACGTATCTTGCAGCAGCGCCTTGGCGGACGGTCTGTCTCTTGGGTCTAGCTGCATTAGCTTGCTGATGAACTCCCGATCCTCCTTCGCGATTTCCTGAGAAGAAGCCATCTCGAAAGGCGTTCGCTTTTCTACCGATTCAGTGATAATTGTAAGCGTATCAAGTCTATCGTCGTCCGCAAGGCTTGTATAGCTTAGCGGAAAAGGTCCAAAACATTCATCTTGCCGTCGTAACACCTCTATAGGATATGCCGAGTCTGTCGAATCCATATTGGAGGGCTTAAAAATATGCCAATTCTCTCCCCATATCAGACTTATAAGCTTTACAAAGTTAGTAGACGGAAACCATCTATCAGTATCGCGAGGGGGGACCTTGCCGTAGCTCCCAAAGACCAAATATCTGTGGGTGGACCCCAGATAAGATTAAGCATCGCTTCAGGGCTTCGAAAGATAGTGGCCCCAATAATATGCTCTTCGACGACGGAATCAACGTGTGTGCTATCTCCGCAATCCGCCAATTTGATATCGCGGAAGCGATTTCCACTTTCACCATAGTTGACCAGAATATTATCAGGTTTGACATCTGTCATCAGGATTCAGGTGTTGTATAATGATATATTATAGCCATGGCTTTTCACGTACCCGTATGGACGATTCCCTCTTCGTGCAAAGCTGCTAGAGCTTGTAAGACAGCCTTTGTAACGCACTTGACTTCTGAAGATTGAAGCTTTTTTGTCGTCGATTCAATCAACAGATTGCTATCAAGATGTTCCAAAACTAGCAAGGGAGGATCTTGAACTTCGTCAATCAAGCGGCGAAGAGATGATATAGTCTGGAAACGCTTGAGGATATCACGCTCGTTACGGAAGAGAAAGTCTGGTGCGGTTTTGACAATAACATCTTGTTTCGTCTGTTTATTACTGCACCAAGTTAGAAGAGCGAACCAACTAGTGTAATGAATTAGAGTCCTTACACAGCCCGCCATATGTTTCGGTGCAGCTGCTTCGAAATAAGATAATTGCCATAAGTGCCATTCGCTTGACTACCAATTTGCACGGTTAAAGTAGAGGCCATCCTTCGGAATACCTTCATCACAAAGTACAAAAAGAGGCCTGAGTTGCGCGACGGCTTTGTGGGGCAGGTGGCCTCGTTTTTGATCGTTGCTGGTTGAGCCCAGCAGTGGTTACCACTCTAAAAGTAGAACGATGTGTTTCAGGTGGGTGGCGGATGATCCCGATGACTCATGGACCAATTAAGTTACTGTCGCAGCCCCAGGATTGTGCCGCCGCCAAGGCTTCGCTGCCTGCCAACCACCACGCCTTCTGTTAGCGTGTTCGTAACACCATCCTACAGCGCATCAGTTGAAAAATACTTTTGTCTCCCCTCCTCTCATTCCCAATCATCATGTCCCCACCACGAGCAAAGTCAGATGTTAAGAGATATGGGCGGCAATCTTTGCTGGACCCATTGAAAACCCAAGGTAAAACAGCCACTATGCATTCCAAACCGTTCTTCAGCTGACAACCTGTAGCAGCACAACCACGCGGTATCAAACGTAAAAGGTCGATTACGCCTGTTCGTAAGAGTGCACGTCTACGAGAGAGAAAAGGCCTTTATCAACAACCGGAGATTCAAGAGCAACTACTTCAACTTCCTTCTCCAACCAGTATCACGCCTGACAAAGAGGTTAGTTCTACAATCCCTTGGCGTACAACTGCCACCACTGACTCAGGCAAAGTGTCCACAGGAATCAGTCAACCCTTCCAATCTAGATCGAAAGCGGAAACGGAGTGAAGAGCTTGGACAGAATCACAAACCTGAGGCCAAAGGAGCTGCCTGTACACCTTCCCAATCCCGGGAAAGCCCTACCCGAAAACGTCAACGAACCTCACCTGCAAACCGTGCTGTTGCAACACGTACAGGCCTTCGTAGTGACACTAAGAACCGCGAAGTCAACCCCATCCAGCGTTGGATCGAAGAAGGAAGCTGGTCTGGAGGAAACTTCAAGCAAGACATGGCTCATTCACTTACCCGGAAGAGGTCGACTCCATCTCTTAGCAAACATGAATCGGATATAAGTGGCGTTTCTTTAAGAGAGGGGAAAAATCCTCTCGTCAAGAGTCGACGCTATGAGACGATCCTTGCGTCTGCTCGCATCTATATGGGCAAGCCTAAGATGCCTCCTACGAATGAATGCAAGAGCCTTTGCAAGATCATGCTTGATGCTGAGCAATCAACTCCTAAGGGCACAATCTTTCGAGATGATCTATTTGAAACGACTTGCGATAATATAAGGAACAAAAACGAGACTAGAGTCATTTAGGACATCGCCAGATTGATTGTTCCCTCTCCAGAGACGTTGACTATGTTTGGTGCTACACATCTCAAGCATCTAATCGAAACTATCGATGAAAGCTGGATCAAATCCATCCCTCTCATCAAAGATCCTCGCTCGCAGCCTAACTTTGCTGTGGGGCTCAAATCGTCTACATTCACCTCTAAGCAACTAAAGAAACTGTACCCCTCTATTGGTAATTGGCAAACTACATCTCGTTTAATTGCCACAAATGAGATGTATTTCCCATTCCTAACGTTAGAGATAAAATGCGATAACGAGGCTCTCAACATTGCGAATCGACAAAACGCTCATAGTGTTGCCGTTGCAACAAACGCTATCGTCGAGTTGTATAGATTGGTGTCGCGTCAAGACGAGCTCAACTAGAAAATCCTAACCTTCTTAGTCTCGCATAATCATTGGGCTGTGAGAATCTATAACCATTACGCTCTAATCAATGGGAAAGATACTTGCTTTTACCGCCATCCTATTCGAAATTTCGACATCACGAACCAAGATGACAAAGACAAGTGAACTGTCTACAAATTCACCCTAAGCATTTACAACGACTTTCGTCAAATCCACCACGACAGAATTACTTTCGCAGCTAATTAGCTGCCCAACCCGGAAGTCTTTGTTGTGCAGCCCCTCTCCCAGCAATCAAATCTCGAGTCCTTCGAACAAGACGACAACCAATTGACCGCCTCGTTCTCACAATAGATAGAGCCTGAACTTCCGTCATCTCAGACGTCTAAGCCTGTGTTCAAGAAACCAAGGGGAAAAGGCATGAAATAGTTACATTGTTCCGAAAACGAAAAGAACAGGTCTTCGCACTATCGACACAGATCGAAAGACGATATATTAACCATTCCCTTAACCCCTTCAAAAGTTGACCACGCAACTGGCAATCTTCATTTTGCTCTTGGAACGCCCTTTCAACTCGAGGTCGAAGAGATTGAGGATTGTGCAATCGACGTTATCAAGGCAAATATGGCACAACTCCTTCGAGTGGGTTCCACTCACATTAATTACAATACTTTTCGCGACACTGTCGTTCTCTAGAGAGACGTATTTGCTTGACGCGAGAGACGCCGCTTGGTTGCGAGGCTTGGAGCCTGACCGGGAACAACACTCCTACGTCCTACGACAATGACAATCGCTTTCTTTCTAGCAATAGCACAAGGATATAAGGTGAAGCCCTGTGATTTCTCAAATGGGAATCCCCAAAGATACCCACAGAACTTAAACTTCGGAGCGTATTCAAGCCTTTACACGAGACTAGTACAAGTTAGATATCTACATCTACCATCCACGCCCAGACTCCTTTCAACCTGCTCGTTGCGAGCCTATCACATAGCCTAGCCACATCATCAATGGAAAATTTATGCTCTCCAATCCTCCTCGCAGTACTAACTTGTTCTGGGCTGCAATCAAGGTACGTCTACGAGCAAAAGCGCGATCTCCACTGTGTTTCGCCTCCTTGAGAAAACCGAAGTCGACTTGGCCTTTATTAGATTGATTGGCATTTCGCATCCTCTAAGTTTCCCGTGATTTAGAATCGTGAAAATCTACAAAACGTTTGTGGCACTTGTGATCATGTATCCCTTGTCATCTTCAATAATGGTCTGATCGTAATAAATCAAGCATACTTACAATTTCTCTTTCGAGAGAAGATCAATTCGATTCTTTCGTTGATTTGTATGTATGATATTTGTCGTCATGTTGAACAACTATGTATATTTTCGAGTTGGTTATTCGCGTCAACTCGTTCGCTTTTTTAAATAAATTTGTCCTTCGCTTGCGAAGCTTTTCTCGAAGGAGTCGTTTAGTTTTCACTATCGCCATGCTTGCTGAATAATGTTGCGCTTTCTGGTGAAGAAGTCGATAACCTCGTGCAATGCCTAGGATGGTTTGATATGGAATAATCAAAGACTATTGTCAACCACTTCGGATTTGGCTGCATTATTAGAAGAGGAATTAGATGACAACATCCACAACTAGCAACATCCACAACTGGCGACATCCACAATTGGCGACATCCACAACTAAAGACATCCAGAATTGGCAACATCCACAACTAGCGACATCTAGAATTGGCGACGCCTATGATTAGTACATGAGGACTGGAAGCTTACATATATGTTTTAGCAAGTCCCACTCATTATAGCAATAGCGCTAGAGCTATCCATCGAAGATAATAGCAAAGCTGGCTCAAGAAACATGTGCCTTATTGTCATTTTTCGACCAAGACTATGCAACGGACGTCCCCCCAAACCTTTCAGAAGTTCATTGAGCAGGTGGCTGCGCCGCAAGTTCCCACACCTCTTTGACGATTACGACATGCTCTCT
>JAABUL010004759.1_pt1 | contig 17739 bp, 23 predicted proteins | sample 5559151 | NCBI WGS metagenome assembly JAABUL01 (sample SAMN10711876, study PRJNA513368) | rock metagenome | isolation source: Antarctica rocks | place: Antarctica: Victoria Land, Pudding Butte sud | reverse complement strand
TCTGCTCAGGTCATTCGGCTGTGACATCAGGCGCTCCATCCAGAGAGTGAAGCGGGCATCGTGCCCTCTTACCCCGGTCGCCCCATAGCTTCTAACGAAACGGCCTTTCTGTACGCATAGGCGGACAAAGCGCGAACTCATGCTGCTCTGAGGTATGTGTCCGGGGCAGCGCGAAGCGGCCTCAATCCGCCGGCGTTTTCCGACATCTCGCGTGCTGGTGCCCAGATGTAGTCGCCAGTGAGGTTGACGTGCTCCCAGCCGAGTGGGGAGAGGTGGGCGAGGAGGTGGTCGGGCACGTCCTCGGTCTGGCGGAGCGTGGCGACGGCGCGCTCGAGGTATCGGGTGTTCCACAGGATGATGGCGGTCACGACCAAGTTGAGTCCGGATGCCCGGTGCTGCTGGTTCTCGTAGGTGCGGTCGCGGATCTCGCCGAGGCGATGGATGAACACAGCGCGCGCCAGGCTGTTGCGCGTCTCGCCCTTGTTCAGCTCCTGCCCGGTGGAGCGGCGCAGTTCGGGGTCCTCGATCCAGTTATATGTTACTTGGAATCAGCCTTCGTGCGGCATCACCCGTCGTTGAAGGAGGGCCTGCATCCGTTTCATCTGCCGATGGGCGCCCTGATCGAGGAGAAGGACGGCAAGGTGACGCCCACCAGCCAGTGCATCCGCTACGACGCCTTCGACGGCTTTCCATGCCCGTTCAACGGCAAGTCGGACTCGCAGGTGATGTGCGTGGACCCGACGCTGGCCGCCCACCCGAATTTCACGCTCCTGACCAACGCCTACGTCAGCAAGCTGGAGACCGATGCCGCCGGGCGGAGCGTGCGCGAGGTGGTCGTGACCCGGGACGAGGGCCAGAAGGAGCAACGCGAGGAACGGTATGCCGCCGACATCGTGGTCGTCGCCTGCGGCGCGCTCAGCTCGGCGCTGCTGCTGCTGCGCTCGGGGAACGACAAGCACCCGAAGGGCCTCGCGAACGGCTCGGACCAGGTCGGCCGCAACTACATGCGCCGCAACATGTCCATCCTCATGGCGCTCCTGAAGCAGCCGAACCACACGGTCTTCCAGAAGACGCTCGCGGTCAGCGACTACTATTTCGGCGCGCCCGATTGGCACTATCCGCTCGGCCTGATCCAGATGTGCGGTAAGACCCACGCCGCCCAGATCCGCGGCGAGGAGCTGCCGGAGTGGCTGGAGTGGCTGCCGAAGATGCCGTTCGAGACGATGGCCGAGCATTCCATCGATTTCTGGCTCCAGAGCGAGGACCTGCCGCGCCCGGAGAACCGCATCTCCTACGACGGCGACGGCCGGGTCGTGCTCGACATCCACGAGGGTAATCTGGAGGCGGCGGCGCGGCTGAAGCAGAAGCTGAGGGACATGCTGGACGCCACCAGCGACTACCACGTCCTGCTCGATCACAGCCTCTATCTCGGCAAGGACATCCCGATCGGCGGCACGGCGCACCAGGCGGGGACGGCGCGGTTCGGCACGGACCCGGCGACCTCGGTGCTCGACCTCGACTGCAAGGCGCACGAGCTGGACAACCTCTACGTCGCGGACGCGAGCTTCTTCCCGTCTATCGGGCGGGGTGAACCCGACCCTGACCATCATCGCCAACGCGCTGCGGGTCGCGGACCGGATCAGAGAGCGGCTGGGCGTCTAAATCGGGAGCGAACCACCATGGCAGAGCGATTCAAAGTCGGCGACCACGTGACCTGGAACTCGGAAGCCGGGCACGTCAGCGGCAAGATCATCAAGGTGCACACGGCGAACACCGATTACAAAGGATACACGCACCACGCGACCGAAGCTGATCCGCAATATGAGATCAAGAGCGACAAGACCGACCACATCGCGATGCACAAAGGCACCGCGCTGAAACGGGTGAACGACTGAAACGTACGTAGATTCTTCCAGGAGCACGAAATGGCCATACAATTGCAACAGATGCACCCCGCCCTCGTGCACCTGCCGATCACGCTGCTGCCGCTCGCGGTCGGTGCCGACCTCGTCGGGTGCCTCACCGGGAACAAGTCCCTGTTCGGCTTCGGGCAGAAGGCCATCGGGCTCGCCGCGGTAGGGGCGCTGGGCGCCGCCGTCACGGGGCTGATCGCCGGCGAGGAGGTGAACGTCAAGGGCGAGACGCAGGACATGCTGATGACGCACCGCAACCTGAACTTCGTCGCCACGGTGGTCGCCGCCTCGATGGCGGTCTGGCGCGCCGGCCACAAGCGGCCGAACGCTGCCTATCTCGGGGCTGGCGTCGCTGGGGTGGGGGTGCTGGCCTACACGGCCTACCTGGGTGGCAAGCTCGTCTATAACGACGGCGTGGGCGTGGAGCCTGCGCATGGGGTGTACCGGACGGACGCGCCGGCCTTGCGGTCGGGGCAGTTGGGCGCGTTCTTCGAGACGGCGGCGACGGACCTCTGGCACGGCATCCAGCACATGATCGAGGAAGTGGCCAAGGGGAACCTCGTCCCGACCATCACGGCCTGGTGGACGAAGCGCTTTGCCCCCGCCAAGTAGTTAAAGACCACGCGGATTTTCCGGAGCAGCAAGATCAAGAAGGAGGCGTTCCAATGAAGATCCAGACCTATGTCACGGCCGCGGTCTTGACGGGCCTGCTTGCCGTTGGGTCGGCGGCGATGGCTGCCGATCAAAGCGGCACGAGCGGCACGTCAGGGTCCGCTGCGGGCAGCAACGCGGCGCCGCAGACGGGCGCGGCTGCCGGCGGCGCTGCCGGCGTGGCCGGCCTCAGAAATTCGGAAGCGGGCCGACGGGGCGAACGGGCGCTGTGTCGGATTCGGCCGCGGGCGACAACGTGAGGTCGCCGCCGGGCGGGGCCACGAACAACGCCGTCGGCGTGACCCGCTCCGCAGGTTCGGAGAACGGACCGACGCAGCGAAGCGGGTCGTCCAACACGCAGAAGTAGCGGCGCCCACCGGCACGGGGGGCTGCGTCTCCCCCGGAACCTGCTCGGCTGGCGAGGTCAAGGCCCCGCCGGGCTTACCGCGCCAAGGGCTTCCGGACTCCCGACCAGGGTCGCTCCAGGGTGCGTTTCGGCCTGCTCCTTCTCGGCAATCGTCCTCTCGAACTCGACCTCGGCGTGCAGGCCCACCAGGTTTCGCTGCACGATGGCGACCGCGAGCGTCTGGCCGGCCCGGTGATACGTGATCGCGCAGTCGCTCGCCTGCAGCGACCCGGCGATCTCGGCCTGATCGAAATGCTCGGCATGGCCGATGTAGCCGAGGCCGAAATCGTATTGGATGGTCCAGAAGAACGGGACGGCGTCGAACCGCTCCCGCCGGCCCAGGATGTTGCGCGCGGCGGTCTGCCCCTGGCGCTCGGCGACGACCCAGTGCTCGACGCGGATGCGCTCGCCGCTGAGCGGGTCCGGCCAGCGCGCGATGTCCCCGGCCGCGAAGATGCCCGGCACGCTCGTCTCCAGGAACTCGTCCACGGTCACGCCACGGTCGGTGGCCAGCCCGGCCTGCTCCGCCAGCGCGAGGACCGGCCGCACGCCGATCCCGACGACGATGAGATCGGCGTCGAGGCGCTCCCCGCTCTTCAGGGTCACGCCCTGCGCGTCGATCGAGGCCGCGGTCGTGCCGAGGTGGAACGTGACCCCGTGGGTCTCGTGCAACTCGCGGATGAAGGCGCCGACCTCGGCCCCCAGGACACGCTCCATCGGACAGGTCTCGGGTGTCACTACCTGCACCTCGACATGCCGCGCCCGCAGTGACGATGCGACCTCCAGGCCGATGAAGCTGGAGCCGATCACCACGGCCCGCTTCGACGTCGCGGCCGCGGCGACGATGGCGCGGCTATCGGCCAGCGTGCGCAGGGTGTGCACGTGCGGCAGGTGCGCGCCGGGCACGTCGAGCTGCACGGCCTCCGCCCCCGTGGCGAGCAGCAGCACGTCGTAGCCGTAGCGGTTGCCGTCTGCGATCTCCACTTGGCGGCTCGCCGTGTCGAGGCGCGTGACGCGGGCGCCGAGGTGCAGGTCAATATCGTGCTCGCGGTAGAACTCGGGCGAGCGGAGGGGAACCGCGGCCTCGTCCGTCGCCCCCGCGAGGTAGTCCTTCGAGAGCTTCGGGCGATCACAGGGCAGCGCCTCGTCGGCACTCAGCATCGTGATGCTCCCTGAGAAGGCCTCCCGACGGAGCATCTCGGCGGCGGCGTTGCCGGCCGCACCGCCGCCCACGATCACGACCGAAGCCGGCGTGCCGGAGGTCCCAAGGCCCGGCTTCCGCCCGGCATCCCGAAGTTTCCCACGGACATAGGCCATGCCATCGCTCTGCTCGACCTGCCAACAGGAGACAGCGTCCAGCGCGGGTGCGCGCAGGGCTTCCCCGGTCCGCAGGCTGAAGCAGGCGTGGTGCCATGGGCACCGAACCGTCTCGCCGACGAGCAGCCCCTCGGCCAGTGGGGCGCCGTAATGGGTGCAGACGGACCCGATCGCGAACAGCTCGTCGCCGCGCCGGGCGAGCAGCGCCGGCTCGCTATGGGCGTGGCCGGCCAGCATGGCACCGTCGGCGATCACGGAGAGTGGAATGCCTTTCGTGAGGTCAGGTCCGCTCAGCTTGGCGTGTTCGTCGCTCATGGGAGACCTCGGATCGTCATGCGGGCTGGATGCTTCCCGTCGAGGATGCAAGCCTACCCTGGCTTGGGTCTGAGGCCGCTGTCCAATTTCGCACAGTTCTCGCCTCGATTGCGCGGGTGCGGCCACGAGTTGCGTGGACGTGGTTCGGTGGTGCGTCTCCGGCGCGATGAGGGTGGATCGGGTCAGGCGTCGTCCCAACCTTCCCGCGTCTTGCGCTAGAGGTCGCCTATGACACCCGCATTCTTCACCATCGGCCACTCCACCCGGAGCGTGGCCGAGTTCGCCGGACTGCTCCAGCAGGCCGGAGCCGGGTTCGTCGTCGATGTGCGCGCTTTCCCCCGCTCGCGCACCAACCCGCAGTTCAACTTCGACGCGCTGCCCGCGAGCTTGGCTGACTGGCAGATCGGCTACCGGCACATCGTCACGCTCGGCGGCCTGCGCGGGCACGCGCGGGACCAAGGCCCGTCCCTGAACACCCACTGGACGAACGTGAGCTTCCGCAACTACGCCGACTACACCGCCACCGAGGCGTTCCGCGCCGGACTGGCCGAGCTGCGTGAGCTGGGCCGTGCCCAGCCCTGCGCCGTCATGTGCGCCGAGGCGGTGTGGTGGCGCTGCCACCGGCGGTTCATCGCCGACTACCTCCTCTCCGAAGGCGAGAGGGTCTTCCACATCATGGGGGTGGCCAAGGTCGAGCCGGCCAGCCTGAATCCGGCCGCGATCCTCCAACCGAATGGCACGCTGGTCTATCCCGCAGCGCCCGGCAGCGGCGTGACGGGATGATGCACGGCGGAGACGAGGCTCAGAGCCAGAGGTCGCTTACTTCGGGTCTGACATCATGAATGTCGGGCCGGCCGCAGGAAGCGGTGCAACTGGTGCCCTTCGCCGGGTCACGAGGTTAAGTCCATCGGGTCGCAATTCACCCTTCGGCGCGACGTGGCGGTAGAGGGTCTGACGGCTGATCCCCAACTCCGTGCATAGCTCGCCCACCTTGGTGCCGGGCTGGCCCATGGCGGCCTGGGCGAGGCGGAGCTTGGCCGCGGTCATCTTGTAGGGGCGCCCGCCGTTGCGGCCGCGGGCACGCGCGGAGGCTAGACCCGCCTTGGTGCGCTCCACGATCAGCTCACGCTCGAACTCGGCCAGCGTTTTTGCGAGTTCGCTCCCGGCAAGCCCGCAGTTCCGCACTGGTTCGCCCGGGGGAGGACCGTCCGCTGTTCGCGTTCGCCGGGCTGTGGCGGCCCTGGACGGGTACGCGGGGCACCAAGGCGGACCCGGCCGAGGGCGAGCACCACCTATTCGCCTTCCCCACTTACGCGCCGAATACCGTGGTCGCGCCGATCCACCCGAAGGCGATGCCGGTCATCCTCACCAAGCCGGAGGAGTGCGACACCTGGATGACGGCCCCGATCCCGGAGGCGCTGCAGCTCCAGCGCCCGCTTGCCGACGAGCTTCTGTCCGTCGTGGCCCGTGGCGAGAAGCAGGATCCGCCCGCTTCGTCACCCGAGATGGCGCCGGCATTGCTGCTGTGATGGCACGCTTGCACGTTGACGCTCTTGCCGGGCCTGCGCTCACGTCGAACGCGTGCGGGAAACCGAAGGGCCGCCAGCTCCCCTCCCCTGCCCTGCCGGACACGCCCACTGCTGCCTCTTGATGGCCTGATCTGGCCGAAGGCCGGCTGACGCCTCGATCGCCTATGCCGCAATGGCGGTCGCCAACCATTTTCCGCCCCGCGCGAGCGCGCTTTGCATCGCGAAACAAAATGGCCGGAATCCGCCATCCTCCGCTGCGCTGCGGCTCGTAAGCGCGAGTGCGTCGGCGATCGCCTGCGGCCTGTCGATCGCCATCGAGTCCGCGATGGGCGCGGTCCCGAGGAACAGGAGAGCACTATGGCGACCATCGGCACCTTCACCCGCTCGGGCGACAGCTTCACCGGCGCGGTCAAGACCCTCAGCATCAACGCCAAGACCACGATCAAGCCGGCCGACAAGGCCAGCGACAAGGCGCCCGACTACCGCATCTTCCAGGGAAGCGTGGAGTTCGGCGCCGCCTGGAAGAAGACCTCCGGCGAGGGCCGCAACTATCTCTCGGTCAAGCTCGACGACCCGAGCTTCCCGGCTCCGATCTACGCCACCCTGGTCGAGGGCGAGGAGCCCAGCAGCTACGCCCTGATCTGGTCCCGCCGAAACGGCGACTAACTCGGCACCGGTGCCCCGCTCCACCGAGAGCGGGGCGCCTCTTCTACCGTCCCTGCCCTGCCCCGGATCAATTGGGAATGAGGAGCGCCTTTGTGCCCTTCCATCGTACCCGGCGGCCTAGGTCGAACTGCGTCAACACCGCTTCGCGCCGCCGAGCGGCTCCGATCCGTCCGCCACGCCAGGGTAGGACGGCGCGAGCCGCAAGGCAGTGTGCCTCGCGTCCTGCGCCGCCCGGCCCCGCTCGCGCACAGGCCTCCGGTGCTGACCCAGTCCGAGGGCCGCCGGGCCGCGCTGGGCACCAGCAAGTGGCTGGCATCCAGAGGAGCAGCGAACATGACCACGATCCGCACCGGCACAGCCCTGACCGACCGGGACATCCGCAGACTCGAGCGCCATGGTTACGAGCTCCTGGGCATCGAAACCCGTGAAGGAGAGACGGCGACGATAGAGACCTTCATCTGGGCACGTGAAGACCACATTGGCATCCCCGAATACGCCTTGCCCTTCTGACGATCAGCGCAGGCCGGTTCGCAAGGGCCGGCCTCTTCGTCATGGCTTACCTGCTGTCGGCATTCTCGAGAATAAAGATTGTGCGCAATCGCGCTTCCGAGGCATCCTGCCATCCGGACAGGATGACATCCGGTAATCCTATAATCGGGATTGGCACATGAAGGTGATCGCAGTCGTGTCGCAGAAGGGGGGCGCTGGCAAGACGACGCTGGCGCTGCACATCGCCGTCGCTGCGGAGCGGGCGGGCTTGTCGGCCGCGATCCTCGATATGGATCCGCAGGGAACGGCGGAGCGTTGGAGCGAATGGCGCAAGGAGGAGCCGCCGGCGGTCGTGGCTGCGAAGGCGACCACGCTGAATCGCCGGATCGAGCAGGCGAGGGCGGCTGGCGGCCACCTCGTGGTGATCGACACGCCGCCTTTGGCTCAGACGGAGGCGCGCGAGGCGGCGCGGATCGCCGACCTCATCCTCATTCCTTGCCGGCCGTCTGCGTTCGACCTCGATGCCATCCGCATCACGGCCGACCTCGCGAACGACATTCGTAAGCCGGCTTTCGTGGTCGTGAATGCCGGGCCGCCCCATGGCACAACCGTCTATCGGGATGTTGCCGAAACTGTGGAGCGGTTCGGGCTGAAGGTGGCACCGACCCGGCTCGCGGAACGCGCCGCGTTCCGGCACGCCGTCCGGGAAGGCAAGTCGGTGCAGGAGCTGGAGTCGGACAGCAAGGCCGCCGAGGAGGTTGCGACCCTGTGGGAATGGATTGCCGGACAACTCGGCATCTCCAAAGCACGCAATCCGGTAATCCGATCGAAGGCAGAGGCATGAGGAAGAACGCATTCGCGAACGTCGCCGAACGCGAGCCGAAGACTGCAGCACCCCCCGTCGCCGAGACCCCGCAGAGCTATCCCAAGCACCGGCAGGGCAAGAAGGCCCTGATCGCCTACTTCTCACCGGGCGTCAGCAAGGCTCTACGGCAGATGGCTCTCGACGAGGACACCACCATGCAGTCCCTGCTCGGAGAGGCGATCGACCTCCTTATGCGGGACAGGGGGAAGCATCCGTTCAGCGAGCGGTAGATGGCCCGATCCACCCCCCGCGACCAGACTCCACACTTGGAGGCGCAAGCGACTCGGCAGGGCTCACAACGCTTGAGGGGAAGGAGGGCCGGAACCTATCCACAAGCAGGCCGCGGAGTCTGGTCGCGCCCTTTGTGGAGTCTAGACGCGGGACTCGCAGTTATCCCGTGGAGTCTGGTCGCACACACTAATAATAGAGACAAATAACTCTTCAAATAGCCTGCGCGACCAGACTCCAAATTGCATTGAGGACAGAAACTGGGCCATGAACACGATTATGGCTGAAGTGCATCGATTGATCGTTCAGAAAGGCGTTGAGGAGGCCCGGCGGCAGGCGGTCACCAAGCACGAGCGGGTGCTGGTCGAGGCGGCTTATCAGGTCCTGACCGAAGAAGCCGACAAGCTGGGCTTCACCTACTCCGGCTTCGCCCTGACGTCGCTGCCGCACAAGCCACAGACGGATATGGTTTGGCGCAGAGAGGGCCACAACCTGACGATGCTGGTGCAAAGCGGCGTGGATCGCTCAGGGGCAGCGCTTGGCGTCCCGTATGGCTCCTACGCCCGGTTTATCCTACTGTTCCTACAAAGCGAGGCGATCAAAACCGGCAGCCGGGAGATCGAGTTGGGACGGTCGATGCGCGTCTGGCTCGGCAACATGGGCCTTTCGATCGGCGGGACGACTTATCGGCTGGTCAACGAGCAAGCTCGGCGGATTTCAGGCTGCACGCTGACCTTCTACGCCGATCGCGACCACAAGGAGGTCATGCGCCGCGGCGGCTTCGTCGACGGCGCGATCACGATGGCGGATATGGTGGGCGACCAGCCAAGCCTTTGGCAGGAGAGGGTGCTGCTGAACGAGGAGTTCTACCGCGCCTTGCAGAGCCATCCGGTGCCGCTCAGCGAGACCGCCCTGCGGGCGATCGGTCCCCGGAGCATGGTGCTCGACATCTACATCTGGCTGGCCTACCGCCTGCACGCCCTGAAGACCGACGTCGAGGTCTCCTGGCCGTCACTCTACGCCCAGTTCGGCGCCGGCTACGGCCGTTTGAGGGATTTCCGCGCAGGGTTCTTGGCAGGCCTTGAACTCGCCATGGCCGTTTATCCCGAAGCCCGCATCAGCCTCGATGATCACGGCGTGGTTTTGCGCCCATCACGTCCGGCTGTGGCCAAAGCTTGACGGGTGTGGAGTCTGGTCGCGCCCCCTGAGAGTCCATTTCGAATCGAAGGTTCAACGTGCGAGCCTTGTAGCAAGAGGACGCTGGAAGCGGCGTAGAGGAATGCCTCGACGCTTTCGATGGTCGTCTCGAAATCCTTTGCCAGCCGCCTGATAAGTTTGAACGTGATAAAGCGCGTCGAGCGAGATACGGTCTTGAAGACATCGTTCGCGATCTGCACACATTCTATCATCTGGCGCGCCCGTTAGTAGACGAGTTAAACCGTATTCACGGGAATGATCTACCTTCTATTCCAGAATGGGGAGGTCCACCAGTATCAATGTAATAAGTTAGCTGGTGATACAGGTTGAACGGATTTTCCGCTTTCCGTCCGTCTTCCTTGCGCTAAATGTGTTGTAGAGGGAACATCTTCGCTGTTGGCTCGAGAACGACGGCAGCTTTCGCCGTCATTCTGCCGAAAGCGGACCGGCCGCTTCCCACCAACTCCCGACAAGAGGCTTCCAGAAAGAAGGCCGTCAGCCCCTCATAGGCCATCAGCGGCGAGATCACGTTCGCCGTGGCGTCCGAGAACCGCGCCCAGTTGGTACCGAACTGGAAGGGCATGATGATGCCCGACACCACGCCCATGCCGAAGGAGACGGCGAAGATCTTGGTCCAGAACCCCGAGATCCGGAACCAAAGCTCCCGCCCGGTGAAGAAGTAGAGGCCTTCCAGCACGGCGATGTAGGAGGCGAGCCCGACGGTGAAGGCGGGCAGCAGGATGTGCCAGGCGATCACCCAGGCCCATTGCAGGCGCGAGAGGAAGAGCGGGTCGAGGTGCATGGCCTTTATCTCCGGTTCTGGATCGACGGCAAGGTACTCATGCTTCCTTCTTCCTGGTCAGGCAGGCGCGGCCGCGCCTGCCGAGGCTCAAGGCGGCGCGCTGGGCTGCGGGGCTCCTGCCTGCGACGGCTCACCGAGGCGCCTCTCGGCTTGCTGCAGCACATCGGCGACGAGGGCGGCGTGGATCGCGGACAGGCGGTGCTCGATGGCGTCTTCCGCGCCCGTCACGCACGTGCAGAACGTCTCTTCGACCGCCGCCCAGGCCAGTGTCCCCAGCGGTGCCCCACCCTGCTGGGCGTGCAGGCGAAGCGTGCGGTCCACGGCCGCCTCGATCCGCTCGTCGCTCACCGCGTCGATCAATCCGTGTGCCATCGAGGCGTCATCCTTCCTGGTCCGAGCGGTGTTGCCGCGGGTCCGGCATCATTGTCCGCTCCTCATCCTTCTGCATGGCCGTCAGCCCCAGGGTGAGCAGCGCGGCAAGCTTGGCCGCCTCCGAGGCCACGTAGGCGAGGTGCAGGTCGGACGAGGATGGCGGCGCCTTGCCCTCAACGACCTGCCGCGTCCGCGCGTCCAGCCGGGACCGCAGCCAGAGCGCCTGCGCCAAGACGATCAGGCCCGGTGCGACGGCAAGCAGGCGATGCCATACCTGTGCCCTCGGGCGCAGCCCGACGAGCGCCGCCAGTACCACCTCGACGCGGCCGAACGCCAGGAAGGTGTGCCGGCCGACATCGAGCGCGGCCGGCAGCGACAGCGAGGGCGCCAGGAACTTTGCCGGCGTGGCCAGCAAGGAGACGCCGAGCACCATCCCGGCCCAGACCAGCGCGAGGGCGCGGCCCTGCTGTACCCGATGGTCTTCCAGACCCATCAAAGCTTCGGAGGGAGGAGCGGATCGAGGCATGCCCTATCCCTCCGGCCTCGGGGAGATAGCCGCAGCCGCGATGCCGCCGGCTGTCCCTGTCATGCGATGAAACTCGACCTGGAACCGCACCGGCCCGAGCGGGGCGACCTCGTGCGGCACGCCCGGCTCGACCACACCCGGCTCGCCTGCAGGATCGAGGGCGCGCTCCGAAAGCGGCGCGAGCACCCGGTAAAGCAGTCGGCCCTCCAGCACGCGGATCAGCGCCCAGGTGCCGGGCTTGGTGCGGTGCGAGCGGAGGAGCGCAGACGGGACCGTCGCCTCGGTGAACACGGGGCTGCTGCGATAGGCTTCGCAACCCGGAGACAGCGCAGCTCGGACTTCGCTCATCCGACGGGCGCCCCTTTCTGATCCGCTTGCTCCTCTTCGAACGTGGCGATCGCCAGCGCGGAGTGGGCGTAGGCCCCGCCTGCCCGCATCTCGGCCGCGACCCAGATCGCCTCCATCAGCTCCTCGCGCGTGGCGCCGGCCCTGAGGGCCGCCTTGGTGTGTCCCTTGATGCAGTAGGGGCACTGGGTCACGTGCGCCACGGCGACCGCCACGACCTGCTTCATCTTCGCCGACAGCGCGCCCTCGGCGAACACCTGGCGGCCGAAGGCGTCGAAGGCGGCCTGCGTCTCGGGCGCGAGCTCGCGCCGCTTCTGCGCGATCTCGCGCGTTGCCGGTGGGTACATCGTGTCCGCCATGAGGTCCTCCTCTCGCTTCAGCTGCAGGTCAGATCACGTGCCGGGTCCGGTCCCTGAGGTCGGCAAGTCACCGGACACGGGGCAGCTCCTCGAACGTGTGGAAGGGCGGCGGCGAACTCACGGTCCATTCCAGGGTTGTGGCGCCCACGCCCCAATAGTTGTCAGCCACGGGCACTCGCGACGTGAAGGTGCGATAAACGACATACAAGAACACGACCAGCCCCAAGCCCGAGATATAGGAACCAATGGAAGAGACGAGATTCCAGCCGGCGAAAGCGTCCGGATAATCCGGATACCGACGGGGCATTCCGGCCAGACCGAGAAAGTGCATTGGAAAGAAGGTAAGGTTCACACCGACGAACGTGAGCCAGAAATGCACCCTGCCCCAAAACTCCGGGTATTGGTGCCCGGACATCTTGCCTATCCAGTAGTAGAAGCCGGCAAAGATCGCAAACACGGATCCCAACGACAGGACGTAGTGGAAGTGCGCGACCACATAGTACGTGTTGTGGACGACCTGATCGATTCCTGCGCTCGCGACCATGATGCCCGTGACCCCGCCAATAGTGAACACCAGGATGAAGCCGATCGCCCAAAGCATCGGTGTCTTGAACTCGATCGATCCACCCCACATCGTCGCGATCCAGGAGAACACCTTGATCCCCGTCGGCACGGCGATGATCATGGAGGCGGTCATGAAGTAGGCCCGGGTATCGACGCTTATGCCCGAGGTGAACATGTGGTGCGCCCAGACAACCCCGCCGACCACGCCAATCGCGACCATGGCGTAAACCATGCCCAGGTAGCCGAACACCGGCTTCTTGCTGAAAGTTGAGACGACGTGACTGATGATGCCGAACCCCGGCAGGATCATGATGTAGACTTCCGGATGGCCAAAAAACCAGAACAAGTGCTGGTAAAGGACAGGATCTCCACCGCCCTCAGGGTTGAAGAACGACGTGCCGAAGTCACGGTCGGTGATCAGCATGGTGATGGCGCCAGCGAGAACCGGGAGCGAGAGGAGGAGCAGGAACGCCGTTACCAGAACGGACCAGACGAACAGCGGCAGCTTGTGCAGCGTCATGCCGGGCGCACGCATGTTGAAGATGGTCGTGATGAAGTTGATGGCGCCGAGCAGCGAGCTGATGCCCGCTAGGTGCAGGCCAAAGAGGGTATAGTCCACGCCGACCCCGGGCTGGTACGTCGAATTGGAAAGTGGCGGGTATAACGTCCAGCCCGTACCGGACTCGCCAGTGGCCAACCCGACCATTACAAGCGTGAACGCCGGGACCAGCAGCCAGAAGCTGATGTTGTTCAGCCGCGGGAACGCCATGTCCGGCGCGCCGATCAACAACGGCACGAACCAGTTGCCGAAGCCGCCCATCGTTGCGGGCATTAGCGTGAAGAAGATCATCACCAGCCCGTGCGCGGTAACGATCGCGTTCCACTCCTGCCCGGAGGTCACGAGTTGCGATCCCGGATGCATGAGCTGCGCGCGCATGATGAGCGATAAAACGCCGCCCACGATGCCCGCGCACACCGAGAAGATCATGTAGAGGGTGCCGATGTCCTTGTGGTTCGTGCTAAACAGCCATCGCGCCACAAAGCCCCGAGGGTGTCCGGGGTGAAGGTTATGCTTGTGATCGTGGGTGGTCGTGGACATCATCACCCTCCTGAACACTGGAACTCTCGTCACGACCCGCTTGGGTCATTGTGGAACGCCACTCCGGGTCCTTCTCGTACGATTGGCGGAACGGCGATGGAGGGGCAAAATCCACTCGGAAGTTACCCAGCACGATGCCTGCGGTCTTTGCGTTTGTGTCGCTAACCTGCGCAGCACCCGCACGGTGAACGGCCGCCCTTTCGTGCCTCACGGCACTCCCCCCCGACCCGGGTTCGGGCTGAACAACTCCGCCTTGTCCGGCTTGCCGTCCCACTCCTTGGCATCGGCCGGCGGCTCGCCCTTGCGGGTGATGTTCGGCCACTGTTCGGCGAAGGTGCGGTTCTGCTCGGCCCAGGCGCTCGCGCGGCCGTCACTGTCCGGCACGATCGCTTCCGCCGGGCACTCCGGCTCGCATACGCCGCAGTCGATGCACTCGTCCGGATGGATGACGAGCATATTCTCGCCCACGTAGAAGCAGTCCACCGGACACACCTCGACGCAGTCCATATACTTGCACTTGATGCAGTTCTCGGTGACGACGTACGTCATCGCTACCCCCTTGCTGCCGTACCGCCGGTGCGCGCCGGCAGCCGTTCGAACAGGCCCATGCGCAAGCTGCGCGCGATGCGCTCCGCACGTTCGCGGAAGGCATCAGCCACGTCCGGCTCGAAGAGTTCGGCGCAGGCCTCGCCAAAGAGCGCGAGCCAGCGGTCGAACATCGCGGGCTCCAGGTCCGGCAAGCGCAGGTGCGTCGAGAACGGGTCGCCGCGGTAGCGGCCGCTGTGCAGCATCACCGTGGACCAGAAGTCCGAAAGGCGCGCGAGGTGCGCCACCCAATCCGCGTCTGTCGTGCCGACGGCGCGGGCGAACACGGGGCCGAGCTGAGAATCGTGGCGGACCCGACCGTAGAACAGGTCCAGCAGCCGCCGGATGCCCTCCTCGGTAACCAGGCCGGAGGCGTCCGCCGGGAGCGATGCGACTACCACAGTGCCACCACCGCGAGCACGATGACCAGGTTCCAGACCAGCATGTTGACCAGCGACCGGATCATGGCTCGGTCGTCGTCCTCGCGCGCGCCAAGCGCGTCACTCACCAGGTTGCCGGGGAACAGGAACGCCCGGAGTACCGCCTTGCCGACCATTGCCCACCCTCCCGGCATCAACGCGCCCTAACATCTATGGAGTATATATCTTATACGGGGCCTGGCAGAAAGCAACACTGTCCGTATATCTTTTCGCGGTGGGGCAAGACCACCCTGGGAGCGGAGCCGCCGTGCGCCTGACCGTCTACACCGACTATTCGCTTCGCATGCTGATGTACCTCGCCGTGAAGGGGGATGGCCTCGCCACCATCGCCGAGGTCGCCGGCGCCTACGGCATCTCCAAGGCGCACCTGAACAAGGTGGCGCACCAGCTCGGCGTGGCCGGGTACGTAGAGACCACGCGCGGCAAGGGCGGCGGGCTGCGCCTCGCCAGGCCCGCCGAGGAGATCGGCTTGGGCGATGTCATCAGGCGCGTCGAGCCGGACATGGCGCTCGTGCCCTGCTTCGAGCCGGTCCACGCTCCCTGCGCGATCGTGCCGGTCTGCGGCCTGCGTGGCGCGCTCTACGAAGCCCGGCAGGCGTTCCTGGCCGTGCTCGACCGCTACAGCCTCGCCGACCTCGTGCAGCGGCGGGCGGATTTAGGAGCGCTGCTGCACGCCGCGTAGGCACCGGTCGCCGGCCTCAGGGCCAGAGGTAACGAACTGGCCTTCTGGTACGCATAGGCGGAAAAGCTGGAACACGGCCCACTGGCGGCGTCCGTGCGGAAACTTACGGTAAGGGCCTGGGTGGCGCCGGTCAGGACGGCGTTACCTCGGCCGCCTCGCGACCAGCCCAGGAAGAAGGTCCCGTTCGGGATGAAACCCGATCCGCCGGTTTATAGCCAGTGGGTGCGATCCGGATTCCCCCTGCCCCGCCCCATTAGTATTGATAACAGATTTTATCAATACTAAAGTCCGCCCATGACCACGGACCAACTCCCGGCCGAGATCGCCCCCGGCAGCCGCCTCCTGACCGCGGCCGAGTTCCACCGGCTGTCCGACGTGCCGCCCGAGGTCGAGTGGTTCGCCAATCTCAGCAACCCGAGCACCCGGCGCGCCTACGAGAACGCGGTGCGCGACTTCACCCGCTTCACCGGCATCGTCCGTCCGGAGGAGTTCCGCAGCGTCACCCGCGCGCACATCATCGCCTGGCGCGACGAACTGCGACAGCGCGGCCTCGGTGGCCCGACGATCCGGCACCGGCTGGCATCGCTCGCCTCACTGTTCGAGCACCTCTGCGACTGCAACGCCGTCACCCATAATCCGGTCAAAGGCGTCGAGCGACCGAAGACGGAGAGCGGCGAAGGCAAGACACCGGCGCTCGGCGACCACCAGGCCCGCAAGCTGCTGGCGGCGCCCGGGTCCGACACGCTCAAGAGCAAGCGCGATCGCGCCATCCTGTCCACGCTGCTGTTCCACGCGCTGCGGCGCGAGGAGCTGTGCAAGCTAAAGGTCCGCGACTTCCGGCATGCCAGAAAGGGCGTGCCCCACCTGAAGGTGTCCGGCAAGGGCGGCAAGACACGGTATCTGCCGCTGCACCCCGGCACAAACGCGCTGATCCACGACTACCTGGAGGCGGCCGGACACGCCGGCGACGAGGCCGGGGCGCTGTTCCGGCCGGTCCGGAACAACCGCACCGGGCGGCTCGAACGGGCGATCACCGCGGACGGCGTCTACAAGCTGGTGCGGACCTACTCGGCGCAGCTCGGGTTCGAGATCGGCGCCCACGCACTGCGCGCGACGGCCGCCACCAACGCGCTCGACCACCAGGCCGACATCGCCAAGGTGCAGGAGTGGCTCGGCCACGCAAACATCGCCACCACCCGCATCTACGATCACCGGCGGACGCGGCCGGAGGACAGTCCGACTTTCAAGGTGGCCTACTGATATGGCGCGGCACTCGGACCCGAGGTTCGGTCGTAACCGCCCATGAAGATCGCACGCGTCATCATCGAAAACTGGCGCTCGGTCAAATATACCGACTTCGAACCAGCGGATATGACCGTTCTTGTCGGTGCCAACAACGCCGGCAAGACGAACATTCTAAGTGCCATCAACTTCCTGCTTGGTGATCGCTGGCCGATCCCCGGCAATCTGCTCGACTCCGATTTCTATCTCAGCGATCGAGGACGCGAGATTCATATCCAGCTCGATTTCACAGAAGCTCTCTATTCGCGGCTGGATTTCAACACGGCCCGCGCCTCTTACACCCTGCAAGCCTACGACAATAAAGGCGCGCTAATGAGAGGCGGCTTCACGAACGACGAGCGCGGCAAGCTCGCCTTCGCCTATGTGGATGCCGCCCGTAGTTTCGAGCGGCAGTTCGGCGCCTCGCGCTATGCTTTGTTCGGCCAAGCCGTGCGCATTCTGCACGATCATCTGCGGCAGTCCGACGACGGGCGTTTGCCACAGCTCCGGACGATCCTGGACCAGGCGCACGGCTTGCTTAAAACCGATCTTTACAAGGACTTCGAAGCCGCGTTGCGCGAGGCCTTCGCCGCTCAGCTCCGCACTTCCGGCTACGATGTGCAATTCGAGTTTCGCACGTTGGACGAGACAAATCTCTATCGAGGCCTTTATCCGACCCTGATCGAGCGCGGCCGGGCGAAATCGCCGTCCGAGGTCGGATCGGGCGTTCGCAACCTGCTGGTTTTGGCGTTGTTTCATGCCTTCGCCAGCGCCTTCAAAGGCGGCGCGATCCTCGGAATCGAGGAGCCGGAGCTGTTCCTGCACCCACACGCCCAACGCAGTCTCATGAGCCAATTCGAAAGCCTGGTGGCGGAAGGCAATCAGCTTTTCATTTCGTCGCACAGCGCGACGTTTCTCGACATCACCCAGCCCGAGCGCATCGTGGTTGTCGAATGTAGCCCGGACGACGAGGACGAAATCTGCACCCAGGTCCGGACGACGACAGCGGACGCCCTTCTCGCGGAGCGCCGGCGGCTTCACCCGGGTAAGACCATCACGGTGTCGTCGATGCGCGCGTTCTTGCGCAATGTCCGCACGACGGAAATGG
>JAABUL010004757.1_pt1 | contig 17744 bp, 9 predicted proteins | sample 5559151 | NCBI WGS metagenome assembly JAABUL01 (sample SAMN10711876, study PRJNA513368) | rock metagenome | isolation source: Antarctica rocks | place: Antarctica: Victoria Land, Pudding Butte sud | reverse complement strand
AAATGCTGCCTCCCAAGGTAGATTTTCCTGCGTCGACGTGCCCTATGAAGATTAGGTTTACATGCTCTTTCCCATATACCTCTTCCAAGACCTCCTCATCCACCTGTGCAGCTTGCTCATTCTCTACCGCGTCCACTTCTCTCTTCGCTTCTCTGACGTCTGCAGCCGTGGGGCTGGAACGGCCGGAGGATGGTGATGGGGAAGTCGTGCCATTTGCGTTGGCAGATGGTTTCTCTGATTTGTCGATGGCTTTAGCGGCTGCAACCTTGGCCCCGTCTTCTGCTGGGGCGGTCTTGGCTTCTGCAGGTGAGGGTGCAGGAACACCGATCGAAAGAACCTTGGGTTTCGATGCCGTTGCGCCAGGTGTGTCTCCCCCAATAGACAAGGTCTTTACCACAGGTGGTCCAGAAGTCTCGGCAGGCTTGGGCGGGCCAGGTTTTTGTTGGAGAGGTGGGGTGCCGGATGCTGAGTCTCCGGCTGTGGGTCTTTTTGCTATTATGGGGACTTGCCGCTGCTGGGGCGGTTGCTGCTGTGATGCGTATCCTTGGTTGTAAGCCTGAGGTTGCTGATTATAGCCTTGATTGTACGTGTTGTAATTCTGCTGCCCGTACTGAGGATATGCGCCCCCATATTGTTGCTGTGGATTGTAGTGTTGACCGTATTGTTGCGACTGCTCGTGACCACCATACTGTTGGTATTGCTGTCCTGGCTGAAAGGATTGAGCACCAGGCTGGAAAGCACTCGCTTGCGGTGTGAATGTGTTGCCCCGCCCGGTTTGAGCATGTATGTTTAGATTTCGCTGGGTCTGCTGCGAAAGGTTTTCGTCCTGCGCTGCTGGGTCATCCTCCCACGAGTCGAGACCCGACATGGTGACTGTTGCTGTGTGTGGAGTTGCTTGACCGCAAGGATAATCAAGGAACGGGTCCGAATTTCAGCTCGACTGGGTTGCTCGGTGCACCAATGTCTAGAGTTCGATTTCGCCGCTTTCCCGTGGTCGCAGAGGTCAGAAAGAGTGTGGCCAAGTATGACGCCTTCCGAGAGCCTCCTACAATTAGCTTTATATACAGTATTCTTCTGAAATTGAACCACCGAAATCAAAGAGTCAAATCCGCGCGCTAGAGTACTCGGCTATTGCGGGGGTTTTAGCGCCGACAACCGTCGACTCTTGGCGGTGTCATGTTGACTCACATATCATCATAAAGAACCCATATTGACTCGGTATAGGATCAAGTATGAGTGGGATCCTCAATGATGGCACCTTTGCTACTATGACGAGTCTCTGACTCGGTGCTCAACCCAAGATAGTCTTCATTCTGTGGATTCAAGCACGGAGACGCCATGGATATCTTTCTGGGGAAGGTATGTTGTTAGCAACACGGCTTAGACGAAGTCTGACAGTAATTTCAGGTGACCCAGCAGGCGATGAACTATGCCATAAGGTCCCAACACTGGTGGAATTCAGTTCTATGCCTTGCCACTAATCCTTGTGCAGATCTGGAGTCACTATTACTGCTGGCTATGCTCTCAAGCAATCGGCCAGGCTTCTCAAGGTATATGCAACAGTATGATTATTACTAACCGCCGTCTGCTGACTCCATGCCAGACCGTCGATGACAGCAATGAGAAAGAAGAGCTCCAGGATCTACAAGAGCGTCTGAACAGCAAGATTAGGGTCCGTCTCCACTGTATTCAGCCTTTCCAAGCCATGATGTCGTTCCCATCGCACTATCCTTATTCTTTGGTTTTTTTCGCACTGCTGTTGTTCTATAGCTCGCTTAGGTTGCCGGAACAGCCTTCGAATTGGGTCGATACTAACTGCCCCAACAGATCATTTCTCCCGCGATTGATATGATCGAACTGATGTACGTACTATTTGCTGGACAACACAGCCAAATTACGTCCTGATGTCTTGCCAGCTCCGCTCGTGGAAATACGTCCCTCGAATCTGCTGTCTCTCTCACTAAGTCGCTGAGACGGGAGATCCAAGCCCTCGGGCAGCGTCTCTCTACAGCAGCTAATGCCGAGGAATCAATCCAGAGAAAGGGATCAAAGGCACATGAAAAGGCCCAACATGACCGAGAGCTAAAGAAAATTGTCCAAGCCATCCGCAAGTTACTTACTTATATCGAGGATGCCGTCCCACTCATCAACCTGGCCATTACAGCATCTGGAGCTAGCCTTTCATCAAGTTTGCCATCAAGCGTTTCACCCTCCCGGTTGCTACAGGCTAGCACATTCGTGACGGCTGGTGACTCGCAGTATGGCGCCTCGAATTTAGATCATGTCCAGATAGGCCCCACTTTTACATTGTCGGTGTATATGCTTTTCATGGGCCATGCGCGCCCCCAAAACGAAGAGGAAATTCGGGAGAGTACCTGGAAAGAGTTAATTCATAAAGCTGATGTCAGATTGATGCGCGTACCGATAAGTGTACTGTATAATCTGCCGGGCACGAGACTGCACACGAATGGCGACGATTGCGAGACATCCACCTCAGAAGAGACTGGCAATGGCTACTTTCCGTCACCAGGGACGTCTGAAGTCAGAGCCGATGAGTACGCCTACCAGCTTATCATTGTAGAGGACCTGGATGATGACCGCGTCCACACGTTCGACGATGACGAGCCGCAGCCGGGACCCTACGGTGACATTCAATCGGCTGGAATCAGGGAGGTCGTGCCCATACATGAGCTATCTAAAATCTTCTATGCCGACACCGGTAAAATATTGAACATTGGAAATGACAGTGAAGCGAACAGCCCGGTGCTTCTATTGAAGAGAGACCAAAATGCAGTTCCGCCGAGGCGCATGATGGGCCGTTACGAAGACGACGACATACAAGACGACGGAACTAACGGCCTTTCGGCCCCTCCCAATGGTCATGACAACGGCCAGGCACTCCATGCTTCGCCCGAACGAGGACAACGAGCCGCCTCGGTCACTTCAACACCATCCCATACACAGCAGCTGATACATGCGCCCGATCTTTGGCGATTCCCGCCAGATCTCGACCCCGAATGGATAGCTTTTGAGGTCTACACGCAAGCGGAAGACTCAGATACGGAATCCGAGGCCGATACTCCAAGCAGACCCTCGAGGTCTTCACGAAAATCGTCGCTGGATCCTCAGACATTATCGGCGCCATCTCGCTTTCCCCCCAACACCCAGTCAGCCTCTTCTCCATCTCCTAGACCTAACACACCACAAGCCCAGCAACAGCTCCGCCCGACACTTCCTCCAATACGCACATCGCTTTCACTCCTTGAGACTCTACTTCGGCTCCTCTCTCTCCAGCAATTTCAACAGGCACCCCATCTATCGATACCAGATGAGCTACTTACCTTCTTCCTTAGCGAATCAGCCTCTACAGGCGCCGGCAGCAATGACATACAAGAACGCAAGCGCCTTCGCGAGGAGGCACGAAGGCGGGTTGGATTTGATCCGTATGATGAGAGTCCAGTCAAAAGGAGAGGTGAAGAATATCAGTACCGTGGTGGCGAAGGGGCTCCTTCAGAATGGAATGGGTCGAATCAAGGTGACGAGTCGTACGAGCCATATGGCAGTCCCTTAGGGTACAGCAGCCAGAGATACAAAGACGAAGGTTACGATACCTACCAGACTCAGACGCGCTCCATACCTACCACACCGAGGGAATCGACACCGCAAACACCGCCGTTACGTCTCACGGATCGGTCTCGAAGCGGAACGCCTGAGAGGAATTCGGCCAGCCCGACTGGAAGACATGCACCGCTGAGAAGATGGACCGATGGTCGAGGGGGTTTGAGGCAGGGTGCAACTGATGCAGCAAGAAAAGGAAGTCCGCTTGCAAGACCAGGGACCGGGATCACTGACGAAGGACTGGGAACCAGCCCTGCGTCGGCACACGCAGATGAAGGCAAGATATGACAATGGCTACGACTTCCCCTTACACACTTACATGGAGTCAAGAAGGTTGGACGATTCGGTAGGTCTGCTTTTTTATGTCGAGATACCGGTATTTGAGCGACTAGCTTTGGCGATAATAGATACCCATTTAGTTTTCGGTTCTAGAATATGCCTGCCTCATGATCTTTCCAGCGACGGCTTCAAAATGGATTCTGCAGCGTATGTTCGAGAAGAATGACAGACAGATCACCTTTCATTGGCAATAGATACCAGGCTGTTACTCTACAAGTTTACCTCATACTCTGCTCACCTGCGTCTTAACGTCAAGACTGTTGGGGTCCGAGCTAGACACTGCTTGTTTTTTACATACTGTACAGCAAGGCCGGAAGCCCCACTACCGTCCCAGGTCCCCTGTAAGCGGTGCCCGCTTTGAAGGCTTGAGTATACACACCGTACCTCCCAAGAAGCAAGGAAGAGGGCTAAAGAGCGTCGGTAACGAACTGCTGTATAATCCGAGTCAAAGTTTCAAACCCCTGCGAAGCTTCTAGATCTCTACCCTACTCAGCTGGGATAGAAGCTATAAGCGGTGCATATACCGTTCCATCCTCCATCCTTCGTTCGCTAGCTAAGAATAAGTTCCAAGAGGCTCTAGTCTCTAGCGCTTTGCTATTTGCCGTATCTACTACTTCGTTTGGTTTGAATAAACGCACATCTCAGACCTTTCTCGGATTGCAGGACGCGGCTGGGATATGGTAATTGATGCGAGACTGAGACAACGCATCCTGTGCATTATCTTAAGGAAAGGAGGCGCGGGACTAGAACGAGATTGAGATTGAGATTTCTTGATATTTGAGGGGATAGGCGATTGAGTGGCTTTTAGATATGGTGGGTGTGTGATGTTGGTGGAGGTAAGGTGGGTTTAGATGAAGAGTAACGACTGCTGCACAAAGGACATTGATGGGAGGTCGACCGAATCCATCAATTTTCTTGGCCACAGATTCGGTTCACATTAGTTCGTTCGCTTGGCTAGCGTATATTTAGCGTGTGTAGTTCTAATGCGATTAGACGTACTATAAGACCCTGATCCTAACCCCGCGTGAAACCTACTTAAATTTTTTAATAAATACCTATTAAATCTAAGTAACTCTTATATTAATATTAAATATTATATTATAATTATTATAAAGGTTAAAATATAACCTAATTAAATAATTATAATATTATTAATATTTAATATCTTATTACTTAATTAGTGTAATAACTTTAAGTCCTTCTTCCTATCTCCTTACCTCCTTTATTATCCTTATTATCCTTATTATTATAATATTATTATTCAAAAAAGACGCTTTAATATATAAGTATATTTATCTTCTATTTAAATTATATTAATATTTTAAGGTAATTATTAAAAATACTTATATATATAAAGTAATAAGCTTCTAATAAGAAAGGAATCTTTATATATATAAATAGATAATAATTTTATATTATTTATATTATATTAGTCAAAGTTACTTAATAATACCTATTACTCTTAAGAGTCTACTTAATTATTAATATTAGAAATTATAACTATTTTAAGAAGAGCTTACCTATTATTTATTAAAGGAATAGGATATATTTATTTATTAATCTATTATCTTATAAGCTTTAAAAGATATTAAGATATCTTATAAGATTAATTAATATATAAGCCCTTAAAGTTAAGAGCTTTAGATTACCTAATAAGCCTTTATTAATAAGATAAAAATAAGGAGCTTATCTTTATTAATAAATCTTTATTTAAGCTTTAAATAATATAATAATTTATAATATATATACCTATTAATAATCCTACTTAATATTATAATAATATAAGATAAGGTAATATATATAGTATTTTACTTATATATATTATTAAGGACTACCTCTTATATATTAAGATTAAGAAGGGCTAGTATTTAAAGGAGGAGATTATTAATTAGCTAATTAATTAGCTACTACTATTATATAATAAATATTCTTAGAAGTAAAGTATTATTATTTTAAATAATATTAATATTTATATTAATACTTAAATTATTAATGTTATTAAATAGAAGGATTATCTTATTAAATACTTACCTTTTTATTTATTAAATTATAATCTTATTAAGCTTATATTTAATATACTTAAAATATAAATAAAATATTATTTTAAGAGCTTTTACCTTATCTTTTAAAATAACTTTAAGGGTTTCTTAAGGTATACTATTAAGTATAATAAATATAATAGATTGATAAAGGAGTACTTTAAATATATTAATATTAAGTATATATTTAATAATAAGATTAAAGAGTTTAAATAAGAAATAGCTTAATAATAGAAGTTATAATTTTATTATTAATATAAATAGCTAAGGATATTATATTATTAAAAACCTCTTTTTTATTTATTACTTCTTTATTATCTACCTTCTTACTATTAACTTCCTCTTATAATAGTTAGCTTATAAGTATATTAATATTTATCCCTTTAAAGCTTCTTAAATTAATTTAATTTATTTCTTAATTTTTAAATAATATTATTAAGAAGCCTAATAGTAATAAATCTAATATAAATAATAATAAGATATCCTTCATACTCTTAATATTATTAATACCTTACCCTTTATATATAATCTTAACTTAAATCTAATAATATTAAAGCTTTTTATTTTAATAATTAATACTAGCCTTCTTCTATTATTAAAATACTTTTAAAAATTTTATTATTATTATTATTTAATTTATTAATAAGATTAGAGCGCCTAATAGGTTCCTAAGCTATTACTATAAATAAGGTAGAACGTAAATATTAATTAAGTATTAATAAATAAGGATAGTTATATAATAAGGATTAATAAGAGGTAAAATATAATAGTAAATATAAGTATATTAAAGGAGGTAATTATAATTAGATAACTAATTATTATATAAGTTATTTATAACCCTTATTTATTATAGACTTTATACTCCTAATAATATTAAACTCTATTTATTATACTATTATCTCTTTTATCTACTTTATTATTAATTTCTTCCTATTAAATTTCTTATCCTTATCCTCTTAACTTCATCTTATAAGCGACTTACTAATAAGATAAGGTAATTTATATTTAATAATCTTATTATTAATAATTATACTTACCTACTACTTATATTATATTAAATTTAAGTAGTAATATTTACTATTATTATTAATTTAATAATAGCTCTTATAATTATATATTAAATTGCAATATTTTTATTAAGTAATAAACTTCTTACTATTATTTCTAAGGGACTTATTATAATTATAAATAATAGTATATAATTATTTTAAAATATTAATCTTAATATAATAATAAGATAATAATTAAGTAGGCTTATTAACCTCCTAAATACTCCTTATTAACCTAACTTAATTAATAAGTATAAGAGATATATTTAAAATATAATTATAATCTTAACATATAATTCTTATTTATTAATACTTAAGTCTTTTAAGTTAAAATATTAATAAGTTATTTTATAATATATTAATTTAATCTAGCTTAAAATATTAATTATTTTAGATATACCTTTATTAGCTATTACCTTATTAATCTCAATTTTTAAAAGATAGCTATTAAAGCTTCCTTTTATAAATAACCTATTAATCTTATTAATTTATATATATTAAATATATAATTTAATCTTTACCTTTAAATAAGTATTAATTAAGTAGTTAGAAGGCTTATTCTTTTACTCTTTATTCCTCTTTATCTACTTAAGGGTTTTAAGTAAGTATAACTTATAAATAAAATTAATTTTATTAAAGAGCTCTATTATTATTTTCTTTACTTATTACTCTTTATTTTACTCCTCCTTAACTTAATAATATTATATCTCCTTTTTAAGCTTAATAATATACTTTTTTATAATATAATTAAGCTAATTTAGCCTTTATTTTAATAATATATTATTCCTCCTCTTTATAATAATAAGCCTCCTCTTTTTATACTTATTTTATAACTATTTACTCCTCTTACTTTATCTTCTTTTAAGCTTAAATATAAGCTTACTCTTTAACCTTCTTTTACTTCTTAATTTCCTTCTTACTAATAATAGTAGTAGTAATAGTATTACCTTATTTATTAATAAAAGTAATATAATAAGAGGGATTAGTAGGAAGAGCTACTTAATAAGTACCTTAAGGTATTAAAAATATTAATAATTAAGTATATAAGTTATATAAAAGCCTTAAATAATAGCGAGGTTTAAAGTAATATTATAATTAAAATATAATACTAATATAAGAATTACTTAGATTTAGTAGGTATTTACTAATAGATTTAAGTAGGTTCCGCGTAGGGTTAGGGTTAGGGTCTTATAGTACGTCTAATCGCATTAGAACTACACACGCTAAATAGATTAAAATATAGGACTATAATCCAGCCATGCCCGTTGCCAATCTCGCTAGATCTATCAGCTCATTATATAACAATATTCCATGTCGAAATCTACAGTTCTCTTCCATGCAGTATATATCTTTGAACAAGCAAAGACGAGTTCAATTGGAAAGACTACCATCAGATAGCTCATTATTGCCCATTCATGCTATATTGGAGCTGAGAACCCTTGAAAGATAATATCATTCCTCGAATAGAATTATACTTATTGAAAGAATTTCAAACAACGAAACGCGAAAGCACAAGCACAAGCACAAGCATCCCAATGAGATGCCACACAAGGTCCCGTCCTCACCAACTCACCAACTCAACCCATCAAACTGACTCGATTCCTGCAAACTCCCCGATTGACCTTCCACATTCCCACTCGCAGCCAAACGAATCCTCATTCCCATCTCATTTCCAATTAAAACCATTTCCAACAACCTCAACTACTCTCTTTCTCGCAGCTCCCGCACGAACAACAGAATCATATCTCCACCATGTCTGTCGTCGCATTGTACCCAATAAGACTAGATATCTCTCATCTCGATCCTATACTCCACGCACCAATAAATAACCAAAAGCAACTCTCAAACCCGCATCCCCTCACGCCAGCAACCCTATTTCCAAACCTTAAACCTACCAGTAAGCATCCCCTTCTTTACTCCAATTACGCTACAGTATCCCCCAAAACGCCCTCTACCTATAATGGATGAAAGGCTACGTAACCGGTGCAGCCTTCCCTCACGCGATACACTTGACGCGTTTATGGTAGACATAATTCGAGAGCGGGATTTAAATTTATCAGTGTATACATCTTTGAGGCTTCGTATGGTCAAGGGGAGGGTAGAGTGGATAGCTACTTTTAGGTGAATGATTGGGCATGAGGCGGGTTTGATGTTGATTGAGATATGCAATCTGCCAAGGGGTCCAGGCGCTAAGACGAATGAATACATTATTGTAGATTGGTAGAGAGAGGTTGGTTAATGTGTAGGGCTCTTCTTGATGGGAGGATGGATGAAAGAGAGGTGGGAAATGGTGTGAACAAAGGGCTTGTCAGACGATCAGACCAACGGCGAGAACAATGTAGTATGAACAACAGCGTTAAGCTTCCAGTGTGCTGACTGTGAAGGCATCAACCTTCTCTTATGATATATACTATTAGTATTAGAGGCGACTGGCTCGTCTAATCTACACAACACTCAGTCCAGACTCGCGGTCTCCGCTCTATCGATCTGCGGTCTCTTACTCTCCGCATTTCTAGCCTCCTTCGGCCCGTGATGAAGGACACCTTGAGCATCCTCCAGTGTCCCTCTTCGCTGCATACCAGGGTATTCTTGGTCATCGCCCCCATTGATCAGCCTTATCTTCTTGTCTTGGGCTGCCTGTTTCCATCCTTCGTCGTCGCTCTCTGCTGGCTCTGCTGCAGGAGCCTTCGCTTCTTTTGTGGAAGTAGGTGGTTCCGCCTTCTCAGATCCACGGAGTTTGCTTTCGTCCTCCGTCCTGTGGTCAACACTTGCGCCGAGCTGTCGGCATTCTTCGTCGTCTGGAGGGGTCACGACGCCCGCCTGGCTTTGTAACGTAACAGTACTCGCATTGCGTCCGTCGTCGACGAGATGCGTACTCAATTTGAACGGGAAGGCAATGCCGTCTGATTTGGGACGGTTTGCGTTTGGACTTAGATACTGAGACGCCGCTTGGCCTTTTGGCTCCGTAGTCGAGTGGTCGGAAACGACTACTGATGGAGCGAGGTGATTGGGATCCGAAGCCATACCGTTAGTCGGCGACTTCTCCTCCTGTCTCCTGTCAAGCTCTGCCGCCGTCGTATTCTCGTCGACATAATTGTTAGCTTGGCCTATATCTGCGACGTCTCGCCGTCGAGATCTAGATCGTGACAAGGCATGCGCTAGCGTGGCATCGGCAGGCCTGGCATTTTCGCCGTTTGTCTTGGTGGCAGTAGATGTGCCGACCGCCTTGTCTGCCTTTTCTTCACGATTCATCGTGTGCTCATCGTGCGTGCTGCCCCACGAGGCCCATAGACTCATACCCCAGCTTCGTTTTCTCTTCTCCCCTTTCGGCATACGGAGACCCCTCCGGCCCGCCAAAGCAGATGGTGGAGGTACTTCGTCGTCGCCAAAGCCTTGGTATCCTTCGGCCATCTCCTTTATCCGTTGCCTCTGTACTTTTCGCTTCTCTCGGGCGTATTTAGTGTCCCAGTCCCTTTTGGCGTTCAACCACTTCTGAACGGGTCCAGGCTTTATGACGCCAATTTCGTTTGGAGAAATTTGCAGTGCTGGGATTGATGACGGCGGATCTAAGGGGAAGATGTTACCATGCCTGTCAACCCTTTGCCGAATCATATGGTTTTTGAACAACGGTAATGGCTGACCAGCCCTACCAACTTCGTCGATATTAGCAGTGCCACCATGAGCCACATCGTCCCCCATCGTAGTCTTGATTTTTGGTTTCTTAAGATCATCATCGCTTTCAGTAGCCGATTCGGAGATGATGGACACCTCATCATCATCCATGATCTGAATTTCGGTCTTTTGGGCTCGAGCAAGGGCCCACGCGCCAAATTGAGCAATTGATCTATACATGTATTTGGCTGGTCTGGTGAAGCTGAGTGTAGGCGCGACGTGGCATAAGTCATCCCAGACTTGCAGCTGGACATCGGTAGGCTTCCACTTGGCTATCAAATCCCTTGCTTCGGGATACTCATCAAGGTAAGCTTCTCCGGGAGGGTACGTTGCCGGGTTCGCGGCTTTGTGAGCCAGGTAAATCTGTTCGTCCCTAAGGACCTCACCCCCACCCGTCAGAATCAGCAAAGGCGGCAACCCTCCAAGAGACGGCTGCAGAACGGGAGACACCAGCGGATGTGATATTAATTGATTGGTAGTATACAATTGTATTTGGTCCTTGATCATGACCAGATTGCCATCGAGCATGATGGAGAGATCATGGCCGGTACCAGGAATGGTATTGCCAGCGCGCTTGCCCGCATCGTTAGTGCCATAGTGGTTATCTGCATGTTCTCGAGTGTTGTGAGGACCCGCATTGTGGTCCGCGGAGAAGCCTTGAATAGCTTCTTCCTGGAATTTGTGTCTTGCGGCTTGGGTAGACTTCCTTGGCAAAGCTTCGCCGGCCACCTGCTCAACGGCATGTATGGCTATTTCTTCCATGTCATTACTATTAGGAGGCGGCCAAGACGCTGATGGGCGTTGAAGAAAGCCGTGTGCGGGAATGTAGTCGGACGAGCCATCGCCAGCGACGCTCGGGAAAGAATGAGTGAGATCGACCCATGGTGATATCAGTATGGCTCCAGCGGGAAGTGGAAGCCCTCTATCACGTAATATTACAAGTATGCTAGGTCTGTCAGCAAGTATGAGGATAGATCATACTATCACAAACCTGACGATCATGCCGCCTCCTGCTGAATCTCCCGCAAGAACAATCTCTGAGGCGTCTTGTACAGTCAGGAGGTAGAGATACGCGGCCAAGCAATCGAGCAATCCGCAAGGGAAAGGAAACTGAGGGGCTAGCCGATACCGGGCTGTTGCGCATTAGTATTGGCTTGAATGGGCGTCCGTGTAATACTTACTGTAGAGAGTCAGCAAGTGCATTCCTTCACCAAAACCTACCTGGCACTCACCGCGCAAGGACTCTAGCCTCCAATTTACGAGCATGTCTCTGCAATTGGTATCGATGCTCATCTACGCTCCCAAAGAAGTAGGCTCCACCATGCACATACAGCATAACTCTTTTCCCCTTCTCCCCAGTCGCCTTTCTTTTCGTATGATCCCTCCTCATCTCAATCCATTCAGCTTGCAGTGTGCTGCCTTCCCTCCTCCATTGCCACCAATCCTGCCCTCCCACTTTGTCGACGCCATGGTGGCCCAGCTGGGCGACGAGCGCATCCGCAGCCTCTGATATGATCTTTTGGGTAATGGTGACCTCGTCGACTTTGACCCAGCGCGGACAAGGTACCCATTGAGAGGTGAAGCCTTGTATATCCTCGACAGTATGGTGGGAAGCGTAGGCGAGGAATTGACGGATGATATTGACCCCTTCATGATACGAGATGTGTGCAGTAGGTTTTTGGCCGAGTGGCTTGCGATTGAGGTACTGTAAGCGGTTTAGTATGGAGTCTGCGCCTTTCAGATATTGCCTTTATGCCTACGTGTGAGAAGTAGGTCTCGATCACTGTCGGCGTGACAGCTGTGCCCACGGAGATGGTGTTGAATACCATGATGGCCGTGTCTCGGGATGCGGCTATACAGCGGCATAGGTGGCACAGCTTGTAATTAAAGCAATCGCGCTGCAAGGGCACCGACGAGGGAGGAGACTATGGGACCCATTGTCATTCAATGAATGTGTGAATAGTGCTGCAAGCCACGGCAACAAACGCTACGGATTGCCAGACTGTCTGCAGTGATATATCATTCATTGGTATTGCCAAATGCTATGTGTGCAGCAGAAGCGTTTATCAATAGAACAAAATACTGCCGGAGTTCACCCGAGCGATCGAAGATGACTCAGCAAGCCGTGCCAAAAGTTCTCGATATGCCCGACGCAAGCTCGCTTGTAGGGCTGTCTGCAGATTTGTCAAGAGTTTGACAGGTACCAACGATCACCATGTCTGGTGTCGGGCCTTCTGAGGCGTCAGCTCAAGGGGGTGTTACTCTTCCGCCAACGCCAGGTAACATCGAGCGCCTTACCCACTGAAGCTGCACCGCTGAAATTTCGATAGAGAAGATCGAAAGAAAATTTGACCTCGCCATTGCGCTGGCGCTCTCCGCCTGGCCTGCTCTCACCTATGCCGTCCAAAACTCATGGGGAGGTCCTGACTCCTCCGAAAAGCGCGATTGGTTTGCTGGTGCTGTGTCCGATCTGATAGCGGCAGCGCCGGACGCAGATGTGGAATATGTTGAGGAATTTCTGCTCCAGGTTATGAACGATGAGTTTGATGTCAACGTGGAAGACGGATCTGGCGAGGAGGTCGCAGCTAAGATCGTTGGGCTACGGAAGTTGACGCTACAGGGGAATTTTGCAATGGTAGACGAGATGCATCGACAATGGCAGGAGAGGCAGATGAAGGGTGGTAGCACCAGGATGAACTTCCAGGTCGTGGAAAGAGACGGGGATGAAGATGATACCGACTGGGACAGTGACGACATGGATGACGACGATGATGAAGTCGAGATGGACGAAGCACCAGCACTGGTGAGGGCTCCGAAGGAAAAGGTCCAGCCCAAGGTTGACGACGATGGTTTTACGGAGGTGGTTGGTAAGAAGAGACGAGGTTGAAGGTGCTGGAAGTTGAACAGACACGGTGACTCCTCAAACTAACTCCATTACGGGAGCTTTGGGAGAGTGGCTGCGACGATTTATGGTGCTGAATTTATCCCCATATTCGTCCGCTTCTCCAGCTTGGCAGACCACACCTTGGAGGTGAATCTACGACCGTCTACGGTGTGGCTGCTCCGTCCATGGGAAAGTATCATGAACGAGCCTTGATGAGCCGAAATTCTTACTTGGGATATTACGGGATTGCAGCCTCGACGGCCCTGTTCCGCTGCCAACAAGAGGAAAGGACTGCAGATGGGAGCAGCCTTACTTGCGGTTCTAAGCGATCTATCGGCTGAGATCCATACACGCTGAGGATGTATAGGAGGAGAGTACTACAGTCACATCTTCGCTTCGACTGGTATCTACCATCCCACCGTGAAGTAAACAATGGGGGAACGTCTATTTGAACGTCAGGCTAGCTATCAGAGGTTGTGGTAATTAGAGTGGTACGATATCCACTTTAACGTTCATCACACGCGTTCATAAGCGCAATCCTAGTACATCACAACCTCTGTTAGACTCTTCTAGACACAGTTCTTGTTGTGTCAAAGGATGCCATATCAAGCGCCAACATTGTCTGGAGTTCGTATGCCTCACTTTTCCCAGTAGCAAGCCTGAGGGGTCGTAGGACTTAGGCTTTCGCAATCTCTTTACTCCGAAGCCGTCACTAGGAACAACATGCCTCCATCTCCGTATAACGACCATGTAAACAGTAGAGCTCCCTGTATAATCAATCAAGCTTCCCCATTCATCAATTCTGCGAATTGAGGGCCCCATCATCTTGTGTAACACTGCAACATGACGTCCGAGAACAGCAAGAGGTCTAGCCTGCTTGCAATGGCGCTAGTCCAAAACCTTCTTCCATCGGCCTCCCCTCCTTATCGTCGATGCCTTTGCGACAGACGCATCTCCTTACACCACCCAGCGCATAGCACTGATAGACGCCCAAAACTCACCGAGAGACCAAGGACGCACGCAGCATTCTCGATACAGTAAAGGGTTCTGGCCGTTGAGACAAGCGGTCCTCAGCAGATCAAGCAGACAATTGCACCCTTTCTCCAACGCGACCAGAATGGCGCAGAACACATCGTACCCGGAGCCTGGTCAGTATTATTTTTGCTCAATTAATTGGAGATCATGCTGGGCCTTGAGCCATGTATTGGGAGCTTCCCGGACATACCTCGGAGCATTACGTTCGGTCCAAAAGAGGAATCCTAATCCCGGAAATCATTGCAGATACGGCTCCCGACCCAATGCACCCATATCAATACCCTATGCCACCAAGCGGACACTCACATATTCCACATGAAGCGTCAATGCGAAGAGACAGTAATGGCTCCGGCAACTTCCTGCACGCGAATGGACCAATTGGGGGAGGACAAGGGCAACCTTCGACACCACAGCAGCTTGCGCAGCGTTCATTGGATGCGGGTCATGGCACCGATCAGAATGACGCAGACTCATCTTTGAGGAAAAGGTCGAAGGTATCAAGAGCATGCGATGAATGTAGGAGAAAGAAGGTATACCATCCCGCTAAGGATCTATGGTGGTTATCTATACGATGATGCACGGCTGACCTCTTAAAGATCCGATGCGATGCGGAGTCGGAGACGAGTGGTACAATTTGCTCTGCCTGCCGGCGTGCTGGCCTGACATGTGACTTCAGTCGAGCACCACAGAAGCGAGGACCCAGCAAAGGGTAATTGAGCCATGAAGAGGACACTGAACTATTACTGTTTAATTGACCCATACGATAGGTATATCAAAGAACTGGCGGAGCGTGTCAATTTCCTAGAGTACAAGACCGGTGCGGCACCTCCGGAAATTCAGTACCAGCCTATGGTTCATGAGCAACCCAGGGGCTACACCCCTCCGAGTGATTACGGCAATAGAAAGAGAGCCTACGGCTCTTTTGACGGGCCGGCACCTTATGACAACACCTTCAACTCCTTACAAGCAGCCGCAATCGAATTCAACCCAAGGCACCAGAGCACTCTCCCAGAAACTCCGGCAATCACTGAACATATTATCGGAGGTCTTTCTTCGAGTTCGCAATCACAGCAGCGCAATATGAATGCAACGGTAGTTAACGAGAAATGGGTCAAGGCGTAAGCGCACATTCATAATCTATAAATGAAAAGTTCTAAATGTCATATAGGTACTACGAGCTGATCCACCCCTTATTCCCATTGCTACCCCGTCAAATTGCAGGCATTCAACACAATGTTGAAAATGTGCCCGCAGGCCTATGTGAGGCCTTCTTTGCCGCACTCGAAGCTGCCATCACCGTGTCTACTTCTGGACAAATCGAGCCCGCGCTGACCGCGGCTGCCAAGCAACTGACAATCATACCAGTAGATCGCCAACTTACTGCTACATTACAAAGCAAACTCGTCTATCTTCAAGCATTGATCCTCATGATCATTGCTACAGATAATAGTGGTCCTTCCCATGTGCAGGATAATCGTTGGTTTGGTCTCGCGATTGATGTTGCTACTATCATGAGATTACATCTACCGCCACCTCACGATAGTAGGGAGTTCGAGCCTTACACGCGGGATCTTGGACGACGCTGCTGGTTGACTCTGTTCATACTCGATCGCTGGAATGCTGCCGGCACATGTGGTCAGCTGCGTATTCAAGAAAACAATGCCAAGCTGGTCGATTCCGATTATGAATTGCTAGGTGATGCTACCTACAACATGTTTCGTAAGAGATTCACATTCTATCGACTATCCCAATGTACGACTAACAGGACCTTCTAGGCCTTTCGCGCATCCTCGGCCATTTGTTTGACGGCGCCATCCACCATCTTGATGAATTGTCCATTGCACCATCAAAAGGTGGCCTCCTCAACATGGCCATATCAGGAGAAATCGAGACCTTCCGCGAGAGCGTGTATCAGCAGTATGCCAAAATGCCCGAAATCCATCTGGCCTATCTGTACCTCCAGCTTCTCGCCGATAGGCACATGGAGGGCCAGACTTCGAATGGGAATTCGATCATGAGCGGGGTATTCCACATCGTCACACTTCTGAAGCAGAAGAAGGGCATCTACAACTCTATTCTGATTCACCACATCTCTGCACTTGCCGCCATCACTCTTGGGGAAGCGGCCGATCGCCAGACAAATGCGAGTGCAAATGCGGCGTTGCAGGACCTCCGTGCTGGGCTGGATACTGCGCTCTTCCGTCAAGGCAAAGGAAAGACCAGCTGGGATGCAGCAATCAGCGCATTCATCTCGAAGAAGCTGAATGATGATCAAGGGGGTTTGGAACAGCTTGCTGACGCAGCTGTGGGCAAAGCCAAGGGTAACGGTCCCGGCGATGGATCTACGAATGGGGGGCCTGCGGAGTGGAGCGTGGCGTCTTCGAAGGGGTATCTTAATATCTTTGAGTAGTGATTTCCAGCTCGGTCATGCCTCAGGTGGTAATCTTGATGGGACTACTACCAGATCAAATGAACGACAAATCTGATTTATCAATAATTTGGGTCCTATGCCCGGGAAACTCTTGCCATTCAGCCATCCATCTCGCTGCGCTGCACTCACTCTTCCAGCATCCCCTGGCCTCCACCTACTTTACTCCTCAAAACCTTCCGAGTAACAGAAGCTACTTAAACGCTACTCTCGATATCCCCTCCTAACTACCTTCGTTCTCCTTCCCACTATCTCCTCCTCACCTTCTCCTCCCCTCCTCCTCCCCCTGCCCTCCTTTCCCTTCCCTTCCCACCTACATTTTCTTCCCACTTACATCTCCAACTCCTAACCGATTAACTACAAACCCGTCTTCGCAGAATCTATCTATGCTAAGTAATTAATTAATCAAGGGACATGGCCTTACGGCTAAGTGGCTGAGGGGCGGTGTTGACAGTTTTGAGCTTCTCTTAGTAGTATAGAAATGGGTGGAGATGGAGATGGAGATAGATGGAGATTAAAGATAGGGTAGTGGGGAGGGTGGATGGGTGTGGAGGGTTGCTGGTGAGGAGGAGATTAGGGGGGTAGTAAAGTTTTGGTTGGATTGATTTGGGGAGGGCCAGGTTGGGGTGGGCAGGAGATGGAGAAGGGATAGTTTTTAGATGGATGGATGGACTTCTGGG